>Ga0209395_1003525_pt1 | contig 19280 bp, 17 predicted proteins | sample GOMGulsemesocosm_3_FD_184635 | JGI IMG/M metagenome (GOLD analysis project Ga0209395, IMG submission 184635) | Methane-oxidizing microbial communities from mesocosms in the Gulf of Mexico - GOM9D Gulf of Mexico (SPAdes) (version 2) | ecosystem: Environmental > Aquatic > Marine > Cold seeps... | reverse complement strand
GCAATCACAATCAGCATAGCGTTGCGGAACACATGGCCATACAACACCCCGGATTCAGACAGCCCCTTGGCGCGGGCAGTGATCACATATTGCTTCTTGATCTCATCCAGGAACGAGTTTTTGGTCAGCAACGTCATAGTGGCAAAGGCCGAAATGGTCGAGGCAAGCACTGGCAGCGCGATGTGCCAAGCATAGTCAGTGATTTTGCCCCATAGGCTGAGCTGGTCCCAATTGTCCGACGTCAAGCCGCGCAACGGAAAGAACTGCCAATAAGAGCCGCCGGCAAACAGCACCAACAGCAAGATGGCAAACAGAAAGCCAGGAATGGAATAGGCCGCAATGATGGCGCCGCTGGTCCAGGTGTCAAACCGGCTGCCATCCTTGATCGCCTTGCGGATCCCCAGCGGAATCGACACGATATAGGCAATCAGGGTCGACCACAGACCCAACGAAATCGACACCGGCATCTTCTCCATCACCAGTTCCAGCACGCCGATTTTTCGGAAATAACTCTCGCCAAAATCCAAACGGGCGTAGTTCCCCAGCATGATAAAGAACCGCTGCAATGGCGGTTTATCCAGACCGAACTGCTCTTCCAGTTCTTTGATGAACTCTTCGGGCAAACCGCGTGAACCGACATATTGCTCATTTCCGCTGTCCTGCATGGTCTCAACATCGGAACCACCCCCAGCAAAGCCCTCAAACACGTCGCCCCCGCCTTGCATTTCAGCGATGATCTGTTCGACCGGACCGCCGGGAACAAATTGCACCAGGGCAAAGTTGATCACCATGATGCCCAGCAAGGTAGGGATCACCAGCAGCAAACGGCGGAGGATATATGCAGCCATGACCGGCGCCTACCGCAACACGCCTGAGGAGACTAAGGCCGCAGCGCGATCTCCGTCGATCCACCACAGGTCATCAAAGCCCAGTGCATAAGGCGGCAGGTTTTCCGGGAAAGCATACATATCCCAGTAGGCCACCCAGTATTTCCCCAGGTACCAGATTGGCACCATAATCCGTTTTGACAGCAACACCCGGTCCAGTGCCCGCGCATTGGCCTGCAGTTCTTCGGTGGTTGTGGCGCCAACGATATTGTCGATCAACGGTTGGATGTCTGGCCCGTGCACACCTGTTGGGTTGAACAATGAATAGGCAGCGTCTTCCTCGCCAAACTTCTGGTACAACCCAGTCGAGGGCTGCAGGGAACTGCTGTACCCGGCTCGGATCATGTCAAAGTCGCGGTCGCGCCGCCGAGCTGTAAATTGCGCATTGTCGATCCGGTTATATCGGGCATCGACACCCATGATCACCAAATTATCGACATATGGCTGAATGATCCGGTCCAGCGTTGGTTGATCCGACAGAAACTCGACTTTCAGAGTTTCGCCCGCAGCATTGCGGCGGATGCCATCATCGCCGACAGCCCAGCCCGCAGCGTCAAGCAGTTTCATAGCTTTACGTAGATTACGGCGATCATTCTGCCGTTTCGGGCTGGATTCATGGGCGCTGATAACTTCTGAGGTCAAAATTTCTGGATCAAGCGAATCGCCGAGACTCTGCAATATATCCAGTTCACGCCCCTCAGGCAGCCCCTTGGCTTGCAGGTCGGTGCCCTGCCAGAACGAATGACGCTGTTGGAACAACCCATATTGCAGGCTTTCGTTGGTCCATTCAAAATTGAACCCGAACTGCAAAGCCGCCCGCACCCGGATGTCCTGGAACTGTGGCCGATCCAGATTGAACACAAAGCCACTGGCCCCCGGCACGTTACCATCAAAGAAATCACCCTTGATCACCTGGCCAGCGTGTAGGGCGGGGAAATCATAAGCCGTAGCCCAGCTTTTGGAGTTGTTTTCCTGGCGCAGGGTGAAGGCTCCAGATTTGAACCCCTCCATCGCAGCAATAGCATCGGTGAAGTATTCAATCCGGATGCTGGCATAGTTGTGTCGACCGATGTTCACATTGATCTTGTCGCCCCAGTAGTTCGGGTTGCGTTTATAAACCACACGCCGATTGATGTCATAGCTGTCCAGCATATAAGGACCCGATCCAATGCCTGGATCCAGACGTGGCTCGTCCAAGCGACGGTTTTCAGGGTCAGCTTCGAACCAGGCCTTGGAAAAAATCGGTGTGCCACCAACCTGGCTGATCATACCGCGGCGCGGGAAATCAGGCGAGAAATAGAATTTAACCCGGTGCGGGCCCAGCGCCTCGGCCTTGGGAATCCGCTTACGTACGGCCTCGGCATAAGATTTCAAGCCCTGATCCAGCAGAAGATTATGCGAGAAGACGACATCGTCGGCTGTGACCGGAGATCCATCAGAAAACACCGCCTCGGGGCGCATGTTGAAAATCACCCAGTCCTGGCTTTCAGGATATTCAAGGCTTTCTGCGACCAGCCCATAATCTGACCCGGGCTCATCGTACGATGGCGTCATCAGCGATTCGAAATGATCGGTCGAGCGCGCCGCGCCGCGTCCCTTGCGGGTATAGGGATTGAAACTGTCGAATGTCCCCTGCGCCCCATAAGACAGCTCACCGCCGCGTGGTGCTTCCGGGTTCACATAGTCAAAATGAGCAAAGCCTTTGGGATATTTCAAATCGCCAAATTCAGAAAATCCGTGGCTGGTGATGATCGTTTCCTCGGCGCGCGCCAGGGTGGTAAAAGCCAGCGCCAGAATCAGCCCAATTGCCAACACAGCTAAGGACCTTAGCGCAACCTTGTGATCCATCACGCGGGTACGTGCGACGCTGCGGGGTGTGCTCATCTGCCAATCCTTCTATGCCCAAACCAATTCGATCAGGGGTGTCTCGCCAAGCTAATGGTCCAGAGTAGTAACATTCAAGTTGAGATTCCGTGATTTCTGCCCGCGATGGTAGCATTTAGCCATTCAATGCCCCCTTTGGCGCCCAAGCTCGATTTGCAGCGAAAAATATCGCCGACGTCGCGCAGTAGATAGTAGCTTGGCACTGGAGTTATTCAAACGGTCGGTGCCAAACCGGATTAGTTTTGCGTTGTTTTTCCTACACAACACCTCCCGGACGGCAAAAAGGCCGCTGTACCCGACAGCGGCCTTTTTTATTCTACTGAGATGTCAGATCAATCGTCCAAGCTATCCAGATAAGCGATCAGATTGACCCGGTCGCTTTGTTTTTTCAGGCCAGAAAAGCTCATACCTGTGTTGGCAACCATGGCTTTTGGCCTAATCAGGAATTCATCCAGACGCTCTTGGGTCCAGTCTCCACCCAAGGCGGACATATCGGACGAATAGCTACCAAATCCGGATGCAGAGCCAACCGGGCGCCCAACCACACCGTACAGGTAAGGACCTGCGCCATTGTCGCCGTCTACCAACGTGTGGCACGCCTTGCATTTGTTAAAAACTTTGGCGCCTTTGCCAATGTCAGCCGCGGCCATCAACTCGGCAAAGTCAACTTCGGCCACTTCTTCTTGTTCACCTGCCTCTTCCAGCTCAATCACATAGGACGCTTCGCCATGCGCCTCCGTGTGATAAATTCCCTCTGCGGCCCATTTGCCCAGAAGGAGAACCAGGAACGCGCCGCACAATGCTGCGGCTGCTTTGGTAAGGGTCATCGTGTCAATCATGATCGCGAGTCCATTTCATATATCTGAGAGGGTGTCTAAGGCTTCCCCTGACAACTGGCAAGGTATAGACAACGCGACGAAATGCCCTTTTACAGATCTTTTACACGGAAGCCGCATAAATGACCGGGAAAATTGCCATTCAAGGAGAGCTGGGCTCTTATAGCCACGAAGCCTGCCGCAATGCGCGGCCCGGAATGGAAGTGCTGCCCTGTCGCACTTTTGAGGATGCAATTGAGGCCGTCAGCAGCGGCAATGCACAACAGGCAATGCTGCCGGTCGAGAATTCAACCTATGGCCGGGTTGCTGATATTCATCGATTGTTGCCACACAGCGGGCTGCATATCGTGGACGAGGCCTTTGTGCGGGTTCACATCAACCTGTTGACTGTCCCAGGTGCTACCCTGGCCGACATCCAACAGGCCCATTCGCATCTGGTCCTGCTGCCACAATGCGCCACCTTTCTGCGCGAACACGGAATTCGCGGTCGGGTCAGCCCCGACAACGCCCGCGCCGCCCGCGAAGTTGCGGAACGTGCCGACATCCACCACGCTGCTCTCGCGAGTGAATTGGCTGGTGAAATCTATGGTCTGGACGTGATGGCCCGCCATATCGAAGACGACGGCAACAATACCACTCGTTTTGTGATCATGTCCCCCGAACTCGACACCACCCGCCGTGGTGCCCATGGCATGATCACCAGCTTTGTGTTTCAGGTCCGCAACATCCCGGCCGCGCTGTACAAGGCGATGGGCGGCTTTGCTACCAACGGCGTCAACATGACCAAGCTGGAAAGCTATATGGTCGACGGCTCGTTCACTGCGACGCAGTTCTACGCCGACATTGACGGCCATCCGGACGACGCCAATGTCAAACTCGCGCTCGACGAGTTGGCATATTTCACCACCAACATCGAGATCCTCGGCGTCTTTCCTGCCGATAACGGCAGGTTTTGACGGCTAGTGATTGTGTAGGGTGTGTGCTTGCACGCACCCTTGTTTGCAAACGAGATGAAGGTGCGTGCAAGCACACACCCTACGCCTATTCAGACCATCCCACCCAGCCGTTCTTCGGTCAGTTTAGCAAATTCTGCTACACGCAGCTTATAGCGCTTGGTTAGTTTGGTTTTGGCCAGCTTCAACGATTGGACCAAGAGTCGCCCGGACAGCGTCCGAGGTTTCAGATCTAGCGTCACGACCATTCGGGTGCGGCGTGGCGAAAGCGCCAACAGCTCAACCTCAAGCCCCCCCTCAATGCCACCTCCGTCGGCGGTCAGGCGCAGACCAGTCACCGGTTCGTAGTCTGACAGGACCAGATGCAAATCGCGAGTCTTGCCGCGGAAAGAGAATTGCACATCCCAGGCCAAACCACTGTTGGGGGCAGCAACGTCTCCCATGCGCTGCACTTCGACACCACGACGAATGGCCGAACGCTCGAAACTCTCGAATTCGCTAAGCGCAGAGAAAACCTCGGCTATTGGGGCTTCGATGTCTTCTTTGCTCACAAACTTCATGGTGTCCCCATCACGATCTTATCCATCTAAACACATTGCATGTGTCGCCATTACTCTCTTCAATCCAGCGTATCCGCAAGCCAGTTCTGCAGCAAGAAATGGGCAATTGCGCCTTTTCGAGCCGGCTTGATGCTGGGGTGTTCGCCGGCAAATACCGTCATCATATCGGAACGACTGACCCAAAGAGCATCCTCGATCTCGGTACGGTCGATGGTCAGGGCGCGGTCCAATGCCACCCCGGCACAGCCAAACATCAGCGACATCGGAAATGGCCAGGGCTGGCTCGACATATATGATACCCCACCAACTCGCACGCCTGCCTCTTCGAACACCTCGCGGCGCACTGCGGCCTCCAGAGTCTCACCCGGTTCGACAAATCCAGCCAACAGTGAATACATGCCCTCGGGCCACCCCGGAGATCGCCCCATCAGCACCGCGTCACCATGCGTGATCAACATAATCACAACTGGATCCGTGCGCGGGAAATGCGAGGTATTACAGGCAGGGCAATTGCGCTGCCACCCAGCTTGCGCAACTTGGCTGGGTTGGCCACAGCTCGCGCAGAACTTATGGCTCTTGTGCCATGACATCACAGCATTGGCCGTCGCTGCCAGCTCGGCTTCCAGCGGAGTCAGAAAGGCCATCATCCGGCGCAACTCGGTAAATACATCGCCGTTCGGCAAATCAGGGTGCTGTTGTTCACTGGCGTCGGCAAAACTGGCAAGCATAGTTTGGTCCAGTGCATCTGGCTGCCAATCGCTGATATCGCAGGCAAACTGCGGAGACCCATCCGGTGCCAGCCCCAGAAATATTGACTGTTCCTGACGCGCATTGGCCAAGGGGTGACCTGTCATGATCATCGCCAACTGATCCGGAGACGTTCCGCGACCGCTGCGCCGTGACAAAGGTTTGCCTTGCCAAACCAGCAACACCGCCGCCTTTGGATCTGCCCAAGCCGCAGCCAAAGCTTCTGTATCCCCACGCAAATGTGCGGCCCGGTCCAGCCCGCCGCCGCCAAAGGTCACCTGTTCTGCTCGCTTCACATTACGCTCCTTGCATCCTGGCCCAGCACCGCCACATCCGTCGCGCAGCTCTCTTGCCCAAAAAATCACCAAACGTGTTTTTTACGCGCACCTTTGGGTGTACTACCTTGCACGCTTGCCTATGGACTGCCACACATAGATCTCAAAGTCCAAGCTAGTGCCCTAAATCAGCAAACTAGCGGGACTGGCGCATCGACAGTTTGTTTAAACATGTTCGTAAATGTGGCTGGGCACCCCCCCAGATCGCTGATTTCAAGACACTCAATGACGCCCTTAAATGGGGCCACAGAAACAGGACAGGCGTTAAGCGCATCGAACACATCCCAGTGACAGACACGGCCTTATCTAAATCACAGCAGCAAGTCAGCCTGCGTGTGCTGGCCACCACTGATCTCCACATGAACCTGCTGGGGCATGACTATTTTGGCGACCACCTGAACCCCGTCATCGGCCTCTCGCGCACTGCCACCTTGATTGCTCGCGCCCGCAAAGAGGCCGACGGCATGGAGGCCGCCACACTGCTGTTAGACAATGGTGATGGGCTGCAGGGCACGCCACTGGGAGAGTTGCCCGACACCACAGAGCCGCACCCACTGATGCAGGCCTTTCAGGTGTTGAATTATGATGCCATTGGCCTGGGAAATCATGACTTCAACTACGGACTAGAAGCGTTAGAGTGCGTTCTTAGCGATGCGCCCTGCCCGGTGATTTGCTCGAACATGACAGCAGTGGATGCAGACACCAAGCTGCCGTTTGTCACCTATGCAATGCTAGAGCGTCAACTTCCATCCTGCCCCGAGGCACCGCCGATTAAGATTGGCCTGCTGTCCGTGTTGCCAGTGCAAACCCTGCAATGGGATGCCCATCTGCTGGCGGGCCGGGTCCAGATCGACAACACGGTGCAGGCCGCCCGCGCCACCAGCGCCACTTTGCGCGCTGCCGGTTGTGATCTGATCATTGCGCTGGCTCACACCGGCCTTGGCCAGAATACAGAGGCAACCGGCTCCGAGAACACGCTGCAGCACTTGGCCCTGATTGACGATATCGATGCTCTGGTCGGTGGGCACACCCACTTGCAGCTGCCCGACCCCGCCGCTCCGTTTGCCAAGCCGGTGGTTATGCCCGGGTCCCTGGGCTCGCATCTGGGGGTGATTGATCTGCGCTTGGAGCACGATCTCGACGGTTGGCACCTTACAGATTGGGATTGCGAATTACGCGCCATCGCCATACGCAACAACAGCGGTCAACTGGAACCACAGGTTACCGAGGCCCCTGCATTTGTTGCCGCCTTGGCCACGGCACACAGTGCCACCCGCACATGGATGAGCAAGCCGGTCGGCCACAGCCCGCAGTCACTACATTCCTTTTTCACCTTCTTCGCCCCTGACCGCGCTTTGGCATTGGTGGCCAGCGCCCAGGCAGCTGCGTTACGTCCCCTATTGGCGGACCGCGCCGAAGGCGGGCTGCCATTGCTATCCGCGGTGTCGCCTTACAAATTTGGTGGCCGTGCGGGTCCCAGTCACTATACCGATGTGCCGGCCGGCCCCTTGTGCCGCCGTCATGTGGCGGATCTGCATGTCTTTCCCAACCTATTGAACGCCGTCACCCTCTCAGGCGAGCAGGTGCTGGAGTGGTTAGAAATGTCGGTCGGCGTTTTCAATCACGTTGCCCCGGGGTCTTGCGACACTGCGCTGGTCAATCCCGACCGCGCCGGACATAATTTCGATAGTCTGCACGGCCTCACCTACCAGATCGACCTGTCTGTGCCCGCTCGCTTTCATGGCTCAGGTCATTTGGCAGATGCTAACGCCCATCGCATCCGCACCCCTTGCTGGAACGGCCAGCCGCTTGACCCAGAACAACAATTTGTCGTGGCAATCAACAGCCACCGCGCTGGAGGAGGTGGCAACTTCACTATGGTACAACAGGCGTCTCATCTCTCGCTGCCACGCCGCCCCATCCAGAATGTTCTCTACGACTACCTGAACGGCAGCCTGCCCGCTGATCCTTTGGCAACGGCCCCGCCACCCTGGCATTTTAGCAGCCTGCCAAACACCAAGGTCCGTGCCTTTACCGGCCCCACCGCCAAACAGCATTTGCATGAATTGGCTGATCTAAATCTTGCCCCAAGTGAAATGACCGCCAATGGTTTCTTAAAGTTACATCTGCCGCTGTAGATCCATGTCGACGCATGGCTTGTCTTTCACGGCCCAGCCGCCTATATCGGGATTCGAGAGGTTGGCGCGGGCAAGCGCCTCGCCAACCTGGTCAGATCCGGAAGGAAGCAGCCACAACGAGCCCCGCTTGGGTCGATGTCCAGCCTCTCACCTTATTGCCCGCTTGCCGGGCAAGCGCATTTACCGGAGCCCAGCTCCCACAGCCTGATTGGAGGGCCTGATGATTGTAGCAGTACCGACCCCTCAGGCAGCGCACTCCTGATCCGGCCACTCGCCGTATCCCTGCCTGAACACCCCTCCTGTTGTGATGCGCATATGCCATCGCGTGGGTCTTTTGACGTTCAACTACAGGCAGAGCCATGACGCTTACCTATTCAGACCTTGGATGGTCTTCCTTTTATCAATCTCAACAAGATGCAGACACCGAGCTGACACCCTACCGCATTTCCGCCGTGCACCGTGACAAGCTGACCGGCCTGGCTCCTGACGGCGAAATCCAACTGCTGCCCGACCGGTTGACCGGTGAATTTGCAGTCGGCGACTGGGTTCTCGCCAATGCAGCGTGTCAAGTCTGCGACCGGCTAGAGCGCCAGACCGAGCTGAGCCGCCGCGCCGCTGGAACCGATGCCCGCGTGCAACTGATCGCTGCAAATGTCGATGTTCTGTTCATCACCACGTCCTGCAACGACGATTTCAACCTTGCGCGACTGGAACGCTATCTAACACTGGCACATCAATCCGGCTGCTATCCTGTGGTGGTGCTGACTAAGGCTGACATCTGCAAAGATGCCGCCGAGTATCGCGTCAAAGCCGAGTCTCTGGCCGCGTCGCTAACGGTGCTGACTTTGGACGCCAAAAGCGCAGACGATGTCTCGCAACTGTTGGCTTGGGTCAAACCCGGTCAGACGGCTGCTCTGGTCGGATCATCCGGGGTTGGCAAGACCACCCTGACCAACGGGCTGACCGGCAGCAAGGATGCCGTGCGCGATGTCCGCGAGGTCGACTCCAAGGGTCGCCATACCACCACGGCGCGCTATCTGCGCCGCATGGTTCACGGCGGCTGGCTGATCGACACGCCCGGCATGCGCGCGCTGCGAATCAAAGACGCCGAGGACGCGGTTGAGGAAGTCTTTTCCGACCTGTTCGAAATTGCCCGCAACTGCCGCTTTAGCGACTGCGCCCATAGTGGTGAACCCGGCTGTGCCGTCGTTGCTGCTGTGAAAGCAGGCACGCTTGAGCCCGCCCGTGTTGACCGCTGGCAAAAACTGCATCGCGATGAAGAGCGAAACACCGAAACCCTCGAGCAATCTCGTCGGCGTGACAAAGGGTTTGGTAAAATGATCAAATCTATGAAGCGCGACCACAAAGGCCGCAAAGGCTATTAAGGCGGCAGGCCAGTTGCAGCAAAAAGGCAAAGCTTCAACTGGCCTACCAATGTTCGAAAACCGCTAGTTGTCGATGGCCTAGGCATCATCCGGTACAAGTGACGGCCACAACGCGGCATTGCGGCGCGCAAAAGCCCCCAGATGGCCAACCTTGTTCAAGCCAAAGTCAGCGGGTTTCAACTCGGTCCGCGTCTGATCGACATCGCCAAACACCTCGCCCAGCCGCCAGACACAAGCTGCGGGAATCATCTCATCGTCACTCAGTGCAAACAGGTCCACCGGTACATCCCAGCTTTGCCAATCCGGCAGGGGTAGCTTGGTGCCGATTTCCGGCAGGTAACTCCCCTGCGTCGTGCACCACTTGCGCCATTCCCAATAAACACTGGCCGGCAAATCAGCGCCCAGCCCCAAGGCCCGCCCCGGCAAATAGCCCATCAGCTTGACCGCCAAGGGCACATGTCCAAACCAGAAACTCAGCGCCAGGGCACGGTAAGGCCAGGGGTGATCGTTATGATGCACCAGCCCGCCTGCCACCACGATCATCCTCGAGATATCCTCGATCCCATCCTGCAGCGGCATCAGCATTGCCCCCAATGAATGACCAATGACCCAAAGTGGTGCCCCCGGATAATGTCGCCGCATCTCGTCGCGTGCGGCGGGTTGTTCCACCATTGCCCAACGCGCCATAGTGGCATCAGACTTGCGTAGCGACCGCTGCGCCGAGGCCCCAAAATCACTGTAATCATAGGTCAGACAGGCCATACCGCGTTCGGCCGCCAGCCAGCGGGCGAAGTGGCGATAGAAGCTCTGTGGCACGCCTGTCGCACCATTTAGCACCACCGCAGCACTTGGAATGCCTTTGGGGCGATACAGGTGCCCGGTCAGCAGCTTGTCTCCAGCACCAAACTGCAGTTGGTCAACCTTGACCTCAGTCTCGGCGGCAAAATTCTCAAAATCCAGCATGTCAAATCCTCCTAGACCAATCGGTCTACGACTCATCTCTGGACCAATTGGTCTAGAGGTGTCAAGCTTGTGTTATGACTGACCCAACGATAGCCCCGCCCTCGTCCAAGCCGCGCCCAACCAAAGACCGGCTAATCTTCGCCGCTGCAAATTTGTTCAGCGAGCGCGGATATCATGGAGTAGGGTTGGCCGAAATTCTGTCGCAAGCTCAGGCGCCCAAAGGCTCCCTGTACCACCACTTTCCAAACGGAAAACCCGATCTGGCACTCGCCTCAGCAACCTGGGCTTCGGACCAGATGTTGCAATTGATCGCCGCATCATTTGAACCCGCTGACAGTTTTACTGAGGGCGCGACAACCCTGTGTCACAAACTGGCAAAACTATTTGACTACACAGGCAAATGGAGCGGTTGTCCCGTGTCCTCCACCCTATTCGAAGGTCCAGACAATGCGCCGTTCCAGCGCCACGCAGCCCATCTGTTCGAAGGCTGGATTAGCGAAGTCAAATACCATGGCCAGCGTCTTGGTTTCACCGAAGAAGATGCAGCAACCACGGCGCAGAGTTTCTACATGCTACTGCAAGGGGGCTGGCAACTGGCCCGCGTACGCCGCGATTCAGATGTGATCCGCGCTCTGCCTGCGTTGCTGAAATTGGACGATACCTGTTGACTCAATTGCCATTACACCGCTAGCGAGAAGCTTATGTTTTGGGCGGATAAGACACATTTTTACTCGGCAACTGATTGTCTCCACACCGGCAGCCCCTGCCCGGCTGCGGTTCGCTTGATCAACAAGCTGTCCGAGGCGCTGTCCAAGGCCGAGACAGTGACAACAGCCAATTTTGAAATCACTGGCCAAACCCGCCTGCCCGGCTGCCACAAGAATTGCCAGTCACAGTATTGTGCAAGCCATGAACTCATCCGCGTATTTTGCGGTGTCACAGAAACTGCCGACCGCCAACAACTTGATGATTTTGCCGATGCGGTTTTTTCTGTGGGAAATTCAGGGCACATCATCGGCCAGATGCAAGAACGCCCCTGCGCCTTGGCTCAGGCAAACCCGAACCCAGCAGCCCCCACAAACACCAAGCACTAGGGCCTAGTTCCAACGTTTTATCTATGCGGGCTTGTCACTAGCCAACTTAGGATCAGTCCTGCGTCTGACGCCGTGGGCCATAGGCCCATTGCAACTGTTCCGGAGTCTCGACCGCACAGGGCCGCAAAATACGGAGGCGCTCCAGCGCCAATTCTGGCCGCTCGCCACATTCAATCATCAATCGCAACACCACCATGCCCGAGCGACCACAGCCGCCGCGACAATGCACCAGCACCCGTCCGCCACCAACCAACGCCTTGCGCGCCATATGGCTGACCGAAGGCCATTTCTGCAGAACATCAGCCGAAGGTGTTCCAAAATCTTGCACCGGCAAGTGAACCCAACGACTGGCCATGCTCTGAATATCTGTACCCAGTGTCATCCCGCCGGCAGCCACCTGTTCGGCCTCGGTTGTCATCGAGATCACCAGCCCCGGTTGCCAATCATGGATGTGATCCAGGTCACCGCGATAATTGCCTCCGGCACCCGGCAGCGGACAAAGCGCCAAGATACCATCCGCCACCGATAGCGCATGGATCACCAGCGCAGTGCTGTCTTGCCTGCTCTCCTCGGATTGCATCACCTCTCCCTGCCGCTGAATGCCTGTGCGTTATTTTTTTACCGTGCCCTTGCTGATACTCGTTTGAACTACTGTAACGCCGCCAAGCGTTTGCGCAAAAAAAATTTGCACATGGGTTTTTGATCGCCGTTTATTGCCACACCATAGTGCAATACAAGGCAAAGGCTGCGCGCCGCTGCAACAGCGGTGGACGAAGAGGGCTGGCTTGCATACCCTGCGGCTCAAGTAGACTGATCCCCGAATCCGGCACGAGTACAGATGAGCGACACAAGCACCGACACAGGCACCACTGCATATCAGGTGCTGGCCCGCAAATATCGTCCCGAGACCTTTACCGATCTGGTGGGTCAGGACGCCATGGTGCGGACGCTGAAAAACGCCTTTGCTGCGGATCGCATTGCCCAGGCCTTTATCATGACCGGCATTCGTGGCACGGGTAAAACCACCACCGCCCGGATCATTGCCAAGGGCATGAACTGTATCGGCCCCGATGGCACCGGCACCCCGACAACCGAGCCCTGCGGCGAGTGCGAACATTGCACAGCAATTATGGAAGGTCGCCACGTCGATGTGATGGAAATGGACGCCGCCAGCCGCACCGGTGTGGGCGATATCCGCGAGATCATCGATTCGGTTGCCTATCGCGCCGCCTCGGCCCGCTACAAGATCTACATCATCGATGAGGTCCACATGCTGTCAACATCTGCGTTCAACGCGCTGCTGAAGACGCTTGAGGAACCCCCCGAGCATGTGAAATTCATCTTCGCCACCACCGAGATCCGCAAAGTGCCGGTGACGGTCCTGTCACGCTGCCAACGTTTCGATCTGCGCCGGATCGAGCCGGAGGTGATGATTGCGCTGATCAGCAAAATTGCCGCTGCCGAGGGCGCCAAAATTTCCGATGACGCGCTGGCGCTGATCACCCGTGCCGCCGAAGGCTCGGCCCGTGATGCGACTTCACTGCTGGATCAGGCCATTTCCCACGGGGCTGGTGAAACCTCAGCCGACCAAGTGCGCGCCATGCTGGGACTGGCCGACCGAGGTCGGGTGCTAGATCTGATCGACATGATCCTACGCGGCGACGCGGCAGCAGCGCTCACAGAACTGGGTGCACAATATGCCGAGGGCGCCGACCCGCTCGCCGTGCTGCGCGATCTGGCCGAGATTACCCATTGGGTTTCTGTAGTGAAAATCACGCCAGACGCTGCCGAAGACCCGACCATCTCCCCCGATGAACGGACTCGTGGCAGCAAAATGGCCGAAGCCCTGCCAATGCGGGTGCTGACTCGGATGTGGCAAATGCTGCTCAAGGCGCTCGAGGAAGTTTCGGCTGCGCCCAACGCCATGATGGCGACAGAAATGGCGGTGATCCGTCTGACCCATGTCGCTGACCTGCCCAGCCCCGAAGAGCTGATCCGCAAGCTGCAGGACATGCCAACCCCGCCGCCCGCAGCCCCCCCATCCGGACCGGGCGGCGGAATGGCGAGCGGTGGCGGCGCCCCCATGGGCAGCACTTACAACACCGCTCAGACTGGCGCCGGCGGCCCTGTTGCGTCAGGTGGCAACGGTACAACGCTGGCCTTGGCGCCTCAGGCTGACGCGGCCTTGGCCCGCTATCCCAGCTTTGAACATGTGGTCGAGTTGATCCGCACCCAACGCGATGTAAAGCTACTGGTCGATGTAGAGACCGGAGTGCGGTTGGTGTCCTATCAGCCGGGTCGGATCGAATTCACTCCGACCGACAGCGCTCCCTCCAATCTGGCGGCGCGTCTAGGATCTAATCTGCAGAACTGGAGCGGCAGTCGCTGGGCGGTGGTGATTACTTCAGGCGGAGACGCCCAGACCATCGCGGAAAAGAACGACGCTGCCGAAACCGCCCTGCGCGCCAAGGCAGTCGAGCATCCACTGGTGCAGGCGGTGCTGACCGCTTTCCCGAAGGCCAAAATTACCCGCATTCGCACCGCCGAAGAGCTGCAGGCCGAAATCGCCGCTGATGCGCTGCCCGAGGTCGAGGACGAATGGGATCCATTTGAGGACGGCTGATAGTCAGCCGCCCTGCATCGTTTGGTTCTAAGCAATCAGGTCATCCACTTTCACCACCTTGGCATAGCCCATCGCCAGTGGCGCCATAAACGCCGCATGCACCTGCTCCGCGCTAACCGCGACGCCATCAAAGGCCATTTCCTTGGCGCCACAGGCATCTTCGGCCACTGTAACCTGAAACCCGTGATCCGCTGCTGCACGCGTGGTAGCGTCGATGCACATTTGACTCATGGCACCACAGATCGTGACTGTTTCGATCTCGGCCTCGCGCAACAGGCCCAGCAAGCCAGTCTCATAAAAACTGTTGGCACGCGATTTGGTCAACACGGGCTCACCCTGTTGTGGAGCAACCGAGACATGGATCTCGGCACCCGGCGTGCCGGACCGGAGAAACGGCGCCCCGTCCGGCGCGTTTTCGTGGCGGATATGGACAACCATCGTTCCGTCTGTGCGGCTCTTTGCCAACAACCGAGTGGCATTTGCAGCAACGCGGTCCATCTGGTGCAAGGTCCAGTCGCCGCCGTCAAAATAGTCGTTCTGGATATCCACCAGAATCAGGACTGTCTTAGGCATCGTTTTCTCCTTGATGCGGTTACATCGCTCTTTTGACCCAGGTTGACCAATGACACGACTGGCATATATGACATATTTAGTGCAGATCATGCCAAACCCTACTTTTGCCCTGATGGACTACCCCGGTGTTCAGCGCTCGGCATTATGGGGGCTTGCGGATATGTTCGCCCTGCTCCCGCGTTTGGGCGATGATCAGGCGGGCCCCATAGTCCGCATCATCGACGCAATAGACCCAGACAACAGTCCCTGTGATGCCTTTGTCTTTCCACCCTCGATTGACGGCAGTCAGGGCACCGAAATGCCTCAACTTCTGGACTGGGCCATTGCACAGCACCAACAAGGCGCCCTTGCCTGCTCTGTCTGTGCCGGAGCCTTCTGGCTGGGACATGCCGGCCTGCTGGACAACCGTCCAGCCACCACTCACTGGGCGCTCGAAGATCCCTTTCGCACCGCATTTCCCAAGGCTGACCTGCGCCCGGAACACATCCTGATCGACGATCATGACGTCATTACCGCCGGCGGCCTGATGGCCTGGCTGGATCTTGGCCTACATTTGACAGGGCGCTGGTACGGCGGCGAAGCCGTGTCACGATTGGCGCGGCACTTGCTGATCGATCCATCCGGACGCGAACAGCGCCATTACTCCAGCTTCCGCCCCAACCGCAGCCACGGCGACAAACAGGTGCTAACAGTGCAGCGTCATATGGAGCAAAACGTCCCCGCCCCAATGCCAGCCGAACAACTCGCCGCGCTCTCAGGCATGTCCCTGCGCACCTTCATACGCCGGTTCCAGTCCGCCACCGGCTACCCACCCGCCACCTATCTGCAAGCATTGCGCATCGAAAAAGCCCGCGCCGCCCTAGAACGTGGCGGCGAAAGCGTCAGCGAAATCGCCTGGGGCGTTGGCTATCAGGATCTCTCGGCCTTTTCCCGTGTCTTCAAATCCCGCACCGGCCTAAGCCCCGGAGCCTATCGACGCCGCTTCCACATCCGCCCAAGCATCAAACCATGACCAGCCGAATACAGCTTTCCCCTTGTATGGCAGGGTCCGCGACCGTATTTAGCAGGCAAAACCATCCTATAGGAGAGATCCAATGCTCAAAGGCCTCGGCGGTCTTGGCGATATGGCCAAGATGATGAAATCAGCTCAGGAACTACAGACCAAAATGACCGAGATGCAGGACGACTTGCATAATGTCATGGTCACCGGCGAATCCGGTGCTGGCCTGGTCAAGGCAACCGCTAGCGCCAAGGGCGAACTCAAGGCACTGGACATCGACCCGTCGATCTTCAACAGCGACGACAAAGAAGTGGTCGAGGACCTGATCCTGGCAGCCGTCAAGGACGCTCAGGCCAAGGCTACAGTGAAAGCGCAGGAAGAAATGGCGCGGCTGACCGAAAGCATGGGCCTGCCCAAGGACGTCAAACTGCCGTTCTAAGAGTATGTATGTGTTGAAACCCCTGTTGTTCGCCCTGGCACTGCTGGTGCCTGCCACTGTGCAGGCCCAGGCCTGGGCGACACGCGAGGCTTGTACAGTCACTACGGCCGAGATTGACCCGCTGTATCTACCTTCGAAACTGCTGACTATCCTTCAGGATAAGGTTACCAAACTGCCCAACCCTAGGGGGCGATTTTGGCGCATCCAATCCCCTGATGGCGCAATCTCTCATCTTTGGGGCTCAATGCGTTCAAACGACCCCCTTATCCTAGATCTACCGGTAATTGTGCAAAAACGAATTGCAGGGGCCCAAGTTGTAGCTCTCGAATTCGATCCGGTTTCTCAGTCACGCGAGGCCATAAACGAACATCAGAAAAGAGAAATTTTTCGCTCTACAACAAGTACATTCAACCTTGATAACTCGGGACTAAAACCGGTGGTCCTCTATTGGATACGATCCCGCCTCGACGGATTGGGCTGGGGCGGTGACACAGTGGATTTTCTGTCGCTACCGTTCATTGTGGAAAACCTGCTTTCAGATCCCTGCGATGATTTTGCGTCAGGCGCCTTGCCTGATCAGAATGGAATGATCCAAACGCTTGGTTTGATTGGCGGAGCCAGCATTCTGGGACTCGAGCCGCCAAACGCATTAACAGATTACTTGAAGGTGCCACAAAATCGGGACACAGCTCTGTCCATTCTCGCAGTCTATGGTGCCTATCGGACACCCAAGAACAATTATGCGAACCGACCCACGAGTTTTGCACTATACCTGCAAGGCGAGACTGCCTTGGAACGCGAATGGCAGAAAGTCGACCTAATCCGTAATTATGGAGGTGAGTTGGCCGAGTTCCATTCACAAAGAGCAGAAAATTACCTACTGGACCAACGAAACAAGACCTTCCTTCAAACTGCCCTGCCCGACCTGCAACAAGGCGGCGTGTTCATGGCAATTGGATCATTCCATCTGCCCGGCGAACAGGGCATGATCGAGATGTTGCGGCAGGCAGGTTACACGGTCTCGCGCATCCCCCTGCCCGGCGAGACTCCGGACGCCCCCGCCGGAGAGACACAGAAATGAGCGGTTCCACCGACGACATCGAAATCCTGATTGCGCTGATGGCCAAGCTACCCGGCCTTGGCCCGCGGTCAGCTCGGCGCGCAGTGCTGCATCTGATCCGCAAACGCGCCCTGCTGCTGACGCCCTTGGCCGATTCGATGAGCCAGGTCGCCATCAGCGCCCGCGAGTGCCTCAACTGCGGCAACGTCGGCACCTCAGAAATCTGCGACATCTGTGAGGACGAAAAACGCGCCAACGGCGAGCTTTGCGTGGTCGAAGATGTCGGTGATCTCTGGGCGATGGAGCGCGCAGGTGTGTTCAAGGGGCGCTATCACGTGCTGGGAGGCACCCTGTCAGCGCTGGACGCCATCGGCCCGGAAGAGCTGCGCATTCCGCGCTTGGTCGACCGAGTTACTTCCGAGGCCATCAGCGAAGTGATCCTGGCGCTGAACGCCACCATTGATGGCCAGACCACCGCCCATTACATCGCCGATATGCTGCAGGATCAGGTCAAACTGACCACGCTGGCACAGGGCGTGCCCATTGGGGGCGAATTGGACTATCTGGACGACGGTACCATCACCGCCGCTATGCGCGCCCGAAAAGAGATTTGAACCAGCCAGATCAGGTCGGAATATGTTTCGCCGAGAACGGTGCCCACTGGTCAGTCCAAGGCTGGGCCTGCTCCAGTTCATACGCCAGTTGCAACAACAGCGCATCCTGCCCCATCGGTGCATGGAACATTGACCCCACAGGCATTCCCGTCACACCCGAGAACCCCAACGGCACATTCATCGCGCAATCGCCAACTGCATTCACCGGCGAGGTCATGCTCAGGATATGTTCCAATTCCAAGCCTTTGTGGGCAAAGTCATCTTCATGACGGATCGACCGATATCGCGGCGTTTCCACCGGTGACGTGGCACTAAAAATCACGTCGAAGTCGCTAAAGACACCCGCATAGGTGCCCGCCATGCCGTCAAAATAGGCCAGCCCCTGCGCAATCTGATCAGACGTATAGCTCTGTCCCTCGACCATCATGGTCGCCGCCATATGGGACAGCAAACCGGTTTCCAGTGGGCCACGCCCTGTGATGTCCATTGCGCGCTGCAACATCGGGGCAAACTTGGGCAAAAATGCCCAACGAAACTTCTGCGCGTATTCCTCACCATTGATTGGGTGGTCGATCTCAACCACCTCGTGTCCAAGATCTCGCAAAAGAGCCGCTACATTATCCTGCACTGCGGCAACTGCAGCGACCGGTGGTTCAAACCCACTAGCCCCCTGTCGCGTATACCCTATCTGCAGCCGGCGTGCAGAAGGCCCTTCGACAAACCCCATCAACGCCAGCTCACCTTTTGGATCTTCGCAAACCTCCAGCAACGCTGCTGCATCGCGAACGGTGCGCGAAATTGGCCCATTGGTCTTGAACACATCATGGCCACCATTGGTCTCACCCGACAACATTCGCCCCCGGCTTGGTTTGAACCCAAACAAATGACAGGCGCTGGTTGGCAACCTGTTGCTGCCGCCCCCATCCGTTCCATGCGCCAAGGGCACGATGCCTCCAGCCACGGCACAGGCTGAGCCAGAACTGGATGCAACACAGGAGTACTCCAGATCCCAAGGATTGCGTGCGGCACCATACAGCTCACTATCCAACCCATTTGCAAACTCTGGGACGACCGTTGTCCCAACAACGTTCAAACCCGAGGCCTCAATGGCAGCAGTGTAAGCCACGGACTCCGCAGGAATGTTCGCAGCTAAAAACCGCGACCCATCGGTGCGCCGAATTCCGCCAAA
>Ga0209395_1003516_pt1 | contig 19304 bp, 15 predicted proteins | sample GOMGulsemesocosm_3_FD_184635 | JGI IMG/M metagenome (GOLD analysis project Ga0209395, IMG submission 184635) | Methane-oxidizing microbial communities from mesocosms in the Gulf of Mexico - GOM9D Gulf of Mexico (SPAdes) (version 2) | ecosystem: Environmental > Aquatic > Marine > Cold seeps... | reverse complement strand
ATTTGGAATAATGAAAAAATAAATGAAGTCAGATCAAACTTTTTAAAAGGAAAAGCTGACAAAAGGTGTGCCGTTTGTATTAATTTAGAACAGTCTGGCGCAAAGAGTATCAGACAAGAAACCTTTGATAAATTTCCAGACATTGATATAACACAAATCAATACCCCTATTTACTTTGATATTAGATTCTCTAACGTATGTAATTTTAGATGTAGAACATGTTGGCATGGTGCGAGTTCAAAATGGTTTAGTGAAGCTAAAATGCTTAATACTAACTTAGGTAGCAAAGCCATTATTAAAAACATAAACGACTTTAATCAATTCATTGAAAAAAATGGCCAATTTCTGCATCAAGCTCAAGAGTTTTATTTTGCTGGCGGGGAACCATTGGTAACCGAAGAGCACTATTTATTGTTAGATTATTTAATAACAAATAACATTACTAATGTCAAATTAAGATACAATACTAATTTCTCTAAACTAGAATTTAAAAAATTCAAAGTCATAGACTATTGGAAGCAATTTAAATCTGTTGAAGTACTAGCAAGTATAGACGAGTCTGATAAGCTAGGAGAGTACATTAGAAAAGAATTGAATTGGGAAACATTTGTATCCAACAGGAAAAGAATTAGACCATTATCAAATGTTACATTTAAAATTTCTCCAACCATATCTGTTTTTAACATTGAAACCTTACCAGAATTCTACAAAGAATGTTTATCTCTTAACTTGATTGAAAAAGACGATATCTATATTAATATTTTAGATAGACCTCATCATTATAGTTCTAAGGTACTTTCAAAAGCTAGAAAGGGAATTATCACCAAAATCTATATCGACTTTATGAGTTGGTGTACTCAAAATAACGTTCCAGAATTTATACAATCTCAATTCAACGATTGTATAAAGTTTATGAATGAAGATGACTATCATACCAAATACTGGCCAATTTTCATATCTGAAACAAAAAAATTGGATGAGATGAGAAATGAAGACTACACTACTATTACCACCAAACAATAAAACATTGTTCAAACGTTGAATCGCTCTTCTTAATCCAACACAATGGAGAAAACTCTCTATTTAGTGAATCAATAATTAGTAATCGAATTTCTGAAAAGGAATACCATTCCGTATTATTTTGTGGTGTAATTCCCCACTCTTGTTTTTGAGGTAAATAATATTCGTAACTAGACTGAGATTGATTATTAAAATTATCTAGAGTCAGCCAATACCCAACAATTGCAGAATTGTTAATTTCAGGAATATTTATATTCATCAGTGAATGTGGTACAAACAATGAGGCCATAAAGCATAATTTTTGTCCAACTGACTTAATATCCAGATCATTTAAAATAATTGCCGTTTTAGGTTTGTAAAGCAAAGGGAATTGTTTTGATTTCAACTTAGTAAACTTCTCAATAAAACTGTCTTTTCTATTTGGACCAATCCATCTTCCCAATTCAGTGTCAGAGAAATTTGGATCATATAGGTAGAATTTATAAACAATTTCAAGATGGCTTATTACATTAGTATCGTTATTTTTAATAATAAAATCTAATTCACCAATGGTTATCTTATCATCAACAACTTGAATATTTTCTTTGAGAATAGAATAATTTGAAGAGCTCTCAATCAAAAAAGCAAAAATACGTTCAATCTGTTTACCCAATCTAATGTTTGGTAATTCGGGATAATCATCAACTGTAACATGTTTAAGCTTATTCAATTCAAAATTGGTAACTCCTTTTATAGTAGCACCAATAGTTGATGCTTTCAAAACCGAATCTATTCTTGATTTTTTAGTCAACATTACTTCCTATTTTTAACTACTGACCAAACAAACAAAACTCCCAGTACGATTCCAATTATTAAAAATAGGTTCTCATAACTCGGTTTAGTATAAACATTTGACACAAAAGCCATTCCTAAACTACTAACAGAAACTAATCCGAATCCAATTTGTTGAGTACCTGCATATATTTTATTAGTACTCTTGTCTAAACCTTTAATTTCCAGTTCTAATTCTCCTGAATTAGCTTTAGTCAAAAGCTTATCCGCTTTTTTTGGTAATGAAATTAACGTACTAACTTGCTTTTTAACAAGCCCCCAAATTAATTTTCTAAGTCCTCCGTTTTTTAAGACTAGTTTTTTCAAATACGGTTTTATTGTATCAAAAGGCTTATATTCTGGCGCTAACTTAGCGGTCACACCATCTAACAACATAATAGTTCTCTCCAACAATATCCAATCTTTAGGCACTTGAATAGTGGCAGATAATTCTTTTATACTTATTGTTTTTCTGAACTCTTTTATAGAAGAATTGTTTAAATCATCTATAGAAAACTCTCTGATATTAATACCACTTTCAAATAATTCAGTTAAGGCTGAAATTAATTTCTGAGCTGTTTTATTCGCCTCTTTACCGTGAGCTATAAATCCCATTTTCTTTAAAGCTTCTAACACTGCATCTTGATCTTTAGAAACAATAGCACGGACCAAAACAGGAATAGTTTCACGCATTTCATCATTCAGTTTACCAATTGCACCAAAATCTAAAATTATGATATCACCATTTTTGTTTACTAACAAATTACCCGGATGTGGATCAGCATGATAATAGCCATGATTTAAAATCATTTCACAATACACAAAAATTAATTTTTCTGCAATATTATTCTCATCAATACCCCAATCATTTAATTGCTTAACATTAGTAATTTTTGTCCCCTCACAAAATTCAGTCGTTAACACTTTCTGAGAACTATACTCTGAATATACTTTTGGTATTTTTATGCCTTCAATGTTCTCGCAACTTAACAAAATGGTTTCCATATTACACGCTTCAGCGGAATAATTTAGCTCCTCATAAATCATTTCCTTAACTTGATTATACACATGGTCTATCCCATTAATTTTAAAGAAACGCTTCACCAATACAATAAGTTTTTCAATAATACCCAAATCGACTATGGCCAATTCATGAATGTTAGGATGCTGAATTTTAACCGCAACCTTTTCTCCCGTATTAAGTACAGCTTTATGCACTTGCCCAATAGAAGCAGAGGCTATTGGCACTTCATCAAACTCAGTAAACAAATTAGACAATTTATCACCTAATTCTGTTTCAAGTGATTTTTTAATTAAACTAAAATCAGAATGTGGCGTATTGTCTTGTAATGATTCTAAAATTCGACCATACGCTTCGGGTGCAACGTTAGACATGATAGAAATCAACTGTCCGACTTTTAAAAATAACCCATTCAATTCTAGAATTACTGCCTTTGTTCTATTCGCATTTAAAACATGTAATTTTTCAATACGTCTATCATAATAGCTTTGACTCACTATTTTTTTTAGGAAAAATAATTTAGCGTAGCTCCAAGCAATTTTAATACTTACAGCAAATGCTTTTCTACGTCTTTTCTTAGGGTTTGTAATCATAGCCATTTGTTATTGTTCAAAAATTACACTATCTTCAGACACAATCAACTTGGCCTCTTTTCCGAATATAATCGCTCTATTGTCATTAATATGCCCGGCAGGAAAATTAAAACAAACAGGAATTGATAATTCTTCTACTGCTTCTAAAACAACTGCTTCAACTGACTTTCCAAAAGGTGAATCCGTATCATTAACACTAGTCATCCCCCCAACTATTACACCAGCCAAACTTTGTAATTTACTAGATTTTTTTAAGGCCCACATCATTCTATCAATAGCATACACATATTCACCAACATCTTCAATGAATAATACTTTATTGTCAAGGTTAATATCTGAATTTGTACCAATTAGTGCATAAATAATAGCCAGATTTCCACCTACAACTTCAGCCGTTGTTTCACCTAATTTATTATTGGAATTTGACGCCAATTTATAATTGACTTTATCACCATTAATCACCCCCATTAAAGACCGTAAACTTTCATCAGAATTAGAAGAGAAATTCAAAGGCATTGTCCCATGCACTGTTGGAAGACTAAAATTAGAATGAATGTGATTATGAAATACGGTTACATCACTAAAACCAACAATTAGTTTAGGGTTAAGTAAAAAATTTGTGAAATCTAAACGATCAATAATTCTTATACATCCATATCCACCTCTCGCGCATAAAATCACATCAACAGAATCATCATCTAAAGCTTCTTGAAAATCTATTAATCGCTCTTCATCCGTACCAGAAAAATAATGATACTGACCCAAGCAATTATTAGAAACTTCAACCTCAAAATTGTGTTCCTTTAAAAACTTAACGGAAAAATCAATATGCTCTTTTTCAATTGATTTTGCAGGAGAAACAATTCTAATCTTTGTCATACTGTAAATGTACAATTTTTATAGATAATTTCACTTTTCGTTACAAAAACAAATCATGTGAAAAAGATTGAAAATTTTAGATCAATATACAAGCTATAATTAAAGGTACTTATTTGAAATTTGTGATATAAAACCTTATTTTTGTGCAGCTATTCATTTATAGCATTAAAAAAACATAAAAATGAGTCAAAAATATACTGTTACTGCCGCTTTACCTTACGCAAATGGACCCCTTCATTTAGGTCACGTTGCTGGTGTTTATTTACCAGCTGATATCTTTGTTAGATTTCTGCGATTAAAAAATGAAGACGTTGCCTTTGTTTGTGGTTCGGATGAACATGGTGCTGCCATAACATTACGTGCTAAAAAAGAAGGAACAACTCCTCAAGCTATTGTAGATAAATATCATTCTATTAATAAAAAAGCATTTAACGATTTTGACATTTCATTTGATATCTATACAAGAACCTCAACTGATTTACATAAAGAAACCGCTCAAGATTATTTTAAAGTCTTAAATGATAAAGGAAGTTTTATTAAAAAAACGACTGAGCAGTATTATGATGAAGAATTTAATCAATTTTTGGCTGATAGATACATTACAGGAAATTGCCCAAAATGTGATGCAGAAGGTGCATATGGTGACCAATGTGAAAAATGTGGTTCAGCACTTAGTCCTACTGAATTGGTTAATCCAGTTTCTACATTAAGCGGAAACACACCTACGTTAAAAGAAACATCTCACTGGTTTTTACCAATGGATCAACATGAAGCGTGGTTAAAAGAGTGGATTAAAGAAGGTTCTTTTGAAGGCAAACAAGTACACAATCCTAAAGATTGGCGTAACCAAGTAAATGGTCAATGTATGAGTTGGATTGATGGTGGATTACAGCCACGTGCCATGACAAGAGATTTAGATTGGGGTGTTAAAGTACCTGTTGAAGGTGCGGATGGAAAAGTATTATACGTTTGGTTAGATGCACCTATCGGATACATATCTGCAACCAAAGAATGGGCAGTTAAAAAAGGAAAAGATTGGAAAGACTACTGGACAGGAGATACTAAATTAGTTCACTTTATTGGGAAAGATAATATCGTATTTCACGCTATTATATTCCCTATACTATTAAAAGAACATGGTGGATTTATCTTGCCAGACAATGTTCCTGCTTATGAATTCTTAAATTTAGAAGGTGATAAATTTTCTACATCTAGAAATTGGGCAGTTTGGTTACATGAGTTTATGGAAGCTAATCCTGACAAAAAGGATGAGTTAAAATATGTGTTAACTTCTATTGCACCTGAAAGTAAAGATTCAGAATTTACTTGGAAAGAATTTCAATCCAGAATTAACAACGAATTAGCGGATATTTTAGGGAATTTTGTAAATAGAGCTGTTGTTTTATCAAACAAATACTTTGAAGGAAAAGTGCCAAAAAGAGGTGAATTAACAGATGTTGATTCTGATGTATTGGCCCAATTAAAAGAATATCCTTCAAAAATAGAAAAATTAATACGTGCGTACAAATTACGTGAAGCGCAAGCTGAAGCAATTAATTTAGCACGTTTAGGAAACAAATATTTAGCGGAAACTGAACCATGGAAATTGGCTAAAACTGATATGGCTCGCGTGGAAACTATCATGAACATAGCTTTACAGATTACTGCTAACTTAACGATTGCATTCCAACCCTTTTTACCTCAAAAAGCAGCAACAATTGCTGAGTTTTTAGGAATGAAAATGTTAAAATGGGACAGTTTAGGGTCTGACTCTCTATTAGAAGAAGGTCATCAATTAAATAAGCCAAGTATTTTAATTGCTAAAATTGAAGACAAATTTGTGGAGGAACAAATTGCCGTATTAGAAGCTTCAAAATTAGCCAATGTAGAAACTGTTTTTGAACCACAAAAGGAGGAAGCTTCATTTGATGATTTCACGAAAATGGACATTAGAGTTGGAGAGATTATTTCAGCCGAAAAAGTGAAAAAAGCAAAAAAATTATTGAAATTAACTGTAGATACTGGACTTGACAAAAGAACAGTAGTTTCAGGAATCGCAGAACATTATACACCAGAAGAAGTAATTGGTAAAAAAGTAAGTATCTTAATGAACCTAGCACCACGTAAAATTCGCGGCGTTGAATCCCAAGGTATGATTTTAATGGCTGAAAACGACAAAGGCGAATTAAGTTTTATTTCTCCTGAAAAGAACTTTGAAGCTGGAGGAGAGATTAGATAAAAAACATACGTTTAAGCTTACAACATACGATTATGAAATACTTTAAAAGAGAGTGGAAAGACACTAGAGGAGACGCGTACGATAGCTGGGGTATTTGTACCTATTATTTTGAAACTGACAATAGCGGTCAACCTGCGCGCCATATAGAAGTATATGCCAATGGAAATACGCTAAAGTATAGTAAAGATAATTTAGAAGATGAATTTGGTACACTAGCCAATAACAAACTATACTTAAAACAATTTGAACCATTTGCTATTGAACAAAATGACTTTATGGAAGTTTGGTTTGAAAGCGATAAAGATTTAATTGGCGTTGACTTTGAAGAGGAATAAATGTCTTTAACTCACAACCTAATACAAAAACTATTAAGCGCTCCAAAATTTATTGGACGCGATTATTTAATTGAAAAATTACCAAAATGGTTTATAAAACCAGCAACAGGAAAAGTTGTGGTTAAAACTACTTTTGGCTTTAAAATAAATTTAGACCCTATCTTTGATAAAAACATTGAAAATGTAATTTATGAAAGAGGTGTCTATGAGCAAGGAACAGTTACAGTATTGCAGGATTTTTTACGTCCTGGAGATACTTTTGTAGATGCTGGAGCAAACATTGGTTGGTTGAGTTTGGTTGGGGCCAATAAAGTCGGTAACCAAGGTCAAGTTTATGCATATGAACCTGTGCCATCTACTTTTGAAATTTTAACATCTAATAAAGAATTGAATCAATTTTCACAGATCACATTGAATCAATTTGCGCTAGGAAACACTGAAGAAACCCTTACAATTCACCCTGAAAAAGAAAACAGAGGAGGAGCCTCAATATTAAATCATCATTCAGAAAATGGTATTCAAATTAAGGTGAAAAAATTAGATAATTTAAATATAGAATCTACCATTAATGTAATTAAAATTGATGTAGAAGGTTTTGAATTGGATGTTTTAAAAGGTGCTATTAAGGCAATCAAAAAAGATAAACCAAAACTGATAATCGAACATAGTATTGATCGCAATAACACTGCTGATGAATTTGAAATTTACAATTGGCTACAAGATCTAGGAATTTACAAAATTTACAAGTTGAAGTCAGGCAAAGAGCGCAAATCTATACTTGTAGAAATTAAATCGAATCGAGATTTACCAGAACACGATAATATATTTTGTATTCCAAAATAACACCTATTTCTAAAACAAAAAAAGCGTATTGAACAAATCAATACGCTTTTTTAATATCTAAATAGTGAACTTAATCTAACTTAAGAACCGCCATAAATGCCGCCTGAGGAACTTCTACATTTCCGATTTGACGCATTTTCTTTTTACCTTTCTTTTGTTTCTCTAATAACTTACGCTTTCTAGAAATATCACCACCATAACATTTGGCAGTAACATCTTTACGCAACGCTTTTATCGTTTCACGAGCGACAATTTTCGCTCCAATTGCAGCTTGAATTGGAATTTCGAATTGTTGACGTGGAATTAATTCTTTCAACTTAACGCAAATTTTCTTTCCCAACATATGGGCATTACTTCTATGCACTAAAGCAGATAATGCATCTACTTGATCAGAATTCAATAAAATATCTAATTTAATTAAATCAGATTGCTTATAATCTATTGGGAAATAATCGAAAGATGCATATCCTCTAGATACAGACTTTAATTTGTCGTAAAAATCAAATACAACTTCACCTAGTGGCATTTCAAACGTAATTTCTACTCTAGATTGTGTTAAGTACACTTGATTTTTTAATTCACCTCTTTTTTCAATACAAAGGTTCATAATTTGACCAACATAATCCGCTTTTGTAATAATCTGAGCTTTAATATATGGTTCTTCAACGTAATCTAATTTTGAAGGATCAGGTAATTCAGAAGGGTTATTTACAATAACCATTTCGTTATTTTTGTGATAGTATGCTTTGTATGACACATTGGGAACCGTTGTAATAACGGTCATATTAAACTCACGCTCTAAACGTTCTTGAATAATTTCCATATGCAACATACCCAAGAATCCACATCTAAATCCAAACCCTAAAGCGGCAGACGATTCAGGTTCAAAACTCAATGAAGCATCATTCAATTGCAATTTTTCCATTGAAGCTCTTAACTCTTCATACTCATCAGTATCAACAGGATAAATTCCAGCAAAAACCATTGGCTTAACCTCTTCAAAACCTTGAACAGCAGTATCACATGGATTATCAGTAGTCGTAATCGTATCACCAACTTTTACCTCCTCAGCTCTTTTAATTCCTGAAATAATATACCCAACATCACCAGTTTTAACTTCTTTACGTGGCTCCATGTCCATACGTAAAATACCAATTTCATCTGCAAAATATTCTTTCTCAGTGTTAAAAAACTTAACACGCTCTCCTTTTTTTATCGAACCATTTAATACTCTGTAATACGCTATAATTCCTCTAAATGAATTATAGACCGAATCAAAAATCATGGCTTGTAAAGGAGCATCTTCATCACCCTTTGGTGCTGGAACTCTTGCCACAACCGCTTGTAGGATGTCTTTAATTCCTAATCCTGTTTTCCCTGATGCAGGAATTACATCAGAAGGATCACATCCGATTAAGTCCACAATTTCATCAGTCACTTCCTCTGGTTGTGCACCAGGTAAATCCATTTTATTTAAAATTGGAATAATTTCCAAATCATTTTCTAAAGCCAAATATAAATTAGAAATAGTTTGAGCTTCAATTCCCTGTGCAGCATCCACAATAAGTAATGCACCTTCACATGCAGCAATTGAACGAGATACTTCATAAGAAAAATCAACATGTCCAGGTGTGTCAATTAAATTTAGCACATACTTTTCACCATCTTGTTCATAATCCATTTGAATGGCATGACTCTTAATCGTAATCCCTCTTTCTCTCTCAATATCCATATCATCCAGTGCCTGAGCTTGCATATCTCTATCAGCGATAGTTCCAGTTTCCTGTAATAATCTATCCGCTAAAGTGGATTTACCATGATCAATATGGGCTATGATACAAAAATTTCTAATATTCTTCATAACGCAAAAATAAGGTATTTTTTTTGTAAACCTTTATAATAAGTATGTTTTGTATCCAAAAGCTTTTGAAATCAGTTATTTCAATAAAACAAACCACAAATCACCCTAAAAATAGCAGTAAAAACAAACTAAAATTTAGTTTTGGCATGGTTATTACAATACACCTATTGAATTAGAGATAATTCATTCATAGATTTTGGGTTAAAGGTTGGGGATTTCTCCAACCTTTATTATTTAATGCCCACCATCACCTAATTTTACAAATATATTTTTAGGTTCTGTGAAAAAATGAAGCGCTTCAAAACCACCTTCTCTTCCAACACCAGAAGCCTTTACCCCACCAAATGGCGTTCTTAAGTCACGTACTAACCAACTGTTAATCCATACAATTCCGGCATGAATTTCATCAGCAACTCTATGAGCTCTTGTCAAGTTTTCTGTCCAAATGGTTGCAGACAACCCATACTGAGTAGAATTAGCCATCATTAACACTTCTTCTTCGGTATCAAATGGCATAATAGTTACTACTGGTCCAAATATTTCTTCTTGATTTGTTCTACAGTCAAAAGCTAAACCTTCAATCACTGTAGGTCTGATATAAAAACCATTTGCATATTCATCATCTAAATGAACTTGAGTTCCTCCAGTTAGAACAGTCCCTCCTTCTTCTTTTGCCAGAGCCACATACGACAATACTTTTTCCATATGTGGTTTAGACACAACAGCACCTAATTTTGCTTTTTTATCAGTAGGATAAGACACTATAGTTCTATCTACTTTTTCTACAAATGCAGTTTTAAACTTCTCGTAAATTGGACGTTCCACAAATATTCTTGACCCACATAAACATATTTGACCTTGATTAGCAAAACTAGAACGTAAAGTTGTACTTAATGCTTTGTCAAAATCACAATCGGCGAAAATAATATTAGGATTCTTCCCTCCTAATTCTAAAGACAGTTTTTTAAACATTGGTGCAGCAATAGTGGCAATAGTTTTTCCTGTTTGCGTACCTCCAGTAAAAGAAATAGCAGTAATATCTTTATGTCTTGTCATAGCATCACCCACATGCTGACCTAAACCATGAACAATATTTAAAACACCAGCTGGCATACCTGCATCTATACAAGCCTTTGATAATAAATATGCTGTCATAGGAGTAATTTCTGACGGTTTGGCTACAACACAATTACCTGCCGCTAAAGCAGGAGCAATTTTCCAAGTAAATAAATATAAAGGCAGATTCCAAGGAGAAATACACCCCACAACACCAATTGGTTTACGCACTGTATAATTTACACCAAGTCCTTCCATATAGTGTGATTCAGATGCATAATGTAATATAGCCGTTGCAAAAAACTTAAAATTACTTACCGCTCTTGGAATATCAACCGCTCTTGCCAGAGATTCAGGTTTACCATTATCTAGAGATTCAGCAGCCACAAACTCATCCATACGTTCTTCAATTAAATCAGCTACTTTCAGCATAATATTTGAACGTTCTTCTTTTGGCATATTTGACCAAATTTTAAATGCTTTTTTTGATGCATTAACTGCTAATTCAACATCTTCCTTTGTAGATGACGGAATTTGTGAATAAACCTTTCCTCTACTTGGATCTACATTGTCAATGTACTGATTTAAAGATGGTTTTATTAATTGTCCGTTGATGTAATTTTCAATATGAATCATTTCTAAAATATTTTGAGCTAAAAGTAAGCATATTATACAATAATTATAAGCTAAATTTAAAAATTTACGAATTGTATCTATTTAAAATGATAGTTAATCTAAAAGAATGGTAATATTCACTGAAATATTTCAAAAAATAAATAAATAAATATATATTTGAGAAAATTGACTCCTGAAAAATAAAATTAACATAGTATTATTTATAATTTCAATGCTTGCATTAAATTATTCATTTTCAAATGAAAAATTTGTAAAGATTAAAGGTTTCGTTTCTCACAACTCTGTTCCCATTACCAATTTTTCAGTACATGTAAATTTTGACAATATTGATTCAAGTAAAACAATATTTGAAAAGGAAAAATTTGAACTTTGGCTACCTGCAAATCGTAAAGCAAAGGTTACTTTTGTTAAAAAAGGATTTATCCCAATACATATGATTGTAGACGCCTCATTCATACCATCCTTTGCTTATAAAAAAAAGCAACTTATTGAATTCAATGTTAAAATGGTTATGATCAAAGATTATAATAAAACACATTTAAAGCCATTTTGTGTTGCCAATTTCAGAGCAAATGAAGCTCGATTTTTTCTAACTTACCAAAACAACTTATTAAAAAAGAAAACTAAAAAATTTAGAGCCCCTTTCCCTACTCCACTATCCACATTTATTGGAGCTAAACCAATCAATAAATATCTACCAACTATTGAAAAAATAAACAAAGATCATAGAAAAAAAAATAGCCCGTATTTCAAGCTTGCACAAGGAACTATGTACGCTAATTTAAACTACTCCATATTTAATGAGAAAATTGACAAAGCAAATGATTACCTAAATCAACTTCAAGATATAGAAAAAGATGCTTGGTCAAATATAAATCCGTTTGACACACCTGAATATGCTGCCATTGTATTAAAAACAATAAATAATAAGGAAACAAAAGATACATTGTTTGCATTAGGAGCCTGGGTTGGAACCAGTCAATTATTATTTCAAAGCTTTACATCTAATAGTAAGTTAATCATTCATGGTAAAAAACTAATTTACGCCTTAAAATATTATACAGAATTTGGCATAGATGAAGAACAAAAATTGATAATTGAGTCTTTAAGAAATATTGCTTTGATGTATGATGAACTAGTACGAAAATACATGAAAGGAATGAAAAATAAATCACCCTTAAAACTGGTTGATGATGAACTATTTTTACAAATAAAATCAGAAAATCAAGTGATTTATAATACAATAATTCAGTAAGATTTTAATATCCCTTTTAATAGTTGGATGGACAACATATATTTCTTACTTTTGTTCTAATAAATTTACATAAAATGGAAAATATTTTACAAGCAGGAATGATTGGTACGCCTCAAATTATTCTTATCGTTGTTGCCTTATTATTGTTATTTGGTGGTAAAAAACTACCCGAATTAATGAAAGGAATGGGTAAAGGAATCAAAGGTTTCAAAGATGAAATGTCTGGTGATGATAAATCAGAATCTAATGACAAACCAAAAATTGAAGATTAATTAAATTTATGTACACTTCTTTTGATAAAATTAACAGTGCTATTCAAAATGGCACTTCAGTAGTAGATATTGTTAACTATTTTATAACTAAGATAGAAGATAAAAAACATTTAAACGCCTATTTAGAGGTATTTACGGAATCTGCTTTACAAAAAGCAAAAGAAGTTGACGAAAAAATTAAATCTGGAAATGCAGGCCGATTAGCAGGAATGATAATTGGTATCAAAGATAATATGGCTTACAAAGGTCATAAAGTTTCTGCCTCATCCAAAATAATTGAAGGGTTTGAATCAATTTATACCGCGACTTCAATCCAAAGACTTTTAGACCAAGATGCAATAATTATTGGAAGATTAAATTGTGATGAATTTGCAATGGGTAGTTCTAATGAAAATTCAGCTTTCGGAAATGTTCTAAATCCAGTTAATGAAAAAATGGTGCCTGGTGGATCTTCTGGTGGATCAGCAACAGCAGTTGCTGCTGGTTTATGTACCGCATCTTTAGGGTCTGATACTGGCGGTTCAATTAGACAACCAGCATCCTTCACAGGAACAATTGGCTACAAACCCACTTATGGAACTATTTCTAGATATGGTTTATTAGCTTACGCTTCTTCTTTTGACCAAATTGGTCCATTTACAACTACAATTGAAGATGCTGCATTGTTAACAGATATTATGTCTGGAAAAGATGAATACGATAATACTGCTTCTCAAATAGACAATCACAACATCAATGTAGCTAAGTTAGAAGATAAACCTTTAAAAATAGCTTACATAAAAAACTGCATGGACAGTGATGGGCTAGACCTAGAAATCAAAAACAAATTAGAAAAAACCATTTCAGAGTTAAAGGCAAAAGGACATACTGTTGAAGCAGTAGACTTTCCGTATTTAAATGAAATGGTTCCTACATATTACGTATTAACAACAGCTGAAGCTTCATCTAATTTATCTAGATATACAGGTGTGCATTATGGACAATTAGCTAAAGATGTACAAGGTGTTGAAGACACTTACAAAAAATCACGTAGCCAAGGATTTGGAGAAGAAGTTAAGCGTAGAATCATGTTAGGTACTTTTGTATTATCCCATGGCTATTATGATGCATACTACACCAAAGGGCAAAAGGTAAGACGCGTAATACAGGACAAAACAAATGACATTTTAACCAATTTTGATGTTATTTTATTACCTACTACTCCTGAAACTGCTTTTGAAATAGATGGTGTTAAGGATCCTATTGCCATGTACTTACAAGATATTTTTACTGTTCAAGCAAATTTAGCAGGAAATCCAGCAATTTCATTACCTTTAGGTCAACACTCAAATGGATTACCTTTTGGTATCCAATTAATTGGGAAGCATTTTGAAGAAAGTAACCTTTTAGGAATTTCTGATTATATGATGAACGAATTTTGTGACTGATAACTAATAGTAAAATCAATACCAGCTTTGTATGACTGAAATAAAATCAAATCATAATTCAACTAAAACAAATCTGTTCTTCAATTGGTTCATTTTGTTATTTTTCACACTACCATTTTCAACAATTGCTCAACAGGATTCTACAGAAACAGATACGCTCCAATATGAGAGATTCATTGAAACGGTAGAAAACTCAATTTTTGAATACTATAAAGAAACTTGGAGTAAAGAAAGAGCTTATCAAGTTATAGACTCATTAGGCTTTGAAGACAAAGAAAGACCTTTTGTTGCCGACTCTATCATTATTGAACGTCTAATCGCACTTGACAAAACTACTCCATTTACTATTGAAATAAACGACCAACTTCTAAAGGTAGTACGCTATTTTATTAATAAAAGAAGAAGATTAACAGCCATTGCCTTAGGACGATCAAAATTATATTTTCCCATGTATGAAGAATACCTGGCAAAATATAATATGCCTTTAGAGTTAAAATACCTTTCCGTTATCGAAAGTGGCTTGCGTCCTCAGGTTGGCTCTAGAGCAGGTGCTGTTGGACTTTGGCAATTTATGTATAGAACTGGAAGATCTAGAGGTTTACACACCGACTCTTATGTTGATGAAAGAATGGACCCAGAAAAATCGACAAATGCTGCTTGTCAATACTTAGGACAGTTATATGGATTATATGGAGATTGGAGTATGGCATTAGCCGCCTATAACGCAGGGCCCGGGAACATAAACAAAGCAATTAGACGCTCTGGAGGTAAAATGACGTACTGGGAAATCAGACCATTTTTACCCAAAGAAACTCAATTATATGTACCGAATTTCATATCTATGCTATATATGATGACGTATTATCCTGAACACAATATCATTCCTAAAGAACCAAAAATCTATTTTCACGATTACGAAACTGATACAGTCTGCTTATCCAAAATGTTAAGAATATCGTACTTTGATTCAATTTTAAATATTAATGAGGATGAATTTAGAGCCTTAAACCCCGTTTACAAAACTGACATAATTCCAGAAACTAAACCAAAACAATGTATTACGCTTCCAAATGAAAAAATTAAATTATTTTTAGATTTAGAAGATAGTTTATATAGTTACCAAACCTATTTAGACACTAACAATATGCGCGTTGTTTTTTTAGAGAAAAAAAAATACCACCATGTCAAACCACAAGAAACTTTGGGGGTAATTGGCTTGAAATATGACGTAACAATTACTCAGATCAAAACATGGAATGGTTTAAAACGATCGAGAGTATACCCTGGTCAAAAATTAAAAATACTAAAGAAGGAAAAGCAATTTGTAGCTTCTACTAGTACTACAAAATCTACAGGTAAGTCAACAACAGGGACACAACAAAAAAAATCAAACCAACCAATAAAAACCTACGATAGTGGTAAATACAAGTACTACACCTTAAAATCAGGCGAAAGCTTATGGACTGTTAGTAAAAAAACAGGCATACCTTTTGTACGTTTACAAGAATTGAATAAAGGCCTGAATCCTAAAAAAATGCAGCCTGGAGATAAAATAAAGATTGCAGTTTTATAAACAAAAAAATAGAAATATGAAATATGTATTAATAAGTATAGCACTACTATTTAGTTTATTTTCTTGTAAAGATACAAATACATCAGACCAAGAAGTAGTAAGGGAAATCAAAGGTGGAATTTCTGGTAGCTTACCAAAAGCAAATGGTGTCACTGGACGAATTTTAGTGTCTGCTAATGATGAATTATGGAATGGAGAAATTGAGGACATCTTTAAAGAAAAATTTTCAGATACAGCAAAAGGACCATATATTCATTATGAACCTGTTTTTGAATACCAGCAAGAAGACCCCTCAACTATCAATAGAATTAGAAAGAAAAATAGAAATTTTTTAAGGCTAGTTTTGGATGCTGACAAAACCTATGATGAAACAGAAGTCGTGGTTAAAACCGATTACAAAGCAAAAGGACAATTATATGTCATATTTAGAGACTCAGATAAGCAAAGACTAATTAAATTTTTAAATAACGAACTAAGTACTTACATAGCTTTATTTAGCGTAGAAGAAGATGAACGTTTAGTCACAAAATATAACTTAAATAAAAATATTGGATTTGATAATGCGGCCAGAGAAAAATTTGGGGTAAGCATTTCCATACCATTATCTTCAAAATTTGTAGCTAATAAAGACAGTATTATATACGCTTTAGATAAAAGAGTAGACGAAAAAACAAAAGATAACCCTAAAACTGGAGCTAAAGGAGGAACATATTGGTCACAAAAAGGAATTATGATTTGGGAATCTCCATACGATAATGAATCCAATTTTAACCCAATAACTATTTTAAGCATCAGAGATAGTGTTTTAAAAGAAAATGTGAAAGGAACAGTTGTAGATTCTTATATGGCAACAGAATTTGCTTCGTCTCATAAACCAAAGGTACAATTAACTGAAATTAATGGTAATAAAACTATGATTATTGAAGGACTATGGAAACATGACGGAAATATAGCGGCAAGTGGTGGTGGACCATTTATTCAATATTCAATAGTTCATCCAACACGAAATACGGTAGTACATGTTAGTACACATGTATTTGCACCAAGATTCAATAAAAGAGAATATATCCGTCAAATCAGAGCTATGCTCAATACAATTACGCTTGTAGATTAGATAACAACTTTATATTATGAAAAAACTATCGGTAGTCATTATTACTTTTAATGAAGAAAATAATATTGAGCGTTGTTTAAAATCAGTAGTACCAGTAGCGGATGAAATTATTGTGGTAGACAGCTTTTCTACTGATAGAACAGAAGAAATTTGTAATGCTTATAATGCACAATTTGTATCTCATAAATTTGATGGACATATAGAACAAAAAAACTGGGCAAAGCAACAAGCATCCCATCCGTTCATATTATCGTTAGATGCTGATGAAGCATTAGACCAAACGTTAACGGAATCGATTTTGGATTTAAAATCAAATGGTACATTAAACGGTTATAAGATGAATCGGTTAACTAACTATTGTGGTAAGTGGATTAAACATACGGGGTGGTATCCTGATACAAAACTAAGAATCTGGTCAAAAGACAATGGTGAATGGACTGGAGAGAACCCTCATGATGAATTTAAACTGTTCGACTTAACTTCTACCATTGGACATTTAAAAGGAGATATATTACATTATAGTTATCATCATCCTGAAGATCACGATAAGCAGATTGAGTACTTTACAAATATAGCTTCAAAAGCATTTGTAGCCAATGGAAAAAAACCATTTTTTATGCAAGCTCAAATAAGTGCAATAATAAAATTCATTAAATGTTATTTCATTAAACTTGGATTTTTAGATGGTAAAGAAGGCTGGATAATTAGTACAAAATCTAGTTATGCCGCATATCTCAAATATAAAAAAATTGAAGCTATTTTAAAAGATGATAAATAACCCTAAAAGAATAGTCATAAGTCGTACAGACAGTATTGGTGATGTTGCTTTAACATTACCAATTGCAGGAATATTGAAAGAAAAATACCCTGACGCACAAATTATTTTTTTAGGAAACACATACACTAAACCAATCATTAAATGTTGTCTCTCTGTAGATGAAGTTTGGGAATGGGCTGAGTTACAAAAAATGGAAGATCGCCAGCGCTTAAAATGGTTAAAATCACAAAACATTGATGTATTCATACATGTTTTTCCACGTAGGGAATTAGCTAGATTAGCGAAAAAAGCGAAAATTAAACACCGAATTGGTACGTCCCATAGACTATACCATCTTTTAACATGCAATCACAGACCTAATTTCACTAGAAAAAACTCAGATTTACATGAGGCTCAATTAAATACTAAATTATTGACACCCTTTGGCATTAACAAATACTATTCACTAAACGAATTATCGGTTATTTCAAACTTTACGAAACTCCCTTCATTAAGTGAAAATTTTAAAATTTTATTGAATACTGATAAGAAAAATCTAATTTTTCATTGTAAATCTCAAGGGAGTGCACTGGAATGGGGAGTAGATAATTTCATCAATTTAGCCAAATCATTGAACCAAGCTGATTTCAATATTTTCTTTACTGGAACCGAAAAGGAGTCTGAATTCTTTAGAAATAAGCTACCTAAACAAAACAACATAATTGATTTATCAGGAAAAATGAACCTTGATCAATTAATAGCATTTATATCTAAAAGCGATCTATTATTAGCGTGTAGTACTGGACCTTTACATATAGCAGGACTATCAGACATTAAAACTATTGGGCTATTTACACCAAAAAAACCACTACATTTTGGCAGATGGCAACCTTTAGGACGACAGGTTAAAATTTTAGAAGAAGAAAAAATTTCAGAAAGACACCAACCTTTAGACATTAATTTACGTGTAGTTAAGCAAGAAGTAGAAAATTTATTTCAATAAAAAATAAAAGAGCTCAATTTGGGATTGAACTCTTTTAACGTTATTGAAAAAAACTACTTACTCTGTTTAAATATACAAATAATATTAATATTTCCAAAATAACACTCTGGTAATATTAATAAACTACCTGAATATCAACCAAATTCAAACTTATAATTAAACAGCTTGATTATCTAATACAAGTTTTTAAATAAAATTTGTGGCACTGATTTTGTTTTAATATTACTAAACCAAAATAACATATTATGAAAACATTAAAACAGAACCCATTAGGTACTATAGGCAAAGCTTTATTTATATTCACTTTAATTGTAAGTTTTAATTATTCATTTGCACATGGTACTAGTAGTCAAGGATTAGAAGATGGAAAAGCTCAAGATAATTTTGTAAGTGCAAATAACACTTCTTTTAAACCAGGCGAAAAGTTAACATACAGGCTATCTTATGGCGTTTTAGATGCTGGTGAAGCAGTATTAACAGTTAACAAATCAACAAAAAAAGTAAGAGGTCGAGAGTTATGGAAGGTTAGAGGAACTGGACGAACAATATCTGCTTTTGAATGGTTTTATAAAGTAAATGATGTTTATGAATCTTATGTTGATGCACAAGG
>Ga0209395_1003509_pt1 | contig 19339 bp, 16 predicted proteins | sample GOMGulsemesocosm_3_FD_184635 | JGI IMG/M metagenome (GOLD analysis project Ga0209395, IMG submission 184635) | Methane-oxidizing microbial communities from mesocosms in the Gulf of Mexico - GOM9D Gulf of Mexico (SPAdes) (version 2) | ecosystem: Environmental > Aquatic > Marine > Cold seeps... | reverse complement strand
CTGCTATTGATTTTCCCGAAGAAGAAATTGATTTTCTTGCCGATAAAAAAGTAGTTACCGATTTAAAGGCAATAATTAGCCAAGTAGACGATGTACGTAAACAAGCCCAGCAAGGCAGTATCATACGTGAAGGAATGCGTGTGGTAATTGCTGGTCGACCTAATGCGGGTAAATCGAGTTTATTAAACGCCTTAAGCGGTAAACAAACGGCCATTGTTACTGACATTGCAGGTACAACTCGCGATGTACTCGCCGAGCAAATTCATATAGATGGAATGCCATTACATATAATCGATACTGCAGGGCTAAGAGATAGCGAAGATGTTGTTGAAAAAATAGGGATTGAGCGCGCTTGGCAAGAAATTAATAAAGCTGATCGCGTTTTATTAATGGTTGATGCCAGCGAAGATCACAGTATTTTAGAAGATGAACAAGACATTAAAGATTATTACCCTGATTTTTTTGCCAAACTACCAGAAAACATTGGCCTAACACTCATTAGAAATAAAGCTGATATGAATAATGCTAAAACAGGCTTTACTGAGTTTACCGATACTGATGGTACTCAACACGCCATTATTACCCTATCAGCAAAAACAGGTGATGGCGTTAACAGCCTTAAAGAGCACTTAAAAACTATTATGGGTTACCAAGGTAGTACTGAAGGAGGCTTTATGGCTAGGAGACGTCATCTAGTTGCCTTAGAGAATACCCATCAGCATTTACTTGTCGGTTTAGATCAACTTGAATCGTATGTTGCAGGAGAGATCCTTGCTGAAGAATTACGTATTTGTCAGCAAGAGTTAGATCAAATAACGGGTGAGTTCACCAGTGATGATCTTTTAGGTAAGATCTTTAGTTCTTTTTGTATTGGTAAATAGCTTTAATGATTAGCCAAAACTAAAAAAGCAACCTAACTTTTAGTTAGGTTGCTCTCTGAGACATACCCTAATAAAGGTTACTTCTAGTTATCAATAAGCATTTCATCAAGTGGTCGACAGAATTTTTTAATATCCTTATGGACGAAGCCATTATTAGCTTGACCGTTTTGGGCCTGAATTCGAGCAGCTATCTGAATAGTTTTATTAATATTGTCACTGCCCACTAAGTCAGCAATAACACCCCTCATTTTTTCAGCTTCACCAGATTTAAAAAGAACTGTATTGCCTCTTTGATTAGCAACATAACAATGTGCTACTTCTTGTGCTAACTCTTGCTTAGACGGTTCTTCAATTGATGCAAAGCCAGAGAAAGAGGCTAAAGTGAACATAATAGTAATTAGTTTTTTCATCATAAAATCCTTTTGTTTCTTCATTATTTTCCATTATTAAATATTGTTTAAAATATCAACAGTAATACTATAACAAACAAGTCAAATATTTATCAATATTCAAACTAAATGTTTATCAAAACCCTGCTTAAGTAATACAATAAAAGCTCATTATTATCGGTATAAATAACCTAATTTTATTAAAAAGAGACCCTATATGAGCTCAATTCAAATCATTGTTGGAAGTATGCTTGGTGGCACTGAATATGTTGCAGAAGCCTGTGAAGAAACCCTAAATGAGCTTGATCATCATGTTGATATTCACTTAAAACCGGATCTTAATTGCATCCTCAGTAATACTTTCTCAAGCAATAACGAACAAAAAAAGTGCTGTAATTCACAAGAAAAACCACTTTGGATCATTTGCACCTCCACACATGGTGCTGGTGACTACCCTGACAACATCAAACAATTTGTTAGTGATCTAGGAAATTGTGATCAAGATCTATCCACGGTTAGTTTTTTAACCATTGGGATCGGGGATTCTAGTTATGATACTTTTTGCAAAGCCGCTACAGACATATCAAATACATTAAAATCAAATGGTTGCAATGAAATACTGCCAATTAAGACCTTTGATATGTCAGAAGATATCGATCCAGAAGATCTAGCTCAGCAATGGATCCGTACAAATAAAGATCTGCTTTCGATCTAACGTGATCACTTACCCATAAGTTATCAACAGATTACGATCTGTTTTATACCTATTGTGGATAAAATAGTTAATAACCAGTTATTTTTCTATTATTATTCAGTGTATTAAAAATAAATAAAAGAGTCCTGTGTATAACTCGGTCTTTTGATCAAAGGTTATTTGCTAATTGATCAACGTTTGATCACAACCTTGTCATTACTCTTAGTTATTAATAAATAAAAGAAAAAAGCACTTACCCACAGAAAATAAGGATCTTAATAAGTAATAACTATAAGATCTTTATAAAGATCTCTTTTTATATATTAAGGATCAGCCCAGATCATTTTTACGCATTTGATCGTATCCCTGAAGAGAAAAAAGCGGTAAAATACGTTCCCTAATTTTGAGTGTTACAAATTTTTCAGTGCACTTTAAAATAAAAACGTTAACTAATTTTTAATCAAGCAGGATTGTTATTTTATGTGGTATCAAGAGTCTTATGACGTAATTGTTGTTGGTGGTGGTCATGCGGGAACTGAGGCCTCACTAGCTGCTGCACGTATGGGCTGTAAAACTTTGTTGTTAACTCATAACATTGACACCCTGGGCCAAATGTCGTGTAACCCAGCCATTGGTGGTATCGGTAAAGGACACTTGGTTAAAGAAATTGATGCATTGGGTGGTTTAATGGCAACAGCCATTGATCATAGTGCGATTCAATTTAGAACGTTAAATTCAAGCAAAGGACCAGCGGTTAGAGCGACTCGTGCTCAAGCTGATCGTGTTTTGTATCGAAACTTTGTTCGTAATACCTTGGAAAACCAAGAGAATTTAACTATTTTTCAGCAACCATGTGATGACTTGATCCTTGAAAACGATCGCGTAGTCGGTGTTTCAACACAAATGGGACTTAAGTTTAAAGCTAAAAGCGTAGTGCTTACTGTGGGCACTTTCCTCTCAGGCTTGATTCACATTGGTTTAAATAATTATCAAGGTGGTCGAGCAGGTGATCCTGCCAGCATTAATCTAGCTGCAAAAATGCGAGATATGCCATTTAGAATGGATCGTTTAAAAACAGGTACACCACCTAGGCTTGATGCAAGATCATTAGATTTCTCTGTTATGGAAGAGCAAGCCGGTGATACGCCTAGCCCTGTGTTTTCTTTTATGGGATCACAAGCGGATCATCCTGAACAAGTCTCTTGTTATATCACACATACCAACGAAGAAACTCATCAACATATTAGAGATGGTTTAGACAGATCTCCTATGTATACCGGAGTAATTGATGGTATAGGACCAAGATATTGTCCTTCAATAGAAGATAAGATCACCCGATTTGCAGATAAGAACTCACATCAAATTTTTGTTGAACCTGAAGGTTTAACAACACATGAAGTATACCCAAATGGTATTTCAACCAGCTTACCTTTTGATGTGCAAATGAAGTTAGTTCGATCAATTAAAGGTTTTGAGAATGCTTTTATTACTCGCCCAGGTTATGCAATTGAGTATGATTACTTTGATCCTCGAGACTTAAAGCAAAGTTTGGAAAGTAAGTTTGTTGAAAACTTATATTTTGCTGGACAAATTAATGGTACTACAGGTTATGAAGAAGCTGGTGCTCAAGGATTGATCGCAGGTGCTAACGCAGCGAATAGAGTGAAAGAAGCTGATGAATTTGTTCTCGGTCGTGATCAAGCTTACATGGGCGTATTAATAGATGATTTAGCGACTTTAGGTACAAAAGAACCTTATCGCATGTTTACTTCACGTGCGGAATATCGTTTATTACTTCGTGAAGATAATGCTGATATACGTTTAACAGAACAAGGTCGTAAAATAGGCTTAGTTGATGATGCTCGCTGGCAACGATTTAGTGAGAAGATGGAAAATGTTGAACTTGAGCGTCAACGTTTACGATCTACTTGGGTACAAAAGGATCATACTAAAATAGATCAAATTAATGCTTTATTGAAAACACCAATGAGTAAAGAAGCCAATTTAGAAGAGCTCATTCGTCGTCCAGAAGTAAATTATGCAGATCTAATGAAAATTGAAGGTTTAGGTCCAGCAATAAAAGATAAGCAGGCATCTGAACAAATAGAGATTCAAACTAAATATGCAGGCTATATCGATAGACAGCTTGATGAAATAGCAAAGAAAAAACGTAATGAAGATACTTTGATCCCGAAAGAATTTGATTATCAACAAATATCAGGCCTTTCTAATGAAGTTGTTGCTAAGCTAAAAGATGCTCGTCCAGAAACAATTGGTAAAGCTTCACGAATTTCTGGTATTACTCCAGCAGCAATTTCGTTATTATTAGTCTACTTAAAAAAACACGGTCTTTTACGCAAATTAGCGTAGAAGCAATAGCTAGGGGCGAGCTGCTAATTAACACTTAATTTTAGGTTAAGTAGCCGTTCGTCTAAAAATAATGACACTAACACATCAATTATCGACACTGATTAGTAAAACTGACCTTGTCGTATCTCAAGAGCAAATCGATTTACTTATTCAATATGTTGAGCTACTCAACAAATGGAATAAAGCTTACAACCTGACTTCTGTTCGCGACCCTAGTGAAATGTTAATTAAACATATTATGGACAGTTTAATGGTGGGTGAAGTACTTATAGGTGAAAACTTTATTGATGTAGGGACTGGCCCTGGTTTACCGGGTATACCACTGGCTATTTTATATCCAGAAAGAAATTTTGTATTATTAGACAGTTTAGGTAAGCGAATCACTTTTCTTAGACAAGTGGTTTTTCAATTAAAACTGACTAATGTCACCCCCGTCAAAGCAAGAGTAGAAGAGTATCAAGGCGAACAGCCTTTTGACGGCGTATTAAGTCGTGCCTTTTCTTCCCTCAATGATATGGTAAGCTGGTGTAAGCACTTAATTACCACGGAGCAAGGACAATTCTTTGCACTGAAAGGACAATATCCTCAGGATGAGATCTCACAATTACCTGAAAATATTACTTTAGTAGATAGCCATAAAATTATCGTGCCTGACTTAGTTGGTGAACGTCATGTGATAATACTGAAGAAGTTGCACTAGTACTAATACCAAGTCCAAACGTTATTGGCCACTTAGCAATAATTTAAAAGACCTATTAGAAAACTAATAACGGCATAAAATTAATAAAAAATAGATTAACTATGTTTAACCAATTTTTATTGTTATAAGCTCGCTAATATAGCTTCGAGTTGATAATAAATTTAATGTCATTGGTATAACATAACAATAGAGGCGCTTGTGGGAAAAATAATAGCAATTGCAAACCAAAAAGGTGGTGTGGGTAAAACTACTACCGCGGTTAATTTGGCTGCCTCGTTGGCGGCAACAAAACGCAAAGTTTTATTAATCGATTTAGATCCTCAAGGCAATGCCACCATGGCTAGTGGTGTTGATAAATACAATGTTCATGCAACTTGTTATGAATTATTAGTTGAAGAACAAAGTGTTGAAGAAGTCGTCGTTAAAGAAACGTCAGGGCTTTATCACCTAATTTCTGCTAATGCTGATGTGACTGCAGCAGAAATCAAGTTAATGGAAGTTTATGCCCGTGAACAACGCTTAAAAATGGCGTTAGCACCGGTAAAAGATTTTTATGACTTTATCATCATAGATTGTCCTCCTTCATTGAATATGCTTACCGTTAACGCTATGACGGCAGCTGATTCAGTGCTTGTGCCAATGCAATGTGAATACTATGCACTGGAAGGCTTAACGGCACTAATGGATACTATTACTAAGTTAACGTCTGTAGTGAATGATAAATTACATATTGAAGGCATACTGCGTACTATGTATGATCCTCGTAATCGCTTAGCTAATGATGTATCTGAGCAATTAAAACGACATTTTGGCGATAAGGTTTATCGCAGTGTAATCCCTCGAAATGTTCGTTTAGCTGAAGCGCCAAGTTTTGGCACTCCAGCTATGTATTACGATAAATCTTCAACGGGTGCTAAAGCTTATTTAGCGCTTGCCGGTGAAGTATTACGTAAAAATGATTCTACGAAAAAATCCCCGCAAGCTAAGACCAGTGAAGTCAGCTAGCACAAAGGAAAATTATGAGTACAGCAAAACGTAAAGGCGCTAGTCGCTTAGGTCGCGGTCTTGATGCTTTATTAGCACCAGCGATACCTGCAGTAGAAAGCGAAACAAATTCGCCTAAAGAAAACACGATCGTTACCGCGACAGATAATGAATTGATTAAATTGCCTATTGCAACGCTAATACCGGGAAAATACCAACCACGTAGAGAAATGTCTGACGCTGGTCTTGAAGAATTGTCATTGTCTATTCAATCACAAGGTATTATTCAGCCAATTGTTGTTCGCTTAGTTGCTGAAGATCAATATGAAATAATTGCAGGTGAACGTCGATGGCGTGCGGCCAAATTAGCACAACTTGATCTAGTACCTTGTTTAGTTAAAAATGTTCCTGATGAATCAGCAGTCGCTATTGCGCTTATTGAGAATATTCAACGTGAAGACCTCAATGCTATGGAAGAAGCTATCGCGTTAGAGCGTTTATTGACTGAGTTTGATTTAACTCATCAAGAAGTTGCTATAGCTGTTGGTAAGTCACGTACTACGGTTAGTAATTTGTTACGTTTAAATAACTTAAACGAAGAAGTAAAAACCTTGTTAGAAAATGGTGATATAGAAATGGGCCATGCCCGTGCCTTATTGGCATTAGAAGGTGATGAGCAAACTTCAGCAGCGCAAACAGTAGCGACAAAAGAATTAACAGTACGAGATACCGAAGCGTTAATTAAAAAGATTCAAAATCCGGTTGCTGAAAAAGAAAAAGCTGAAAAAGCGATTGAGACAATTGAATTGGAACAAAATTTAGCAGATAAAATTGGCGCTAAAGTGGCTATAAGCCATAATAAAAAAGGTAAAGGCAAGCTTGTTATTTCTTATGAAAACTTAGCAAAACTAGAAGAAATATTAAGTAAAATTAACTAATCACCCAAGTTAACATGCCTTATTAGAAACCAGCTTAATGCTGGTTTTTTTGTTTAAAAAATGTAAGAAAACTCTAATGTTATGGCATGTTTATACATTAAATTGATATAGTAATTTCAAGCATAAAATCACTATATATTAAGGGTTAGCACATGATGAAGTTACTTTTATCAATCCTATTGCCATTATTACTGTTATTGTCTAGCTACTCCTGTTTTGCTGATAACGATGCCGCTGAACTTCTTAAAAAAATGGATGAATTATTTCGTTCTAAAAGCTCTGTTGCTACCATGAAAATGCAAATAATTACCCCTAATTGGCAACGAACGTTAGAGATGCAAAGCTGGACGTTTGGCATGGATGATACTTTTATTCGAGTTCTCTCTCCGCGTAAGGATCGTGGTGTTGCTACCTTAAAAATAGATCAAGAAATGTGGAATTACTTTCCTAAAATTAATAAGGTAATCAAAGTACCGCCCTCAATGATGATGGGGTCGTGGATGGGTTCAGACTTTACCAATGATGATTTAGTACGTGAAGTTTCCTTGGTTAAAGAGTATGAAGTAACTAAAAAGTCAGAAGGTGAAAATTATCATCTAACCTTAATCCCAAAAGAAAATACGGTCACTGTTTGGGGAAAAATAGAGTTTATTGTTAATCAAAATACTCTATTACCTTTAGAGCAAAGCTTTTTTAATGAAAAAGGTGAAAAAGTTCGTTCGATGGCGTTTAGTGAAATTAGGGATTTTAATGGTAAAAAAATGCCAGCAATAATGACCATGATGCCTTTAAATAAGACAGGCCATAAAACCGTTATTGAATATGTTGACGCTGAGTTTGATATTGAACTGGGCGACAATATTTTCACCCTACGCAATTTACAAAAGCGCTTTTAGCTATCTAACTACCATCAACTTAAAAGTAAAACCTTATGCTGATATTAAAGCTCGCTTTTCGCAACATATTACGTAATCGTCGCAGATCTCTATTAACACTATTGAGTATGGGTGGTGGTTTCTTTTTACTTTGCCTAACACTTTCGATGTCAGAAGGTAGTTATAGCAATATTATTAATATATTTACTCAAGATCATACGGGTCATGTGCAAATTCATAAAGATAATTACCTGGAGCGTCCTTCCTTATATAAAACCATCAAGCATGCTGATGCATTGATTAGCAAACTTGAGCAACAAGAAGAAGTAATAGGTGTGGCCCCTAGAATTTATGGCCCATCGCTTGCCTATGGTAAAAATAAAACCTTCCCTGCACAAGTTATTGGCATTGATCCACAGCGAGAAGCGAAAACCACTCGTTTAGAGAATAAAGTAAAAACCGGACGTTACCTTACTGATCAGCTTAACCCTGATGGTTATTTTCCTGCCATGATAGGTTACAGCCTAGCTAAAAACTTGCACCTTACATTGGGTGATGAATTAGTGTTAATTTCTCAAGGTATTGATGGCTCTATTGCTAATGATATTTTTGAAGTTACGGCTATTGTTGGTGATGCCAGCTCTTATGAAAGGATGAATGTATATATTAGCTTATCGGCAATGCGAGAGTTTTTGTCTATGCAAGGTGATATCAAACAAGTACATGAGTTAGCTATTGTTTTATCGAACCAAAATGAAGCGAGAAGTTTTGCTGCTCAGACACAGTTAGTACTTGAGGATAAAAACCTGAAGGTCGATCCATGGCAAGTGGTAGAGTCCTCCTTTTATAATAGTATGCAAGCCGATAAAAAAGGCAGTTATGTCTCTATGGGGATTATTATATTTATTGTCTCTATTGGGGTATTAAATACGATTCTAATGGGCACGTTAGAGCGAACGCGGGAGTTTGGCGTATTAAAGGCGGTTGGTACTCGTCCTTTATCTGTTTTTACGTTAATAATGTTAGAGTCTTTTCTATTGGCCATCATTAGTTGCTTGATTGGTTTGTTGTTGGCGTTACCCGTATGTTTTTGGTTGGCAAGTAGTGGTATATCAATGCCTGAGCCGATAGATATGGGCGGTATTATATTTGATACCATGTTAGGTGAAGTAAGTTGGTTTGTGGTGCTGTTACCCTCAATAGTTGTCATCAGCAGTACCTTAATCGTCAGCTTTATTCCTGCTGTAAGAGCGGCAAAAATTTCCCCGCTAAAAGCGTTACAGGCCGTTTAATTATGACTAAAACAACAGAAGCATTGACCCATGCTGACAAAGAATTACTTAATTCATATTCTAGCCAACAAAGTACCTTAGTATTACGCTTAGCCAAGCGCAGTATCTTTAGAAATACTCGTAGAACATTACTCACCATTTTATTAATCTCATGCAGTTTGGCCGCGATATTATTTACCGATGCGTTTGTACGCGGCATGGTGGATACTATGGTTAAAATTAGTACTCAAACCTTTTTAGGCGAAGGTCAAATTCATCATAAAGGCTTTCGGGAAGCTAATGATATTGATCTTTATATTAGTGATACACCTAGCCTTTATCTGCAACTTGATGAAATAAATGAGATTAAAGCTTATGCCCCTAGAGTACTCTCTGGCGCTATGACCTCATCTTCTGAAAATGTTGCTTCAGCCATTATTTATGGTGTTGATGCCGATAAAGAAGCTAAAGTAAGTAAGTTGAAACTTGCTATAACGCAAGGTGAATACTTGTCTGGTGTTGATGGTGAGATCATATTGGGTGAACAACTGGCTGATCTACTAGAAATTAGTTTAGGTGACCGGGTAGTTGTTACTGTATCAGAAGCGCATGGCGGCGATTTATCTCAAGCACTTTTTAGAGTATCTGGATTATTTAGTTTTAATGAAAGAACTATGGATATTGGTATGGCTTTTATTAACTTATCTCAAGGACAAACACTTTTAGGTATCAACGGTGTTCATGAGATCGCTTTACGCTTACAAGCGCTTAATCAGGCCGAGGATAAAAGCTTAGACTTTTGGCAAAGCTTAAACACCAAGCAGATAGAAACCTTAAGTTGGCAAGAATTAGTACCACAATTGAGTAGCATGCTGGCAATGACAGAATACTCAACACTTATCGTCTCACTCATTATGTACGTTTTAGTGTGTTTAGGTTTAATTAATACCATGTTCATGTCTATTTTTGAGCGACAAACAGAATTTGGTATTTTGCTTGCGATAGGTACTCGTTCAAAGCAGTTATTTAATCAAATCATGTTAGAGGGGTTATTCATTGGCTTGTTGAGTGTTGCGGTAGGTTTATTTATCGCTTTTGTTTTTTGTTACTGGGGCTCAATTGTTGGCATTGATTACTCAGAATTAGAAATGTCAGGTTTAACCTTAAACGAACCTATTTACTTAGTACTTGATATCTCAAGTTTTGCTTTGATGGGGATTGCTACCTTGGTAGTGACATTAATCTCCTGTATCTACCCTGCACTGCACGCTGCGCGTTTACAGCCATCATTTGCGATGCGTAAAACCCTTTAACGAATAAGTAGCTGATAACTCTAAGGTAATAAGAGGAACTGATTAATATGACAATGTTAGCTGATAGATCCGCAGAAGCAGCAATAAATAATAGTGCTGATAGCAATAAAAACACCGTAATTGAAACCAGCAGTTTATACCGAGAGTTTGGTAAAGGTGATACCTTGGTGAAGGCATTAACTGATGCCAATATAACAATTGAACGTGGAGAGTTTACCGCTATTATTGGTCCATCAGGCTCTGGTAAATCTACTTTATTACAATTAATTGGTGGCTTAGATACGCCAACTAGAGGTGATGTATTTCTTGATAATAAGAATATCAGCCATATGACAGGCACAGAGTTGTCGGATTTTAGACGTGATCATATTGGGTTTATTTTTCAGGCCTATAACTTGATTCCTGTGTTGAGTGCACGAGAAAACATTGAATATATTATGTTATTGCAAGGCATATCAGCAAGCGAGAGAAAAAAACGTGTTGATAGCATAATGCATGCAGTTGGCTTAGAAGGTTTGGGAGATCGTCGCCCTGCTGAATTGTCTGGTGGACAACAGCAGCGTGTTGCTGTTGCTAGAGCAATGGTATCAAATCCAAGTATAATTTTAGCTGATGAACCGACTGCCAATTTAGACTCTAAAACGGGCGCAGATCTTCTGGATATGATGAAGCATCTTAATGAAAAGCAGAATATGACTTTTGTTTTTTCGACCCATGATCCTAAGATAATGGAACGAGCAAAACGTATAATACGCTTGGTCGATGGTTGTGTTGTTGATGATGAGCGCAGGGGGTAATGTATTTCATTAAAACTCTTTTGAGCTTATCACTTCTTACTACCCTCGCCTCACCTATTGTTTGTTTTTCAGGTGATTTATCTTTCGGAGGTTACCTCAAAAGCTATGCCTTAACACAAGACAATATCTCAATTGAGGCACTTAAAAATGATGGCGAAGATCAATCTATAGCTGGAAATTTTCAATCTCAAAATGCCTTACGCTTAATGAGTTCTTTCTTATCGAACACAGGGGGAAATTTTGAAATACATTATGAAGTCCAGCCGCTTTATTTTTCAAATAGTGAGATGGCAGTCTATTATACTGACGATAGCTTAGGTGGCATTAATGGCACTATCTCTGCTGCGACGAACCAATATCGCTTTAAAGATTTAGATGCCGTTTTGACCGATGTAGGCAATCATGGCGTAGTTTTACAAAACCTCGATCGTTTTAATTATCAATACAGTAACGAGTATGGTGATTTAACAATAGGTCGACAGGTACTCTCTTTTGGCTCATCTCGTTTTATTAATCCAACAGATATTTTTATCCCCTTTGTTATTCAAACACTTAACCAAGAATATCGTGTAGGTATTGATGCTATTCGTTATAAAGCCGATGTAGGTGATTTTTCTGTGATAGATATGGGCTTGGTCATTGGTGAAAATGGGAATAAGCAGAATAGTGCTGCCTTCTTACGTGGGAAAAACTCTATTAACGGCAATGATATAGAGGCTATCGCGATTATCCTTGATGATGCCTGGTTAGTTGGCGGTGGTATTGAACGGGCAATAGGTAATTTTGGCTTTTGGTTTGAAGTCGCTTACATGGATTGGCAGCAAAAGACTGTTAATGAAAACCAAGTCATAGAAGAGTCTTCAGCTAATCCCCTCCCCTTAACCTTAGTATTTCCTTACACTAATAATTATTGGCGAAGCTCTATTGGCTCTGACTATGCGTTAAATGAAGAAGTAATTGTTATGATCGAGTATCACTATAATGGTGCGGGCAGTAATAGCGTTGAGGATTACACCAAACTTGCCACTCAAGCACCTTATCAGAAGGCTGGCGTGTTTTTATATGGTGAGCACTACATTATCCCCGCTCTAACTTGGTTGGCTTCTCCTTTGCTCTCTATGAGCGCTAGTGCTTTTTATAATATTAGTGATAGATCAGTGTTTCTAACTATTAGTGGCGAAACGAGTTGGAGTGATAATTTATATTCTGATTTTGGTGTTTATATAAGTCATGGCGATTCGATGACTTATCAAATCGCAGATGACAATATTAATTATGCTTTTGGTTCTGAGTTTGGTGCCTATCCGTTAAGTGTTTATGCTAGTTTAAGATATTACTTCTAATAACCTCGCCCTATTTCTAAATACTTTATCAATTACTCATAAGTTGCAAAAACTAGTATAGACTTGGTAGATAGCTCCTCAACTATTGCCGAGGCGAGATAAATGTCAGATACAATTCATGTGCTCATTACGGATGATGAACCACTCAATCTTGAGCTTATGGAAGAGGTATTAGAAGATCATTATCAAATCACTTGTGTCAGCTCTGGTCAAGAGTGCTTAACTTATCTTGAAAGCAATAATCCAGATATATTACTATTAGATGTTGCCATGCCAGATCTTGATGGTTATGAAGTGTGTAAACTAATTAAGGCTGATGAAAACCTCAGTTTACCTATACTCTTTGTTTCAGCACGTGGCAGCCTAGAAGAAAGGTTAACTGGTTATGAAGCTGGTGGTGATGATTACCTCGTTAAGCCTTTTAATAATAAAGAACTCGTTGTAAAAGTACAGAATATGGTTGCTTATATTGATAAGCAACAGCAATTAACTAGCCAGTATAAACAAGCTAGTGATATGGCTATGATGTTGATGACAAATAGTGGTGAGTCAGGAGCGATAGTTAATTTCATCCGACAAACCTTTGAATGTTACGGTTTTACTGAGTTAACTCAGGCAATTTTTGAAGCTTTAGAGCAATTTGAGCTTAATAGCACTATTCAATATTATGATGGTGATACCAAGTTAGATACCTTTGACTCTAGCGGTCTATTTAAACCTGTTGAGTCTGAGCTCCTAGAGCTAACAAGAGCCAAAGGTCGAATTTTTAATTTTAATCGTCGTAGTATTTTTAATTTTAGTCATTGCTCTTTGTTGATTAAAAACATGCCGACTGAAGAAGACAAATACGGTCGGCTTCTTGACCACCTTTGTTTATTAATGGAGGGAGTAAATGCCAGAGTAATCGCTATTATAAAAGAGTTAAAAATTATCGAACATGCCGATTATAATAAGCAATTATTGGTAAATACCAAACAAGGTATGGTTGAAGTAAAGTCAAATATTGAGCAACAAAAACAACAAGCAATAACAATAAGTGCGCAATTAATGGAACAACTTGAGAAAGACTTAGTATTATTAGGACTGGATGAAGACCAAGAGAAATATCTTGTTGCTTTAATTGATGGAAAAATGTCTGAATTAGCTGAACTATTTGATAAACAAGAAGCGATAGAAGATTTTTTTAATAAGATCATTAACTCGTTGGAATAACTTTAAAAGCTAAAGTTTTTTTTCTAAATACACTTTGGGTATTAGTAATGTGAATTTAGCTCCTTGCTCAGGTCCAACGATATTTTCAGCCCAAAGTTTACCATGATGATATTGGCAAATATCTATACAAATAGATAAACCTAAACCAGTACCTCCAGCACCTGTTTTTGTTCTACTTGATTGAGAAAACTTATCAAATATACTTAATAGCTCCTCTTCTGGTATACCTACCCCCTGATCTGACATTGTAATTCTGATAGCAGCAACACAATCTGAATTGAATTCAATAATGTCATCTGTAAAGCTAATGGTGATAATACTATTTATTGGTGTAAATTTAACAGCGTTAGAGAGTAAGTTATAAATTACCTGGTGCATTCTATGTTTATCAATGTCAGCAGAGAGTTTTTGGCAGTCTCTTGTTATTTTTACTTCAAGTTCTTTGCTATTTATTAAGGGCATTAATTCAACCATTACAGTATCAAGTATTGCTTGTAGATCATGGTTTTGTATATCAAAAACCATTTTATTGGCTTCTAGTTTAGATAGGTCAAGTAAGTTATCAAGTAATCGTAATAAACGAGAACCACTGGTATGAATACGACTGAAATACTTAAGTAGTTTACTTTTATCTACATCTTCTAATTTAGTAATACCCAGCTCGGCAAAGCCTAAAATACCCAGCATAGGTGTCCTCAATTCGTGTGATATATTGGATAAGAACTCCGTTTTAATCTCATTGGCTAGTTTAGCTTCCTCTAAAGCTTCCTCTAGTAATGTTTGTTTATTGAAAATATCTGTTCGCATTTTATAAAAAGAGTTTTTCAACAAGAGTATTTCATCACCACTGGTTTTACTTCTTTTGGTGAGCTTTACAGAGGAATGATGATTAAACTTATATATTTTATCTGTTAACTTAACTAATGGCCGTGTTATTAAGTTAACTCCGTATGCAACATAAGCTAAAATTAGACCGTAAATAATAATTGAGCTAATGATCTCATATTGTAATAGGCTCTCTAAATCTTCAGCAGCTTCTTCCTGAACTATATCTTTAGCAAGAGAAATGCTGGTTAATAGCGCTTTTTCTTGGTCGATTAGGCTCTCTGGCAATATATGATGCTGTGAATCAATGTGATCGAATAACCATGAACGGTATGATTTTGTATAGCTATGCGTATTGTCTTTTATTGCTTGGGCAGCAGTAAACTCTTCTTCTTCATCGCCATCCGTAGCTAAAACTAATAATAAATAGTCATTAGCTATCTGTTCAAGGTCACTTAATTGCTTGTCAGTTATATTGTCACCTTCTAGGCGGATGTTATAAATTTTATTGTCTATTTGAGTTAAAACGTTGTGATCATTAAATGCATCACTTTTTATTGCAACAAAAAACCTGGAGAAAATAAGGCTGTAAGTCATTAATATTAAAAATAAAATAATCGTGGTGGGTAATAGAACTTTAGTTTTAATAGAATAGTTATTAAAGTCAAATGTCACTTTGCATCCTCAGTAACTTTAAAGTGATAGGTCAAAGTATAAAAGGGAATACCTGCTTTGCAAAAAATAGCGGTAAATATGGAGTATTAAAAGTGAGAAAAATTTATAAGCATATATAGTTATAATTTTTGATTTGATAATTCTTTTGACGTAAAGTGTTGTTAATTAATATTTCAAGGATGAAATTATGCAAGAACTACCGCCATTAACCCTAGTTAAAACTTGGCTTGAAGTTGTTCAACAACTAGACCTTCCCATCATAGTACGCGAAAAGCGTAGTCGATTACTCACCTACTACTTTGGCTCTATTGCCCAAGCAGAACGCTATGTAGAAGAAAATGATGATTATTGCCAGTTGGTGTCTTAATTTAATATGGTCCACCCGACAGGAGTCGAACCTGTGACCTCGCCCTCCGGAGGGGCGCGCTCTATCCAGCTGAGCTACGGGTGGAAATTACAAGTTGATGATTCTATAAAAAGCCAAGAGTGAATACCAGAACTTAATTACTAATTACCTGATTTTTATGTTCAAATCATTGTATATAGTGATTAATTTACTTCTCAGTCCTCAGAAGCTTCATTAATTCCAGAAGCAATAATATATTGATCGAATAGCAGACCATCTTTTTTAGTTATATTAAGAGAAAAAAGACTATAAGTTCTGAATACTATCTTCGTCGAACTGTGCGCTAATTGTCTTGATATTCATCCTGATGACTCACCAAGTTTAAGTATTTGAATGTGAAATTATATACATCCCTAGAGGTTGAAATTTTAAAACCCTTAACATTGGATGCCACCTATACTCTTCCCAATTATATAAAATTTTCTTCCCAAAAAGGCCGGATATAGAGAGCTATTACTTGGTGATTCAATTGATACTGTTGGTATTTGCATTATACAATGTTAATGCAATGTAAACCTCTGAAGTACTTTGTTTTTATTTCTAATTCTTTTGCAATCGAATTCTTTGATCTGTGTGCTTAATTTGTGAGTTAAACCATGTTTAGGTTGTTTATTGAACGAAATGTTGCGCTTTTAGGTATTACATTGCAACAGGTTTCGGAATATTATCTTTTACAGTATCTCAAATAATACATGAGTCTGACTTATTGTATAAGGATAACGAGATATTTTCCATATAGATTATTAATGTAAGGATACATGTGAAATATAAATATAAATTGGAAAATGGGGAAATAAATCCGTTAAATTTAAAAGAAGTAGAAGTAATTCATCTGCTTTGTAATGGCGAAAATATTAGCTCTATATCAAAACAATTATTTAAGTCCAAAGAGACAATAAATAATCATATCAGCTTAGCGAAAAAAAAATTAGAAGCTAAATCTCGTGATCAATTAATAGCATTAGCTATAACAAATGGATTTGTAAATGTGTAATATTAATCCCTGTTTAAACCGCTCATTCCTTCGAATTAGAAACGTTTAGCATTACCTCTATTATGAAAAAAAACATCCTATTCCTACAGGGACCGTTGGGAGAGTTCTTTAAGCTTCTTTCGTCATTTATAGACAATGAAACTAACGCTAATACTCACCATATTACTTTTAATGGTGGTGATGATTGGTTTAGTAAGCGAAAACATTCTCATGCTTATCGAGATGAACCCGCTGCCTGGCAAAGTTTTCTGAGCAACTTTATTTTAACTCATGGCATAACAGATATTGTTGTTTTTGGGGATTGTAGATTTTATCACCGAATAGCCAGAAAAGTTGCTAAAGAAATGGACTTATCTTTTTGGGTGTTTGAAGAAGGATACTTGAGACCGTCATTTATTACCCTTGAAGAGGGGGGCGTTAATGGAAATTCATCTCTTTTAGGTGAAGATTTTACTACGTTAGAACAAAGCATTTTGAAAGACGAAGCGATTGCAAGTAAACGATCTCGCAGTGCATTTTGGGATATGGCATTTAATGCAATCCAATATTATTTTTTTAAACAACTTTACGCTAAAAAATACCCTCACTACATTCATCATCGCCCTTGGTACGCAATGGAAGAGTGTATGCAATGGATTAAGTCAGGATATAGAAAACTTAAATACGCAGGTAAAGAGCGTAAGCTTGTTAAACACCTTACAACTAAGCTTTCAAAAAAATATTTCTTAGTTCCGCTTCAAGTGAGTGTTGATAGTCAAATTTTGTACCACTCTCCCTATGGTTCAGTCGAAGAATTCATCAGTGTAGTTATCAAATCTTTTTCTCAAAATGCCTCAAAAGGTGATCACCTTGTTTTTAAGCATCACCCAATGGATAGAGGCTTCAATCATTACGCAAGATACATTAAAAAACTCTGTTATGCATATGACGTAATCGGCAAAGTTTTTTATTGTCATGATATACATCTTCCAACCTTGCTTAAAGAAGCTAAAGGTACAGTAACTATTAATAGCACAGTTGGAATATCATCATTACACCATGCAACGCCGACTAAAGTGTTAGGGCGTGCAGTGTATGACTTGGAAGGCGTAACCAGTCAGAAACCATTGGATGACTTTTGGCAAGCATGCTGTGAACCATGTGATATTACATTCAAAAAGTTTAACCAGTTATTAAAATCTAAAAACCAAATACCAGGCAGTTTTTATCAACAACCGGAGCTTACTTTGCAGGCAGTGACGGATAAGTTTTTCAACTTGAATAATTAATGAAATCAAAGGGATATGTTATGTCAAAATTTAAATTGTCACAAATTGCATTAGCAACAACGGTTGCTTTAACCGTCAGTGCATGTGGCTCAGATTCGAAAGTACCAGTAGAAGAACAGCCAGTAGTTGAGCCACCAGTAGTAGTGGTTCCTCCAGTAGTTGAACCTGACTCAACAGTGGCAATCTCTGGAACTGCGGTTAAAGGTGCGTTAATCAATGCTGCTGTAGTTATCACTGATGCAGAAGGTAACATTATTGCTGAAACTATCACTGATGAAAATGGTGATTATACAGCCAATATCCCTGCTGACTTTAAAGGTGTTGTAAGTGTACAAGTATCAGCAACAAATGATACTACCATGGTATGTGACACCAACAATTGCGCTGGTGATAATGGTTTTGGTGATATTATTTCAGATGTAGCAGGTTTAACTTTATCTTCTGTTGCTTATATAGATGCAGCTGAATTAGCTGGTGAAGACGATACTTCTGTAAGTGTGTCAATACCTGTTAATACCTTAACAACGTTGACTTCAAATACATTGACTAACTCGGTAGCGTTAGCTGATATAAATGATGCTGGAGAAAATGCATTTAAAGCTGTGACTCTTGCTGCTACCAAGCAAGTAGGTTTAGCATTAGGTTTAAGTGAAGAAAATATCCCTACGAACTTTCTAACGGCAGAGCTTCTCGATCCTACCAGAATATCAGATCTTCCTGCAGATGAAGCTGCTGAAGTTACCACGATGCAAATTCAACTTTCTTTATATAATGCCGTTGTATTTGAAACAATCGTAGAGCAGGCTGATGGCGGTACCGCTGATTTAGGAAACTTATTCACTTCGTCTATGGCGGCCTTATCTACATCGATAGAATCGAATAATAGTACCGAGTTAAACCTTTTTCTTGAGCAAACAACTGGAAACCTAGGCGGCTTAGCATCTAATCCTTTGTTAGAGCAAGAGTTTACGATTCTCACTAATAACCTTGATGAAACGGTTGAATTGAATATAGGCGTAGAAATTTTAGATAGCGTTGATTTTGTTGAAGAAGAAATTGATGAAGAAGCCTTAGTTGAAGCAATAGAGTTAAGTGAAGATATTTCTGATATTGTCGAAGCTTCTGATGGTGAATTATCTGATGAAGATATCCAAGTTATTGATGACTTGATACCAGAGCCAACAAACCCTGAACCAACAGATCCAGAGCCAACTGACCCAGAGCCAACTGACCCAGAGCCAACTGACCCAGAGCCAACTGACCCAGAGCCAACTGACCCAGAGCCAACTGACCCAGAGCCAACTGACCCAGAGCCAACTGACCCAGAGCCAACTGACCCAGAGCCAACTGACCCAGAGCCAACTGACCCAGAGCCAACTGACCCAGAGCCAACTGACCCAGAGC
>Ga0209395_1003506_pt1 | contig 19340 bp, 14 predicted proteins | sample GOMGulsemesocosm_3_FD_184635 | JGI IMG/M metagenome (GOLD analysis project Ga0209395, IMG submission 184635) | Methane-oxidizing microbial communities from mesocosms in the Gulf of Mexico - GOM9D Gulf of Mexico (SPAdes) (version 2) | ecosystem: Environmental > Aquatic > Marine > Cold seeps... | reverse complement strand
CATCAAAAATAGTGAGTAAATTCAAATCGATGGCGCGTAAATTAAGTTTCACTTATAAAGCTCATTATAATAATCAACTTTACTAATAATACTCCCTTCTTTAACCTACTGGCAACTAAACGCCTTGTTCGACGCAGGCTCAGCCCGTCTATTGCTGGCCAGGATGGATATTATGAAAGATGTAAAAGCCGTTATTTTTGACCTAGGGGGCGTGGTTATTTCCTCCCCCATGCAGGCGTTTTTTGACGCGGAAAAGCGCCTGGGTTTGACACCTAATTTTTTAAACAAGGTTATCGTTGCCAACGGTGAAAAAAGTGCCTGGGCCAGGCTGGAGCGTGGCGAGCTTTCCATGGACCAAGCGTTTTTTACGGCCTTTGATAAAGAAATGAGTGACGCGGGTGCCCCCGGGCTTAACTCAAAAGCCTTAATGCAAAACATGGCAAGCTCGGCCACGGTTAACCAATGCATGATCACCGCCATTGAAAAACTAAAGGCCAACGGTTTTAAGGTAGCCGCATTAACCAATAATTGGCGAGACCCTCAAACCGGCGGCTTTGCCATTCCCCTGAAGGACAATTTTGATTTGTTGGTGGAATCGGCTGTTGAAGGCATGCAAAAACCCGATCCCAGAATCTACCAAATTTGTTGCCAGCGTTTAGGCATTAACCCGGATCAAGCCATATTTCTTGATGACATCGGCCGAAACGTAAAAGCGGCAAGAGCTCTGGGTATGCAAACCATTAAAGTCAGTGACCCGGTATTGGCCCTTAAAGAGCTGGAAGCTCTGGTGGGCATTTCACTGCTAGACTGAACATTTAATTAAACCTATCACTTTGTGAAAAATAAAAAGAAGGAAATAGTATGAGTCACGAATCTGAACTACATAATCTGGCATTATCAGAAAACATGAAACCCGTGTTACTGAAGGTGAAAGAGTTTATAGAAAATAGAATCGACCCTGTCACTGAAGCGTTTTATGCGGCGGTGAATGAGGATGATCGCTGGACCTTAAGCGACACCCAAAACAAGATAATGAATACCCTAAAAAATGAGGCCAAAGAACTGGGCCTTTGGAATTTCTTTCTTCCCGACTGGAATGGTGAAGGGGTGAGTAATTTAGATTACGCCTATCTTGCCGCTGAAATGGGCCGCAGCCACCTGGCCTCGGAAATATTTAACTGTGCCGCACCCGATACCGGCAACATGGAAGTATTGGCTAAATACGGCAGCCCTGAGCACCAGGAAAAATGGTTAAAGCCGTTACTGGCCGGTGAAATTCGCTCCTGTTTTGCCATGACCGAGCCGGGCTTGGCGTCTTCCGATGCTAAAAACATTTCTACTTCTGCTGTATTAGAGGGCGATGAATGGGTGATTAACGGTGAGAAATTTTATATTTCCGGTGCCGGTGATTCTCGCTGTAAAATCATGATTTGCATGGTGAAAACCTCACCCGATGCCAGCCCGCATATGCAGCAAAGCCAAATATTAGTGCCTATGGATACCAAGGGCGTTGAAATACTGGGCGCCATGCACGTGTTTGGCGAAGATGATGCGCCCCATGGGCATATGCATATCAAACTGACCGATGTTCGTGTACCAAAAGAGAATATATTGCTAGGCGAAGGCCGTGGCTTTGAAATTTCTCAAGGGCGTTTAGGCCCGGGTCGAATTCATCACTGCATGCGTGCATTGGGTGCCGCTGAAATGGCGCTAAAAATGTTGATAGATCGAGGAACCTCAAGAGAGGCATTTGGCAAACCACTGGTTAAACTAGGTGGCAACTTTGATGTCATTGCCCACAGCCGTTTAGAGATTGATAGCGCACGCCTAATGGTGCTGCGTGCAGCGCGCGCCATGGATGTACTGGGCAATCGTGAAGCGAGAGTCTATGTATCGGGTATTAAAGCGCTGGTGCCAGAAATGGCCTGTAACGTCATTGACCGCGCCATTCAAATGCATGGTGCAACCGGCGTCTCGCAATGGACTCCGTTAGCCAGAATGTATACTCAAATGCGCACTCTGCGTTTAGCCGATGGACCGGACGAGGTACACCGCATGGTGGTGGCTCGTGCAGAAGTGGCTAAATATAAGTAGCCCATTGTCGCTAGCTCACTAATAGGTGAGCTACCGACTTTCATTCCCGTTCCCACACTCCGCTGGGAACAACTCTTCGAACTATCCAAATTCTTATTTTGAAAAATCGGTATTTTCCCACAGCCCAGTCGGGCTCGTAGGCAGCCATGAAAACAGGGCTTTGCAAAATAATACTCTGACAGGAAATCAACATGAGTGCTTCAAGTCCTTTCCAATCAGTGCAGCTAGATTCCCAGCTGATACTCAGGCGCAATTGGGGTAAAGGGTAGGTTCCGTTTTGTGCGCTTAAGACAAAACACAGAATCAGACCTTCACCCCTCACTACCTGGAGTTCACTTCAAAAAATTAACGCCTTCCACTGCGACGCAAAGCCGACGTTGTAAACTCTTTGCGTTTCATTTTTTCGCCAAAAACGATGGCATCACGCTCTTCATTATTTAGCTCGGCAACATAACGCCCCGAGATTAAATCATAACTGGTATTAGCCACATACCAGGTGGTATTTGCATTTACAAATTGCATGGCATGCCCCTCGGATACACGCCATAACTCACCGCGGTTATCATAATGATCGGCCAACGCAATTTGCCAAGAATCCTCATCTACAAATAAGTCACGTTTTGCATAAATGTGACGAGATCCATCTTTAAGCGTGCCCTGTACATGCCATACCCGATGTAATTCATAACGTGCAAAGTCTTGATTAATATGACCAGGATTAATTATTTGTGAATATTTTGCAGAATTATCCATCAGTTTGTAAGAATTGTATGGGATGTATATTTCCTTTTTTCCCACTAGCTTCCAGTCATAGCGATCGGGGGAACCATTGTACATATCAACCTGGTCGGTGGTGCGCAAGCCATCACCATCTGGTGCATCATAGGCCACCTGTGGAGCACGGCGCACTCGGCGTTGGCCTGAATTATACTGCCAGGCTTTTCTTGGTTCATTTACTTGGTCTATGGTTTCATGCACCAGCAACACATTACCGGTTAAACGTGCGGGTGCTTTGGTATAAGAGGTAAAATAGAAAAGTATATTTTTATCCTTTTTGGGATTGAACCCTCCAGAGATATACTGCGGCAGGGCCAGCCGAGAACGGCTTTTTATTGCCATGAATGAACCATCACGACCAACCTGTAAGCTAGCGTTATTAAGCTCAACATTCCCTCCGCGAAAGCGTGTTACATGATTCCAAATCACTTCAACGCCACTTTGTGGAATGGCGAAAGGAATGGTTTCATCAAAATAGCTTAAGCCATTGCCGCCGGACAACAGCTCAGAAGTGGACGCATTTCTTTTGGCTTTCTGTTTTATATGTTTAGGGTAGTTGGCCGTTCGATGGGTGGGATAGATGACCATCTTATAACTGGCTGGGTACTTGGCAAACATAGCCAACTGGCCCGGAGTTAAATTTTCTTTATATTTACCTACATTGTTAGGCGTAATGACAAACAAGGGTTTTTCATTGGCATAAATATCTTTATAGGGATCTGCACCTAAATCCTGTGCTAAACCTCCAGTGTAGGCTGGGATGCTCCCTGCCAAATTAGCGGCTTTTTCTGCCCCCATTAAGGTAAGTTTCTTGCCCAGTTTATTAGACTCTTGGGGCGTGACCTTGGCACTGGCGGTGCCCGCTGCGAAAGCAAGCAGCAGTGCACTAATCGTTATTAATTTCATAGTTTTCCTCTTGCGCCGGCTGCCCGGCGCTAATTATTTTGGTGTTAATTAAAACTGCATGCCTACCGTGACAGAGGCATAGTCGCGGTCACTAATACGATCATTGTCACCACCGGTTAACCGGTTATAGGAAATGGCGGCATCTAAAGACTGGGTCAGGTTAAGGTTTAAGGTCAGGCCAAGGCGCTTATTTCCGTGGTTAAAGCCGCTATTGGCTATTGGGGATACGCCGTCCACGTCGTGACTGATGAATATTTCAGGGGCTAAGCCAATGCCGGCAAACACATCTGAATATTCAGCCCCTAACATGGCTCGGTAACCCCATGAGTTTTGTGTAATGGTATTGGCAAGGATATCGCTAGCACCTTCATAGCGCTCAGGGGCGTTATCGCTGTCGTCTAGGCTATGCACAAAGGTGTAACCTGCTTCTACGATGACATACATGCTGTCGGCACCGGCCACCCGATCAAACAATTTAATGGCGGTTAATTGCAATTGCGACACATCGTACAAACTAAAGCCGTCCATCTGAACGCCTGCTTGAGAGGTTAAGTATTTATTTGAAAAATATTGAGCCTGTGTTTCACCCAGTCCAAGCGCAGCAACACTGGTTGGGTCAGCGGCTATTCCAGCCGCCACCGCATTCATAAGAACAGCGGTATCACCACCAGTTGTTGCATCAGCTAATGCCTGAATACTTCCAAGGCCATTTGCCGCTGCTTCAGCATTGGCCGCCGCCGCAATATAACCACCCGCAGCCACAATGGCTTCGGTTGATAAGCTGTCGTTAATATTTAACGGCACATCAACCTGATGACTCACTTCACCAGAGATAGACATGGTGGCAATCTCAGTGGCAAAACTTAAACCCACAATTTGCACGTCTTCGCTGTAACCCAACTGAAAAGAACCGGCGGCAGAGCTGGCCGCCACGTTTGCACCAATGCCTGCTTCTGTTGCTGTGGCACCAATCTGCTCCGCAGTCATGGCTGTGTTGGCCGCTAAAAATGCTGCGGTACCCGCAAAGGTGGCATCAAAAATAGCCGCATCATCAATCGCACCAATGGTTCCCCGTGCAATAGGCGTACGGCTGTGAATATTCATACCATATAGACCAAACTCGGTATCCAAGGCTTCTGATACATAACGAAAGGCAACACCAAATTGACCATCGCTATCAGGGCGACTCACTGCCTTTGTGTTTTGCCCAAGAAAGGAGGCTGGACTACCCGCACCCAGGTCGTTAACTGCCAACGTTTGCACGTCGTCACAGCCGCCACCAAAATTATCATTCTGGCTAAAATAGGTGCCGCAACCTTCCAGCACGCTTTCATGGTATTCCAGCTGATAAAACATTTCGGCGCTTAAGTTTTCGCTCAAACCTATACTGGCAAAGGCCATATTGACCGGAATAACTGCATCCTTTAATTTTGCCCCAGGACGAGCAAAGGTATTTAAATCGTAAGGGTTAATGCTATTGATGCCACCGGGAATAAAAGTACTGTCACCCCAGCTCACTACCTGCTTACCCAAGCGAGCCTCCAATGGCATGTCTAACACCTCAAACTCGCCAAACACATAGGCGTCCATAATTTTTGCGCCAGAGAATTTAGCCAATTCATGATATTGGGCGTCATCCAGGTCATCGTCGTTTTCCAGGGCCGCGTCGTACCAGTATTTGGCACTGGCGATGGCACCAAAATTTTTATAGGTCACCATTAAATCGTTACGGCCATCAAAGACCTGTGAGAAGGCATCGCCCTTTTTATAGTTTTGATTGCCGTTATTAACGTTTGGATCGCTCAGTAACGTCGAGTCCTGCTGCTCGGTTCGCCAGCTCGAACCCATGGAAATTTTACTGTTTAGTACGGTCTCTACACCACCAGCGTAAAATTCAATACCCTGTGCCTGAGCAGCCATTAATAGCGGTATCACACTTGCCAGGTAAGTTTTACCCTTCAAGGTTTTTCGAGTCTTATTTGAAAACATACGTTTTTCCTATTTTTATTTTAATATTCATTGGGTTAACAATGAGGCGCTAGGTAGTTTCACTTTCTCTCGTTTATTCATCAAACATGGCAGGCTGTAACTGGCTGTCGCCTGCTCAGCGCCGTATTGATCTGCAACACCAATCAACCTGTCCATCGACAGATTAAAGCACGACACAACATACTGTCAACCGACAGGTTAATGATTTATTTTCTTTCTGTTTTAGCGGCTATAATCACCCAGGAAAAAACGCTAACGGCAAAAACTGCCGTAGCGAGACACAAAGAATGTCAGAAGGAAGTTAGTTTTATCCGTCCACGCAAAGTGAACGGCCAGCCTCATTGGGCTTGAAATTTTCCGGAGAAATCAAACAGTGGAAGGTAGGCTTGCCGAAAACGCCATACAAGGGCCAGTAGAACCACCAGGTGCATAGTGCCCCACACTGGCGAGCCCCCTTCTACGAAGCAGTGAGTTAAAAAAATCACCAAGACAACCGGGCTAAGGGTGATAAGTCCAAAATGTGCGGTTCGGTTATTAAGTATCAATCCACCCGATATGGTATAGGTGGCGGCGAGCAGCGCCGTGCCATAGCCGGTTTGAAACAGCGCAGCTAAAAGTTCATTAATCCCTTTACCAAAATACGGAATTTCATCGGGTTGAATAACCCCAACCAACAGCAGTGCCACCGCTATGCCAGCGACCAGGTAATAGCTGGCGAATAACCAGCGCAGTACATTCCATTTATTTTTCATATAATTTTCCTCAGGTAATCCTACATCCCTGTCATTCATTTTCCAATCCATGCTGTGTTTAAGATTTTTGGCGTTTATACAATCTATGATCATTGGCTAAGCGCAGAATTTGTCGTGACCCACTAACCGCCATAGAGTTTTTTTTGCCCACCACTAATGGACTCAGTTACTTGGTTGTCAGCAACAAAACTGTTCAACATTTTGCTAGCGAGCCAAATTTTTCCGACCAGCACTAAACCCACCGCAGCCGCTTGAACTTCCTCTTGGGCAACCACGTAAGCAAAAAAGGCTTTATCTTTTGGTTGTGACAAACGCTCCAGTTTTTGCAATTTAGCCACGTATTTTAAGGTGGCCGAATGTATGACTTCTAATGCGGTTCTGGGCATTAAAGCGCTAATCCCTAATCCTAATTGGGTACGGGTTCGCGTCCACAACCGAGGCGCCATATCCAGTTGATATTTTTCAGCAATGGGAGCAAAGCGCTGCTGATTGAGCTGCTCTAATGCCAAATAGGCCTTTTTAAATGGCAAGTCGTCTTTGCCCTCGCCGTATTCAACGGCAACCCTCATGCTTTCCAAGGCAAATGCACGGTTCTGAATTTCATAATCCAGAAGTTTAATAAACTCTTTGTTAACGCTTTGTTCCATTATTCTTTCCTCACTGACTGGATTAGCCTGACAAACGGCTATGCTAATTATCGAAATAAAGGTGAAAATTAATTTTGTAAGATGGGTCATTTTATTTCTCCGAGGAATCAATTAGATAGTGAAGAACTAACGGCATGAATTCTAGTTTTGGCCCAGAACAAAAAGCCAGCTTGTATCACCACCAAGGCCAATGCACCCGGCGTAAAATAAGGGTCATTCATCTCAATGGACATGTAATGACTAAAGTGAATATCACAAAGGTAAAAACCCAAGTACAAATAGCTTGCCCGTAAAAAATGCTCCTTTTTAGCGGTGAGTATCGAATACAAAATGGCACCCCATAATGCTGCCATGATGTAATCAAGCGTGCTGATAGAAGCATAAATACGCTGTGTCATGCCTTCCAGCATGGCCTGTTCAGGCGTGACCGCCGCCACCTCTATGCCTATTTGAATAAAAAACGCCACATTGAACAAACAAAAGCCAATAATTAAAATTTTCTTTAACATGATTATTTCCTCTTTCTAATTAAATATATTATTTCAGTTTTTATTTCAAAAGATGCTCTTTTACCGAACGCCAGGCAGCATTAATCGCGCCGTCAACGTAGGCGTACGCCTCGCTATCACTATTGGCAAAGGTAATATTTCCAAACGGTTTTCTACCAATTTCATGGGGCGCCTGGCCTGACTCCCATTTAGGGTCAAACAACTCCATGTATTCATAGGCGTAGCCATGGGGCCAGCGATTAATGGTGATGGCTTCAATATCTCTGTCGGCATCAAACCCATATTGACCAAACATTTTATTAAGTTGTTTTTTAAGGGGGCGCTCATAATCTTCAAACGTATTGCGGTACAGTTTATGGCGGCCTGCCTTAATTAAGTCACGGGCGGTTTGGTTTGGATTATTTAGGTCACGTTTTGGTGGCGGAGTATTGCTCACGAACAAAACCAGAGGTTCACCCGCTTTAATCTCGGGTTTATAGTCATCCATGGTGACCATAGGGGAAGTGCTAATCCAATCGTACTCACTATTGGGGCAGTTAAATTGGTTAACCCCGGTTTTTTCAATCACGCCGCCATCGCGAAGTAACACACTCATGTACACTAACGGGTTTTTTTCTCCGTAACTTAACCCTTCTTTTTGCTTGGCAGGCAAGTCAGGAATTAGGTGAGGAACAATGGCGCTATAACACGCCATGATGCAGCGCTTGCCTTTTACGCGGTAATTTTTGGCGTCCCCGCCAGATACATCCACGTAAGATACCGCCACTGAGTCATCGCTTAAGTTTTCAACCTGCACCGCAGTACTGTTTAGACGAATCTTGTTTAAATTTTCGGGTTGATCTAATTTGTTGTAATCAAATTTCGCGCTGACAATATCATTCATGTCTTTGCCAGGGGCCACCGCAGGAATAAGCTTGCGAACAAACAAGCGGGCAATGGAGGCATTACCGTCGGGGAAATGAAGCACCGGATGCAGGTCCTCTGGGTCTACCGCTAAATCGGTGGTTAAATCACCCAGCCAGCCTAATGACCTTAATCCAGGCATGCCTTTACCTATGGCTTCAAAAACAGAAACGCAATCGCCACCCACCGTGTACAACGCGCGAATCATGGGTTCGGCCAATGCTAAAGAAGGGCTCTTTAATCCCACTTTATCTTTTAAAAATTCGTCGTAGCTAGTGGTGCGTATGTAATCCAGCTTTTCACTGAGGGAGAGATCCGCTAACAGATCTTTTTCACCACCTATAAAACTGATGAGCCGCTGTTTTTCATCCTGGGGTAAGGACAATTTTGCAATCATCCTCTTATAGTCAACAAAGCCATGCATCGCGGCGTACCAGGGGCCGTTTACGATTTTTTCTTCATCTTCTCCTTCCAGGAACATACCGAAGGGTTGTTCCACATTGCCCAGGCTCCAGCCTGGATCCACGCTCTTCTCCAGCTTGTCAAAATCTATGCCTATTTCCTGCAATACATCGTTAGTGACATCCCAGTAGCCTGTGTATTCCATGTTTTGACTGCCACCAAAACTCAATAACATTTTGCCCTGGGAGTGGAACTCGTTTCGTTTGGCATGGCCACCAAAGTCATCATGGTTATCCAGGATCAAAATCTTTTGATTGCCGCCATTATGCTTTTGATAGAAGTAAGCCGCCGACAGGCCGCTGATGCCGCCTCCCACCACGACCAGGTCATACTCATCATCAATATCGGTGTAATGGTCAGGTTTTTGCCCCCCCCATGCCAATGCATGAGCGGTTTCAAAGGACCCCTTATGGCTGCCTCTGATACCGGTACGAATGGGCGGGTAATAGGCCATATCCAAGGAGACATTGGCCGGGGCGAGCGCTTGGGCCAGCAGGGTTTTAGGCCCTAGCATCAAGGCTGCACCACCCATAGACAGGCCGTTTAAGAAGTCACGACGGGTAATACCGCCGGTTTTATTGGTTTTGCTCATGACTACTCCACCCCATGAATTGCTATCTATACTGTCGAATGACAGGTTAAAGCACGCGATATCATTCTGTCAAGCGACAGATTAGAAGAAAAAGGCATTAACAGGCCGTGCAGGTACAGAATGGAAATAGATGGGGTTGCATAGATTTAGGGAGTTCAGTGACAGTAGACGGGCTGTATTGGCCGTCGCTTTAGCAATGGTTTAAAGTGCCGATTCTGGAAACAAGGTCAACATCACCCCACCGCAAAAAAATTTAAGGTGGCTTAGGAGATTGGTGCCATGTCGATGCCATGCTTGTTTGCCACAGGTTGCTATTTTTCGGATTGAATTTCTCCAGTAACATGAACACTGGAAAGTTTTATAAGTTAGATTGCGCATAATATTTTGAGTATTGAGTTTCAATTTTTTCTTTGGCCATCTCTTTTTTACCCTGTAAATAAAGCGTTAAAAAATCCACTAATACTTGCTCATGTTGCACCATGTAGCTGAGCACCGCCTGATCTTCCTGTGGGCCAAGGGCCTTAATGGCTTTCAATTGTGGTATAAACACATTGGCACTTTTCAGTACTTTTTTACGGCTAAATTCAGGCCACCAATTTAACGCTTTGGATAAAGCGTAAGCCCCTATTCTTGCGCTGATGACCGACTGAGTATCCACATTATATTTACCTCTTAGCCCCGCCATGGTGTCTAAACTGTGTTTCTCTAGCTTAATAAACATGCCCCATACGGATCGTTCATAGGAGTCTTTGCTATTTTCAAAATGTCGAGTGAAGGCTATGCGACTCAAATTACGAAAGTAAACTTCATAAACCAAACCCTTCTCATAACTTTTTGTCCAAACCGGCGTGTTACTTTCATGGATCGAACTATCATCTGATTGCATAGAAACCTGCCCTGTACATGCGGTATTTTGTATTAATAAAGCCAATACCAGTGGTAATAATATAGTTTTCATAAGCGAATTGATTTAATTACGGCTTAGCAAACGGATAAGCCTAACGGTGAATTTCTAAGCGTTCATAGCCTGTCAAATTTTTTACCCAAATGCAGCACACATAACTGCACAGCTAAAAGTGGCATGGACCCTAGGGTGAAATACCTGCCGTTCGACTCATGGCCATATCCAAGGATGCATTGGCGGGCTCTAGTGCATGTACCAGTACGGCTTTAGGGGCCAGCATCTAAGCCGCCCCACTAATGGACAGCCCATTTAAGAAATAACGGCGTGTAATATCGCCGATTTTGCTCATGACTACTCCACCCCATGAATGACTACTTGTCCTGTCGGTCGACAGGTTAAAACACAAAATATCAATCTGTCAATAGACAGATTGGAGAAAAAGAAGCTAACAAGTCATACAGCTACGAAATAGCAAAAGATCCGTTCACTGGCGGTAAAGGATTATTAAGCCTGGGAGGCACTCAAACGGATAGAAGGCAGGTGGTATGGGTTCTTGCATTATGTCAAGCGACAGTTAAGATAACGTATCTATCTTATGCTCGATTAATTATGACAACTCAACGTAAAACCCCCCTTGAACGGAAGTTGCAAATTCTAGATTCCGCGCGCCATATTTTACTAAGCCAGGGCTATCATAAGCTCACCATGCGCAACCTCGCCAATGAAGTTGGCATCAAGCTGGCTTCTTTGCAATACCACTATAAAAACCGCGAAGATTTGTTAATTGCGTTGGTGGAAAAAACGGCAGAATTTTACGATCTACGCCTGCAGTCTTTTCAACAACAGCTGATGAAGAATGATCAGTCTTATGATATTTTTTTAAGCCAGGTGATTGATGATTTTTTAGCCGACCACAGAGATCCTGAGCTCAATAAAATGTTTTCTCAACTGCAGGCCTTAGCCATGGACGAGCCTAAGGCTGAAGAAATGCTAGCAAAATCATATAAAGCAATATGGCAACAGGTAGCAACCCTATTATTAAGCGCGAACCCCAAACTTAGTAAGACCGAACGCATTATTCGTTCCGCCATGATTATATCCATGCTAGAAGGTAGCGGTCTGTTTATATCAAGCGATACTCTATACAAGGAATTACCTGCGTCATTTAATAAACGCATCAAGCAATGGATAATTGAGTTTGTTAGACAGTAACCCTGCTACGAGGGTCACTGGATTATCGTAAGCAACATAAAGTAGCATAATTTAAAGTTTGGCCAAGTTGCCACTGGGCTCATTGGCCAGTTTCTCTTGGTTGGGGCTCTTGTCTCCCAGCTCAGAGATCACCATACCCAAAAGAATAAACCCCGCCCCCACAAAACCTAAGACTCCCAAGTGCTCATCTAAAAATAACCAGGCCGCACCGTGGGCAAAAACGGGTTCACTGGCAAATATCAACGCCACCTTGTGAGGGGCTAGTATTTGCTGGCAGGCCGATTGCCCCCAATAGGCCAGGGAGGTGCCAAGCAAACCGGCAATTAAGATGGAGAACAAAATGATGGGCTTAAATACTTGTTGATCCCAACTTAATGCTTCCTGGCCCACCAGATAAAACAATGGCTCACCGCTTAACAGGGCTGACAATAAACTAAAGGCGGCCACCGCAAACAGCTGAATGATGCACAAGGTGAGTATGGGTAAATTTTTAACAAAGCGGCCGGTAAAAATAATGTGCAGGGCAAAGGAAAAGGCACAGATCAATACCATCAGGTCGCCTTTATTAAAGGTGAATTGGTCGCCCATTGTTAATAAATACAAACCCAGGGTGGCGGAGAGTATGCCTAACCAGGCGGTCCAACGGGTGCGGTTTTTAAAGAGGATAAAACCCAGCAAGGATACCAGGGGCACACTCATACCGGTGATAAAACCCGCGTTGGAGACACTGGTGTAGCGCATGCCTTCGGCCTGAGCAAAGAATCCCACGAACAGCAGGAAACCCAACACCATCCCACAACCCATAAGCGCTAAGACCGGTTTCAGTCGGTGGCGTTCTTTTGAAAAATAGCACACAGGCAATAAGGCCAGCGCGGCCAACAAGAAGCGCAAGGCATTAAAGGTATGGGTAGGCAGCTGGGCAATCGTAAGGTCAATTAATATAAACTCCCCCCCCCAAATGAAGCTGATAAATAACAACAGATAAAATGCAAAACGGGGAGAAGTAATAGTCATAATTAAATTCGAATCTAGTTCATTAAAGTAAATTAAAGTGGGTTTGTTTACAGATAGAGTCCCGAAAACACTGGATCTATAGCTTAATGCAGTGCCGTTCAGACCAGCCCCCGCGCCAGGGGCGCTTTAGGTTGATGGGGGCTAAGGTTTTACTAAGTGTCGCTCCTCAAATTTATCAATGCCTTTAAGTACCGTGGTTATCATTTTTATACCCATGTACTTAAGCAAACTTCCAGGTGGTATAGGAATGGCTTTACGATTTACAATCCAAAATTTACTTAACTCGCTATTATTGCCGGCTATTAAATCGGCAATAAGACGGCCATTCAGTTGAGTGGAAGACACGCCATGCCCCAAGCAGCCTGTGGCGTAAATAATGCGTTCGTCGTTGATAAAACCAATCTCGGGGGCCATGTCAAGATTCACTGATATTGGCCCACCCCATTTAAATTCAATTTTTATATGATGCAAATCGGGAAATAACCAGCGGAAGTGTCGCTCTAGTTTTTTCCATACCTTTTCTTCATGCCATAGCGACATGGCGTCACCGTATTGGCCTTTGGCGTCACCTCCGCCAATGGTAATGCGGCCGCATTGGGTTACTCGCATGTAATGAAACATATGGCGATTGTCTAATACTGAAAAGCGCTCTTGATTACCCAAACACTTTAGCTCTTGCTTGGTGAGCGGTTCTGTCACAATCTGATGGCTCCAGGCAGGGTGCTGTCGATTACGCAATTTTTTAAGGCCTGGTATTTTATGGGTCCAGGCATTGGTGGCGATCACCAGTTTTTTGGTGTTAATGCTGGCATTTTTGGTGGTTACTTTTATATCGTGTTCTGTGGTGTTGATATCTAATACCTTGGTATTTTCATGCAGCGTGGCACCCACGTTTTGCGCTAAGCGTTTTAATTCACGCACGTGTTTGCAAGGGTCTAAAATACCTACCGACGGTTCAAAAATGGCTGCTTTGACCTGTGTGCTATTTAGCATGGCCTGTGCGGCTGAACACTCTAAAAACTGATAATTAGCAGTGGGGGCAAGAGAGGTAATAAGTTCAAAGGTTTTACGCAACCTTTTTACCTGGCTGTTGCTGTAAGCAATGCGCAACATGCCGGTGTGCTCGTAGTCTGAGTCAAGATTTTCTTGCTCTATTAGGTTTCGAACATATTCTACCCCTTTAAGAGCATACGCTTGCCCTTGCTTGGCTTTTTCTTCTCCCCAGCGCAGTATTGAAATATCGGGTTCTAAACCAAATTGCGCCATGCTAAATCCACCGTTACGCCCTGATGCTCCAAAACCAATGTCTTGGGCTTCCAGTACCATCACCTTTAAATGTGGATTGTCGTTAAGGGTTTCTCTCGCCACGGTTAGCCCAGTGAACCCACCGCCAATAATTAAAAGGTCAACATCGTGTGCGCCCTCACCTATTGGTGCACACGGTGTATATTCGCCGTATTTATGCTGCCAAAAAGATAAGTTGTTGCTCATGGATTTTTCGAATAACTGATTCATAATTTCAGGCTCGCTATTTTTGATTGCTTATACCTTAACCAATGAAACCTGTTACTATTTGATAAATTGAGCCAAGTTACTGATATTTTGAGCCATAATAATTGTGTGGGAACAACATGAAAAACACGATGCCTAGCATAAGAGTAGGCTGGTTGATTCGTTATTTGCTAATGCACAGGGTGAGTGCCCAAGCCATTGAGGCACATTTACAGCTGGCGCAAGGCACGGACCTTACGCGCATTAAATGCTTGCCTATTTTGACTTATTTTAAGTTGTTCAACTGGGGCAGCGAGGTACTGGCCGACCCATACTTGGGGCTTAATATATGCCCTCATATTCAAGAGGACGATTTTGGCTATGCCATGCTGGTGGCACACCATAGCTCTACATTACGAGAGGCCATAGAGTCGGTGCAGCAATTTGATGCGCTTATTTCCCAAGGCCTTAATATTGGTTTTGAAGAGGGGCCAGAAACGTGTTCCGTCTCTTATGGCGTGATTATTCCCACTGAACAAAGTACCCGCCACGATGTGGAACTGTCATTGGCGTTAATCATGGCGATGTTGAGGGAAAATTTAGGCTCCGACTGGCATCCATTACGAGTAGACTTTACGCACGCTCAGCCAGAAGGTAAGCACCGTTATCAGCAAGAATTTTGTGAGCATGTTTATTTTAACCAAGCCCATAACCGAATTACTTTCAGTAGTCGTTACTTAGACACCAAAATTTCAAGTGCCGATCCAGTAATGCATAAACGCGTGCGCGCAATACTAGAGCAAATGAAAAATGAAGTATTAAAAGAAGAAAGCTTGCTGACCAGAGTGCGGTATTACATTAGTATTTCCCTAGGGACAAGCCACTCTAGTTGCGACTGGGTGGCGCAATGTTCAAATATGTCGCGACGCTCTTTGGCCAGACACCTTAAAACGTTAGGCACCAGCTTTCGGGAATTAAAAGAAATTGTCACCATGGAAATGGCCCGATCTTTGTTATTAGAAAATCGTTTTAATGTAAGCGCCATCTCCCTAGAGCTTGGTTACGCAGAAGTTGCCGCATTTACACGAGCCTTTAAAAAATCCACCGGTTTAACGCCTAAAGAGTATCGCCGGCAAGCGCTGTAGTTGTGAGAATCGTTTTTCCGCCAGAACTGCCAAACCCAATTAGGTTAGGCTACAAATACACTATCGCCATATACCTCATAACATAATCGCTAATTAGCTAGATATGACTGAAACAGGTATCTCTATTTTGTAAGCAAGCCCACCACCTGAAGAAAGCTTACACGATATACTCCCCTTAAAAGTATGTGTAATGGCGTTATACATAATGGTTGTACCTAATCCAATGTGGCCATCGCCACGCTTGCTGGTATTAAACGGGTTAAATATATTTTCTATACCCTCTTGTGTTAATCCCTTACCATCGTCTTCGTAGTCAATAAGTAGATTACTTTCATTTAATTGAATGGCGATAACAATGTTGCCTGTATTAGATTCTAAAAAGGCATGTTCAAATGAGTTTATAATTAAAATATCAACTATTTGTGAGAGTAGCTCAGGAACACACTCTATTTCCAGAGTACTACTGCAATTTAGCTGGATATGTATTTTTTCCGATCTGTTTTTTAATTCAAGATCGTCAACTACCTTTTCAACATATTCCTTAATGTTAATAGTATTTTTTTGGGTATAGGTACTACTGGCATTAATCAATTTAAAGTCTTCCACCTGCTTTGATGCTTTGGCCAGGCCGTCTTCAATTAAGACCAAGGAAGTATCTGTATCAAACAAATAGTCTTCCAATTTATTTTTAGTAATCTCATTATTTTTGAATTCTTTAGAAAATGAAGTAAATTTCTCCCTTAGAAAAGAAGTCGCGGTAATACCAATCCCAAGGGGGGTATTCATTTCGTGAGCAACACCCACCACAAGGCCAGTGAGCGCGGCCATCTTCTTAGTTTGAATTAATTTACCTTGGGTATCCTTTAACTTAATTATCGATACATTTAAATCATGAGTGCGTTGTGCAACCTGGTTCTCAAGATGCTCTTTGTATTCTTTCTCACTTTTCTGTAACTTTTCTTCAGCCAATTTTCTCAAAGAATCAATCCGTAATGACTCGGTAATGGTACTACAGGTTGCCAAAAAGGGTTCTAAGAAATTATGGAAGGCCTCATCATAACCATTGGGGCGGTTAGCGATACCCACCATGCCGATCATCTTATCGCCTTTAAAAAATGGTAAGCCTAGAAACGCGTTGAGTGGCGGATGCCCCTCCGGTAGGCCTCCCCGCCGTGGGTCACTTTGAGGGCTATTCGCATAGACAGGGGCTCCAGTAACCATGACGTCACCGAAAAGTGATTTTAAGTTTACAAAGTCTAATCCGTCCGGCGCATTCTCGTTGTAAAATTGGCGGGTCTCTTCATTCCAGGCAATATTGGTTATGGCGTGTGTTTTAAGATAAGGCGTTTCGTTTCTATACAGTACTTCGCCAATGAATCCGTATTCACTGTCGGTTAGTTCGAGCAATGTTCCAAGTAAATGATCAAATACATCGGCTGGCGGTGTATTGGTAACATACTTAGATAGTGCGGCGTGGATAGAGTTTAAAAGCGCCAAACTTCGATCTTCGTTTCTCATCGAAATCCTTTATTTTAAATCAGTAGTCAACACCACAAATCACCTATTTTACAGTATAGTTTATTTCCCTGAAAATGGTTCGGAAACATAAAATCGCTTTTGCGCAAAGCGTGTTAAAGCGATAGCAATTAATACTGCGTGGGGACACCCATTAGGTTTTAGCCGTCAAGTAAAGGCTTTAGGCCGATACATCAAAAGGCGACTGGTAAAAGCTAAAAATATTAAAGAGTGAATAGACCATTAGACTATGGTCATAGTCATCCCATTTCCCTGTCTGAAAGTTCTAAATAAAATATAGACAGGCCATTTTAATAACCAAAGAGTTGCTCAACAAAGTTTGGCCAAAGAAAGTGACGGCTATACTTACTACACACAAAGTTCGCTTTGACATTGCTGCCACTGAAAGAAAAGTCTGGCCATGGGCTCAGGTATTAAGTCCATAGTTTTTCTGCTTTAAGAGATAACGGCATGATTTTTATGAGGCATTCCCACCTTCAAGCAAGCCTGATTTCATTGAGCATCCTGTTCCATCCCAGCCTCATGGCCAGCGATGAAGCCCTGATGGCCCCGCTATGGAATTTATCTCTTGAGGAACTGTTAAAGGTTCAGGTCACCAGTGTGGCCTCAAACGTTGCCAGTCCCGTTCGTGAACAACCGGCCGTGGTAAGCATAGTTCGCGCCGCCGACATCCAACAAGCCGGCGCAAGGGACCTGATAGACGTATTACGTTTAATCCCCGGTTTTGAATTTCAATACGATGTGGGCGGTACCATAGGGATTTCTTTTCGTGGTTTATGGAGCTACGAAGGTCGTATATTGCTGATGATCGACAATATGGAATACTCAGACATGTTGTATGGAAACCTGTTATTTGGTCAGCACTTTGCCGTGAACCAGATTGAAAAAATAGAGATCATTCGCGGCCCCGGTGCCGCCAAATATGGTGGTAACGCGCAGCTGGCGGTCATCAAAATTACCACCAAGGGCAAAAACCTTAACGGGATTGAAACCATAGTTAGTAGCGGTGCTATGGGAGGTCATAGTGCCTTTAATAGCGTCACAGTAAATGGGGCCAAGCCCCTGGAAAGCGGCTTTATTAAGGCCTCGGTGGCCATGTCTTCCAGCCCTCACAGTGCCCAAAAACTCATTGATTTTTATGGTGGGCAGTTTGACCAGGGAAAAGACTCCATACGTAACGCAAAAAATGTAAACCTGGGCGGAGAGTATCAAAATTTGGAATTTCAGCTGATCCTGGATAGGTTCAAGCTAGAAGAAAAAGTACTCTTTGGCAGGGTCACGGGGGCTAAGAAAGTTAATTTTGATAGTGACATGGCCCGCCTCACATACCCTTGGAAAATAAGCGATGACATAACCCTTATTCCAAGTATCGATTACCTGCGCCAGGACAATTGGCGCATCCGCACCCTTGAAGACATGACCCCTTTTTATGGTGTCAGCGACCTCTTCTTTCAAGTAGAGACCGAACTGGATCGTTACCAGTTACAGGCCCACTACCGTCCTGAACCCAGCATGAGTGTAAACGCCGGGGTTATGTATCAGCAGGAGCGCGCTCACGCCAAACAAACCCTAGAGACACTGAGTGGTGTCAGCCCTGCTACTTTTTTTAATGGTAGCGCCAGGGCCAATTACCAAACCCAGGCGCTCTTTTTTCAGTCTGACTGGAGCAATGAAGGTGGCAGTTGGTCCCTGGGCGGGCGTTACTCAAAACACTCTTTGGTGGGCGAATCCTGGGTGCCGCGCATTAGTTATGTGAAACTCTGGCAAGCGTGGCATGTTAAAGGTTTATACAGCCATTCATTTAGAGAACCCGAGTTTGCCGTCATCGCCCAGGGGAACGGCAAGCTGAAACCTGAAACCACCAAGACCAGTGAAGTGGAGGTGGGCTACCAAATATCGTCAAACACGATATTAGCCGTTAATATATTTCACGCCACCATAGAAGACCCTATTATTTACAGTGTGGTGGACGCTACCGACAACTACAGCAATCGTGCTGACATGGCATCCAGGGGCTTGGAGGCCAGCTGGCACTGGCAGCCAGAATGGGGAAAGGTAAAATTAGGCTATTCGTTTTATGAGGCAATCGACAACCCCGTGCCGGAGTACCAGGTGACCGGCAAGGACAGCTTATTTTTGGGCACAAGCCAGCATAAGTTAACCCTGGACAGTCGCTATCAAATTAACGCCAAGCTGTCGGTAAACCCCAGTGCCATTTGGACATCGGCCCGTTATGGTTATGACTATGACCCCAGTGTAGTGGTAGCCAATGAGGGGGACGCGCAGATGAGCCTGCAAAGGTTTAACGCTGAACTCATACTTAATGTGTTCATGAATTACAAGAACGAGTCATTCGCCTTAGGGGCCGGGGTATTTGATGCTTTAAATACTCAACATCAATACATGC
>Ga0209395_1003505_pt1 | contig 19348 bp, 10 predicted proteins | sample GOMGulsemesocosm_3_FD_184635 | JGI IMG/M metagenome (GOLD analysis project Ga0209395, IMG submission 184635) | Methane-oxidizing microbial communities from mesocosms in the Gulf of Mexico - GOM9D Gulf of Mexico (SPAdes) (version 2) | ecosystem: Environmental > Aquatic > Marine > Cold seeps... | reverse complement strand
AGTTATCGCCTTCGCTAAGGCGCTAATTATTGTCCTCGTTAGGACGGTGGAAATACTAACAAGGTACTAAGGGACAAACGGGGACAAAGCATTGGAAAGCACTCAAGAATTACAAAAAGAGTTAAAAAATATTATTGCGCAACTTGGTTGGTCACAAAATCGTTTGGCACGTGAAATTTATGTGAACGAAAATGAAGATGATAATGTAGATGAAATCACACGGTTTGAAGGTAAGCTAAAGAAAGAGCTTATTCGCCCGACCACTAAACCGCAGCGGTTGAATCACTATCTCGATATAATTTCGCGCCACCCAGACTTTGATAAATTAGATATTATTATCCCTCGTTACTATAGTTCGGGAATTTTAAGCGAAGAAATGGAAGTTGGTATGAGAAATATTTCACAAATGATATCAGAATCATAATTCATTAATAATAAAGCACTATAAATTACGACTAACATCTTGATATAGTTACAGTGATGGACTATCGTTTGTGACTGTAATAATACTCACTTAATACCGACGGATTGGTCCTTATGTTTACATATTTAAAAGCCACTTCGTCAGTTATCAAATGGCGACAAACATGGCCGAACCATTAAGTTTTAAACAAGCACTGTCAGTGCTTTCTAACTCTTCTCCTTACGCTGTTTCAACTTTGCGTATAAATGAATCTGCAGATAACCTTTTAAAGATTAAGAACTACTTATATATCACTCCCGACATCGAGAATGAATTTAAAGTTGCGTTAGATAACTCTAAAGTTGGGGATATATTTTATTTATGCGGCAGTTCCGGGGATGGAAAATCGGAAGTGTTGACTAATCTTTATAAAGAATTTGAGCATCGCGTAAAGTTTCATTTGGATGCCACTCATAGTAATAGTCAGCATGGTTCCGCTGTTGATAATCTAAATGATCTATATGATAAATTTAAAGCGACAAAGAGAACGTTAGCTATTGGTATCAACATTGGCATGATGCAGAAATTTATAAAGCAGGGAGCCGATAGACATAGTGATATTAAGGGAGTTTTAGAAAGTTTTTTTGAAAATCGACATACTAAAGGGTTAGTTATTGGTAATACGAAATTTTTCGATTTTGAGTGCTATCCCCGTATCCAATTTCATGATGAAGAAATAACGTCAAAATTCGTAATGGATTTTCTTGCTAAACTGACAACTGAACATCCCGATAACCCATTTTGGACGTGTTATTTAGCCGAAAAAGGTCTAAACACTCAATTATCAAAAAATTATGAAATATTGGGATTGAAATCATTCCAAGCCTCTTTAGTTGAACTATTCGGTTTGATAAGACTAACTGATGAACAATTCCTTACGCCAAGAACATTCGTCGATTTCATAAATCAAATACTAGTTAATGAAAATAAAGATGGCATAGCTGGTAATCTATTTAACGAAATTGACAATGAATTATCTAGTAAATTATTGCAATGGGATCCTAATAACCTTAGAAAAGAGGGTATTGATGATTTTTATTTGGAATATGCAACTCAAACGCTTTCATCTAAATTTCAAAAGATAATCAACACCTTGAATGAAATTAATGGCGCCAATTTATCCCCCCAAGGCGTAATCAGACTGTTGTACATGCTGAGGTACGATGAAGCTCTTGAGTTGATACCAGAAAAATTAATTGAAAACTTTACAGTAATTGAAGAACGGTACTACTTAAAATTAATTGATACTTATTCCAATAATAAATTAGAGCGAAGCGATGAAGATGATTATCTTGATATTGTTGAAGATATTTTAGTCAAAGCGATTTTTAAATATACGAATAGAAAATTGAAAGAATATAACTCCAGCTACTTAGTTAACCGAGAAGTGAATGGTTATCTGATCTGTAATAAAACAGATATACAGGCTGATTTAGAGTGGGTTGAAAGCAATAAGCTAAAAACGACAGACTCATTGCCAGTTCCACTCATTGTAAATGGTAAATCTCCAATAATTTTTGAATTAGATTTTAAGTTATTAAAGTTAGCACTTAACATTTGCAATGGCTTCAAACCAAATCGACAAGAACAAGGGGTATTAATGAAATTTGATGAGCTGATTAGTCAAATTATTATGAAAACAAGTGACTCAGACTCCTTGTTGATCCTTAGAAAAGACGGAAACAAATCTAATGCTATTTATGTTTCAAAAAGTAGTCGTCGATATACAGTTGAGGGGTCGTTATGAGTAACAAAGTCAATAGAATAACGCAATCTCTAGAAAAAATTAATGGATGTTTAGTTGCAAATAAGCCTGGGAACTTTAAAAATGTCGCCGATGACTATTTGCCAATAGGCCCTACGACTATTGAGAAACAAGCGTTAAGTTGGAGTTATGTTTACAAATCAATTATTGAAAATTCTTTTAATCTTGAAAGTGAATTAGACACCTGGGATGAGGTGAAATCGTCTTTAAATGAGCATTTTACTAATAGTCGGGAAACAAGAGATTTAGCAGGCCTAATTAACGATATATATTTAAATGCAGAAGGTTTAAAGAGTATTACGCCTTTGGCGTACCTAATATGTGCTGACTCCCCTCAAGCACGCACAAGGACAATGTCTAATATATTTAGTTCTTTGATTAATAATTCCTTTAAGAATGGGCATGAGAATAAAGAAAATAATCTATTAGAGAAATTGGTGATAGAAGCATTTGAAAATACATGCAAAAAACAACAAAGCGAAGATAAATCAGATTGCTACCTCCCATTTTTATCTGATACTTTCTCTAAAGATATTGAAACATTAAAAAGTTCTACAGGTTGGTTTGTTGACGAATTTGAGAACCTAATTGCTCTATATTCATTTTTATATTTGGCACAGCTTTCCATAAGTATCGGAATGCCACGAGTTCGCTTCGATAAGCCAAGCTCCCAGCGTTTATTTTTTATTTTAGAAAATGAACGAGCAAGCAAAGAGCGATTTGAGTGCAATACACATGGTTACAATAGTCTGTTTAGCAAAACAAATGGTTACGCTAAAAAAACATTTCCATACTTAGGTTATTTAAATTCAGTAACAGATAAACCTGCCTGGAAGTTTTTTCAGGAAAACGGAAATTCTCAGTTGGATGAGTTAAACATTTTAAATAAAAAAACAGCAGAGTTATTTAGTGAACCACATCAAGAGTCTGATGATATTAGGGATCTCTTAACCCAGGGATTTGAGATGCAGTTGAGAATTTTAATGAAAACAGATAGAAAGTCTGCAAATGATAAGGTTTTTAATGTTTTTCATGATGTGTTTGCCAGAAGTTTTATTACAGACAGAAAGGCTGCAGGTATGTATTTCACACTGAAGTCAAACACATTGATGTTATTAACTAATCTGGTGATTGGAAAAGGAAATAAACTGCTTATAGATGATGTGGTTGATGCTTTTAGAGAACGTGGTATTTGGTTTGATTTGCAGTCTAAAAAATCCCTTTTAAAATTTTATGAAAATGTTGGAAATATAGAAAAACTTAGTGATAGCGGAGATGCAGTTTATGTTAAAAGTACCATTTGAAGAATTCCTTGCTACGCTGTTGTGTCGCTTTATTGATGAATCAAAGTCTAATGACACAAAATATCATTACGTTTGCACCAACCCAGATCAGGCAAGAGAGCTATATAATGGGTTTACTCAATTAACATTTTCTCAATTAGAAGTCGCTAATGTCCAATTAAGATATATAACCACGGCAAATGGGAAAAAGATCATTGTTATGCTTCATGATGGAGCTGAGGAAAAAGCAGACACTTACCACGAAGATTTTATCGCCCGAATAAGGGATGAATTAAACAACCTTGATAATACAGTCTTATTGGTAATCCATAATAGCTCGCTAGAAACGATATTAACTACATGTAAAGATTTGAGTATAGAAAATAGAGCATTTAGCCCAAACTCTGTCCAAAACGAGCTACAACGGCTATCTGAAAATCATCCTTTCATAAAGATAGTTAACGTATTTATAGAACGAAAACAAAAATCAATAAAAGATCAAAACTTGAGTGTGTTCGGTTATAAATCACTATATAAAACTATAGTTAACAATTCGTTAAACTATAAAGAAGAGTCATTGTTTTCCGATCCAAGATTGAGTGATAACGATAATAGTCGACAGATTAAAGGTGATATAGAGCGTAATGCCCGTTTGTATCAAACGATTACCAACAAGGTTAATGACTGTGTTGACGATTACAATAACTTAGTAGCAGAGTTAGAAGAAATTGGTTTAGGTGAAAAGTTCATTAGAGATAATTTTTTGAATAAGAAAGTTAATTGGCGAGATATAGATTACCGAGTGATCGAAGCTGAAATTATAACAAATAAGACTAAAAAATTAGATCTAACTGCAATTGATTTTAATGGTGCCAAGCTTGAAACATGGAAAAGAGCTACGGAGGAGGGAGATAAAAGAAAAATAATAACAGTGCTTATAGAGACGCAACCAGGAAATATAGAGCTTAAATTCAGAATGAAGGCTGGTGACCCACAATTAAAAGTAGAACAAGTAAAAACTAGTGGAGACTTTAAAACACACCAAATAAACATCAAAACATCTAATCATGAAAAACAGTCGGTATTAACTACCAATGTTTTCTTTAATGGTGACACTCAGTTCTTACAAATTAAATTTAAAAGGCCATCAGCTAAGGAGAATTTTCAATTTAATTGTTTATTTGTTGAAAAAGGCCAATTTAATATTTCTAATTACTTTGAAAAAGTAACAGTTGAAATCAAACGCTCAAAGGGCGTGTTACTCATTGAAAATATCGCGGACGAGTTGATTTTAAACCCTGAAATAACAGAAGTATTTGTCGTTCAATCCAATGATAAACATATCGATTGCGAAAGCTATGGTCGGTTGAGCTTCAAGAGCTTATTAGAACAGGATGTAAGTGGAGATTTTGATTTTAAATTTAAAGAACGACTGCTGCCAGTAAAGATAGCCGGCGCAGTTTCGCTTGATTCAATAAAACTGCCTAGTCTTTTAGATAAACATCGTTCATCAAACATATTCGATGCTGAACGTAATCCAAAATATAATAGCACCACTAAAAGAGTCATTGTCGCAGGAAAAGAGAAGGAGTTATCGGTAGAAGCTAAACTGTTATGTGCAACTGAGCGGCGCTATATAGCTGATAGGTTATTGTTCCTAAACGAACAAGAACAAGATGAAATAAATACAGTAGACTTGTTAGCGAAATTCGAAGGTATTGCAGAAAAATATAACAATTTGTATGAATGGCTGGATAAGAATGAAACTCTTATTTCCTTAACCAATTGGCCAGAAGAATTATGCCTGATTATTACTGGTTTATTGGAACTCATTAACGCTAAACTTGAAGAAATCACTGATGGTTCCTTAAGCGAAGCTAATCGTGTTTTATTGAAAGTAGGCAGCTATAAAAAAGAAGGTAAGGAGTGGTTTACGCCGTTTCATCCCTTATGCTTGGCCTATAGCTTGCAACTTGTTCAGACCTTAAAAAAATATGAAAATAATGCGCTAGTAGATATTCCACAAACAACGCTCGATAAGCTTAACCCTGAGGGCTTAATACCAGTTCTATTTGATGATACCTATGGGTACTCATATTCTGTAGCGCACCCTCAGAATAAATTTTGGTTAGAAGTCGTGCCTCAAAAGCACAACAATCATAGTTTTGTCGCAAAGTTAGTTAATGAAAAAATAATCGACTTCACAACATGTTTCGATATGTTATTTAGGCAAAACAGTAATGCACCATTACTAATTAATTCAATAAATAATCAATCGAATAGCCAAATATTTACAGGGTTAGTGACTTACCTTAAGAAAAATAAAACAAAATCTAAGTCTATTCATATATGTATATATGATGATGAAATGTATGAGACTAGTTTCGATGTGTTTTCAGAATCTAAAAATATCGAAAGTATTAGAGCATTGGTTAAAATATCAGGAAAGGAAAAACCAGCGGAAACCGATGAGTTAATTGCATTATTCCGTAATAAAGTGACATATAGCAAATTCACAGATATAACTGATTATGATTATGCCCACCTATGTTTTTTTAAGAACAATGAGAGAGTCTCACTTAAAGAAACCAATGTGAACAGCGCGAAAACAGGAATTGCTTGTCAGGGGTTAATATCCGGCGAGGCTTCATATTTAGAGAATAGAAATTATTATACGGGTTTTGGACTAGAAAATTTACAGGAAACTAATGTATTAATAAAGCTAGCTTCAAATTACAATCAGCTGCTAAGACCTGCAAGAGATAAGACATCTAGGTATATAAAAGGGGTTGTTCCTGTTTTATCTGTCCAAGATAATTTTAGAGATAAATTGGCTAATTCTTACCAAAGCAGTATTTGGACTTGCATCATCGAGCCCAAAGTAACACTAGACTTCTTCAACGACGAAGAAACTATTCTTATCCATTATTCTGATCAATATACAAATTCCATTTCATATGATGCAATAACAGTTTCATCACGAATAGGACTTTATAAAGGCTTATTAAAAGATGATTCAGATGAGCTAATAAAGTCTTTTAACGCAATAAGTGGGCAGTGGTTATTAGACATTGTTAAAGAGTCAGGAAAACCAAAGAAATCTAATACAGAAAAACAAATTAAAGAAAAGCAAGGTATCGTAGCTGCATACAAATTTGTATCAACTTTATTGATACAGAGTGATATAACTTGGGTGCCACTCTCCGTAGGTGAGATGTTACGAGTGACTGGAAGTGTAGGATTAGAAATTAAAGAAAATGATTTCTCTGCGCGCTTACATAACAAGCGAAAAGGCGCTTTATGTGATGATATTTTATTTGTTGGCTTTAAATGCGAAAATATATTTTTATTGCCACTGGAGGTGAAATCGCGAGAAAAGGGCACTGACTTTACAAAAGCGGTCGCACAAGCGAAGGAGTTATCCTCGCACATGAAAAGGTTACTTGCACCTTCGACATTTAAAGCACAAATATTTCGTTCGTTATTCATTCAACAAATAATGTCCCAAATTGAAAAGTTTGAATTGTATGACGTTTTTCCAAAAAATTATTTCTTATCAATAAAAGAAAATCGCGAGACGTTACAGCAAGGTAATTACTCAATTAAAGAGTTGAGTAATTATCCGCAAGGCATCGCTTTGGCCATTAACAATAGTGTGGAATCGGCAGGGTTAGATTGTGATATTGATAACATTGAAAATATCTTAAAGTTACGGTTACCTGATGGTTTAAAATCGATTTTACAAAAGCTACCAATAGCGAAACTTACAGAAAAATTAATTAATAATACAAACTACCCTGAGCTAACACCTTATGTTTTATATAATTCAGAATTTCGAGATGTAACACTCGAAGACACAATAGATGAAAACCAAGCAATTGATACTGATGACCTGACTACGAATGAAGTAATAAAAGAAACCACAGAAATAGCGGTTTCTTTTACAGCTCAATTCTATTACCCGCCTGAATATGAGCATTTTATTAGCAAGCTACTAAAAGTAACTAGTTGCGATCTACAGTTGGAGGATATTTTAGGCTTAACAGAAAACGATATAAGCCAATTAGTTGATTTCGAAGACCATGATATTTTAGATTTTTACCGATTAAACGAATATTTAATCAAGAGCGTTGTAGTTACTACTGATAAAGCTGATTGTACTAACAACGAAGAAACTAAGGATCATAGCCTGCAACTTAATGTTCTTAATATTTCGCAGGAATATGTTGCATTGGCCAATGTTATTAAAAGTAATTTTGGGCAAGAAATTACAGTGGCTGATGTTCAAGTCATAACACAAGAGCAATTAACTAACATTGAAGGGTTTGGTAAGTTAAAACTCATAAAATTTAAAGAATTTGTTGAGCAGCTTAAAAATAATAATTTTTCAGAAAAAATGATACCTGAGTCTTTTATACCGTTGCAAGATTTTGATATGTCACTGGCTGAATTAGAGCAATACATAACGACTAGTCTTGATGATTACTTGTCTACTGGTAAAACGCGTGAAACCTCAATTTTTGTTAGACGTTTAGGGTTGGATTGTCAAAGTGAAACGCTTGAAGAAATTGGACAGGATTTTAGTGTTACAAGGGAGCGCATAAGACAAATTGAGTCAAAAGCCAAAAGGAACTTCTTGTCCCAGTTAAAAGTAGCGCAAAATGTTATTTGGGCAATTACTAAAAGTAACCTAAGTGAATTACGTGATCCACTTTACCCTAATTTAAGAACACGATTTACAGGAAATAATAATTTCTACGCATTTTTAGAGCTATGTTGTGGTTTAAAAGAAAACGAGATTAAATTAATTACTACCCCTCAAATCAATCGCACGGTATTTAATGAGTATTGGACCATTCATCAATCACCATCAAATTTAGAATCTTTGACTTGGTATCTTCATGAAAATTTGAATATCGAAATAGTAGTCGCAGAAAATCAAATTTTAAGATGGGCTGAAGCGGGAATTGTCAGACTCAATGATGAGTTAGTTGAGCCGTTGTCATTACCAAAAGTCGAGGCATTAACAAATGCTTTATTGGATATGCCAAGTGGTAGTACGTGGGAAAATATCCAAAAATTAGCTATTGAGAAAAAAATCACTCAGGCAGAGATCACGTTGGAGAGGTTAGAAGGATCTTTATTGACAGCTTCAGATCGCGAGCTTATTTATCAATGTGCGCGTGGAACATATCGACACTTGGACTTTTTAGAATTAAGTACTGATGATATTAATAATATTTTAGTAATGATTAAAACGAAGCTAGAGGATTATAAAGTTAATGGGCGTAACTCCGTTAACTTGTCTGTTGATATATTTAAACAAGAACGCTTTGCATACGATTATTATGTTGTGCGTCACGCGGTTAGAACTTACGGTGAGTCAGAAGGTATATTCTTCAATGGTAAATCTGGCGCTGATACCGTCAGTCTTGATAATAACTTTAGCTTGGCATCTCAAAAAACCGTACTAGTTGAAGTCTTTAAAAGCGCGCTAAAGCCGCTAAACAAAAAGGACGTAGCCAGTAAGATTCGAAGTCAATCGTTAGGCCATGCTTCTTTTTATCTTGATAAGTTGCAAACTGAAGGTGAAATCGTTCGAGTTGATGAAACACATTATGCCCATATTGATAATGCATTTAAAAACTTTGATATTGAGCAAGTTATAAAAAAAGCGATTGAATTCATAAGTCAGGAACAAAGAGTGATTGAAGGAGAAAAAATTCAAACATTCTTAAACCGCAATTTGGCGCTTGAGAGTAATAAATATTTTTATCTTTCTATGTTAAAAATACATAGTAAGAATTACGGCGTTGATTATGACTTTGTACAGAACCTTGTCTCATCTTCACCGATAAATAACGCCGGATTAGCTGATTTTTGTCGCGATGCGCTACAACAGACTACGAATAACGCAGAAGCTTTAGAGCATGTTCAGCAGTATGTTTGTGCACATGATCATGTAATTAAACGTTGCTTTCATCAAGTCTATGCGGGAAGAAAGCCTGAGAACGCGAAAGTTAGTATTATTGAACAGCAACCTAATGTAGATATTCAAGTTGTTGATGAAACTAAAGATGTTCAAATAGCGCCACAACAAGCTCAAAGCACCGACACATTGAAAGTGCTAATTGGTCACGACATCCGCAACGAAGCACCAATATTATGGGAGCCAACCAATACCGCTAAGTTCATGAACACCAACTCCGGTATCATTGGCACCATGGGCACCGGTAAAACCCAATGCACCAAATCGGTAGTCACTCAGCTTTATCGCAATCAACACAACAATGTTGACGGAAAACCAATCGGTATTCTAATCTTCGATTACAAATCTGATTATGTTGACGACAAATTTATGCAGGTGACCAATGGCAAGAAATTTAATTTACATAAATTGCCATATAACCCACTGAGCTTGTTTGGTGATACACCAATGTTACCTGTTCATACCGCGCGCGGATTCTCTGAAACAATGGGTAAAGCCTTTGGCTTAGGTCAAAAGCAGCAACTGAGATTGCGTAAGCTGATTAGTGAAGCCTACGAGCTTGCTGGCATCCACAAAAGTGATAAATCGACGTGGAGTAAACCCGCACCGACTATCGCCGATGTTTGGGCACTATTTGAAGAAAGCGACCCAACCGAAGATTCATTGTACGCAGCACTCGAAAGCTTATACGAGCTAGAAATATTTGAAGACAATATTGCGATGTGCACAAGTTTATATGAGCTAGTTGACGGCGTTACCGTGATTGAATTAGCTGGTTATCCGGGTGAAATTCAAAACTTAGTGGTCGCACTAACGCTTGATTTATTCTACTCGCAAATGCAAAAACAAGGTAAGCCACAAGTTCAAGGTGACTTTAGGCAAGTAACCAAGCTGCTGCTGGTGGATGAGGCCGATAATTTCATGTCACAAAACTTCCCAAGCTTGCGCAAAGTGCTTAAAGAAGGGCGTGAATACGGTGTTGGCGTGATCCTATCAACACAAGATATCACCCATTTCAAAACCAGTGAAAATGACTATTCTGCCTATATTCTAAGCTGGATTGTCCACCGTGTTGGTCAAATAAAAAACCAAGATATTAAATCCATTTTTAATAAAGACGACAAAGCAGATCAAGATCAACTGATGAAAACCATCCGTGAACTTGATAAGCATTACAGCCTTTATGTTGATGGTGATAAAAAGATAACAAAAATTAAAGATAAAGCATTTTGGGAGCTTGTTGAAAGAATATAGATTATTTCAAAATATGACATAATATTTTTTAGATAGATAAGGGGATAGTATGAAGAGAGAAACTATTAACGTAGATATATTTGTAAAGTATCGAAGGAGGTTGAGTGTCTAAAATTCGTAGAAACTCCTGGGACGGCTTAGGTGTTGAATTGTCAAATAGACTAGGGAATACGTTTAAGAGCTTGCCGTTTTTAGCATTTTTTTTAGTCGGAGTTATCTTTATCGGCGGCACAGGCGTATGGCTGCCATGGGTAATGGATAAAACGAACACTGTATCACTCTTTGAAAGCCAAAACTTACTAACATACTCTGTAGCAATTCTAGGGACTTTATTAGTAGATGGTTTTTTTGAAGATAAGAAAAAAAACCTCGCTGCATTTGGTCTGATTATTGGAATAATCGCACTTGGTTTATGCGTGTTCGGATACTATGAGAGTCAGACTGGCTTCTCTTTGTATGTGCTATTGGGATCGATATTATCTCTTTTAATATTTTTATTTGTGAACGTAAACAATGACAGGTTTGATACAGAAGAAGACGCCGTCGCAAGCACTACTGGCTATCCAGAAGCCAAAGCTAACAAAATAATGGACAAGGTATGATTAAATATCCAATTAAGATTCCTGCAATTAGAATAGAACAACCTCTAGGTGTTTTTTATGTAACATCACTTACCGCAGAGTGCTTATTAGAAACATGTTACACAATTAAAGCCGAAATTTTAGACGATGACGATGATAGTACGATTGGGCATCTAGATACGTTTGTAAATAAATTAATAGGTAACCAAAGAGTTAGGACCCCAAAGCGTCTTAATGAAATTAAGAGATATACAGAAACGGTTGATGCTAGCTTTCCCAATTCGATTATTCTTGGTGCGAATTACGATCAAAAAGGTAATCTAGTTACTTCACCGGAAGAACGGTGGACGGTGGAGGTTGTAGGAGAGGGTTTTTATAATCTCATTATACCAACCGCAAAAAAACTAGCTTCAATAATTGATGGTCAACATAGAGTTTTTGGTTTCCAAAATTCTAGTGCAAAAAATATGGAACTTTTGTGTTCAGTATTTATAGATTTACCCTTACCTTACCACGCTAGAATTTTCACAAATATCAATATGAACCAAAAACGTGTAGACAAAAATCTTGCTTACAATTTATTTCAATTCGATATGGAACAAGGCGAACCATCTACATGGACACCTGAAACGTTAGCAGTATATTTTACTAGGGTTTTAGCTGAAGATGAAAATTCACCATTACGAGGTATGATTAAACTTGGTTTAGTTAACAGCACATCCAAGACTTCCATATCCATGGCCTCCATAATTGACGGAATATTGTCTTTGATAACGAGCAACCCAAAAAATGATAGGGAGCTAATGCACAGTAAGTCATTGAAGGATGGGAGAAGTAGGGAGATAGTGAAGCTGGAATCTTTGAATTCGCCTTTAAGGGCTTTATTTATAAATAATAAAGATAAGACGTTGTATGATTTTATTTATAATTATTTCTTAGCTCTAAAGTGCACTTTGTGGCGCCATTCAGTGTTTACCAAAACACTTGGTATACATGCTTGCTTCGATTTTTTGAGAATAGTTTCGCAAAGCTACGAAGACGATATTGAATACGATGAAAACTATTTTATAAATCTGCTTTCTACAGCAAAGAATATCGACTTTGATAATGAGTTTTTTGGCATACAGAGTAAATTAAGAGGTAGACTGAAAAACATTTTACTAATTTGCAGCGGTGTTAAAGACATAAGTCAGTTATCTCTTAAAGATGAAGATATTTCGACCTATATAGCTCTGACAAAAATTAGAGTTTGTAAATAATTTGGTCTGTAGTTTAATCTGAATATATTTTAAATATCTACTAGCTCAGGGGTAATATGAGCTAGTAGATATGAAGTCATTCTATTGTTATTTCAATAGTATTTGATAATGAAGATAGTTCTTTTAATATATCATCGATATAATAGGTTTGTTGAGAGTTAATTTCATTTCTAAGCTGAGTTAGGTTGGATATATGTTCATCAATATCGGATTTCTCAAAATCATCTCTTATGGTTTCTAAATAAGACGGCCTACTACAAAGAAGTGCGACCCCATTATATATTTCCTCAACCATCTCATCGACTAACTTGGAAATGACAAAAACTTCATTCTTATCTAGAAATGAATTTCTTGAGTTTCTAAGATCACTTGTTAAATCGATGATCACATCGTTTTCTTCTTGGAAATAACCAGGACAACCCGCAGAAAGTAATAAAGTTAAAAACTGGTGGAAACAAATTCCATCCGTTACAGGGGGAGGAATGAAATATTCGAAAATACTACTTTGTAGTAGGTTATGCGCTGACGAAAATTCATTACCTTCAATATAGTAGCCGAATAATTTAGAAATAACCCCACTAAATTGGTTTATGTCAAAACGTATTTCTTGAGAAATTAAGCTTTCTAATTCTACATAAAATACCTGATTGTCGAAATCGTCATCTATGTAAAAACTTTCTAACGTATTTAAATAATGTTGAATTTCGGAACTACTGTGACCCTCCTGATGAAAAAATAATTGTGATATTGAATTGATAGCTGGATATATATCAATTGGATTCAAACTTTCAATTGATGAGTATGAAATATTATTACGAATTAGATAGCTATAAATTACTGAGTTGACAATATCTTTATTTCTGTATGAAACGATTTTTTTTAAATTCTCACTCATTGAACTTGGGTTGTGATCAAACATTTGCTCTGAAATAAGAAAGTCGCGTATTGAATCGTAATAAAAGTTAATTGAACTGGAATACAGAGAGGACTTATCTAATAAGCCGTATGAAATGTATGCTTCAGGGCATCGGCTAAAGCGAGAAGTTCCTAAAAGGCTACAGAATAAAGATTCCTCAATTGGTAAGGTATGGTCAAGGGTCATAATTGCAAATTTTTCTAAGATTTTATAGCTATTGACGTCCATTTCTCTATCAATAATATTGCATTTGTTTTTTAATGATTCTTTTAACACTTGATTTGTTTCAATTAATAGAGGCATTGTATTGTTTTTATAAATTTCCATAGCAAGCCTCAAGAGATATGGGTTAGTAATTCTTTTATGATTTTTTTTTAAGATCACGTTGAATGTCGATGCATAAATTGAATAGAGCTTTTCTATATCAACATTGGTGATTGTTTTTAAAGGTATGAGAGCACGACTTTCTCTCAGATCATTGTCGCCGAAGATAGTTGGGTTATCGTTCATGTCATACCGTAGTGAAGTAACAAAAGTGTCCGTGCAGCTAATGACAATCCTTATACCTTGGTTTGCGTAGTGGCTAAGATCTTTAAGAATTAATCCTCTATTTTTGTTAGATACTTCGTTTAGTCCATCAATAAATAAATATATCTTCTTTGATTTACAGATTTGTTTGAATAAATATCTATGGTCTATATGTTTAAAACCATAGAAGCTATTGAAAGCCTTCTGTATTTCCTCTGCTAAACTAACTGATGCTAAATTGTAAGCTGATAGGAATATAGTGTGATCTTTCAGTTCAAAATTAATTCGCAGCGCGTTGTGGATTAGATAGTTTGTTTTACCTGTTTGTGGTGCACCACTAACTAAAAAAATTTGTTTATTGTCTATATTTTCAATTTCACTAATATCTTTATTCAAGCTAACGTAAAGGTCTTTTGAGTATTTTTTAGCGCTATCAAATTGGCCAACTAATGGAACTAAATTATTACTTAAATAGTCATTAAAAAATTCATTAAATAATTCAGTCTGTTCTTGTTCAATTAAAATTGAAAGGGCTTCGTTTCTAAGTTTTTTCGTCGTGCTACTTGGCAGATTAATATCTGAGTAGTTAATGAAATCAATTGATAAATCAGTGATCCTTTTATATTCTATGGTGTCATATACTAAAGTATCAATACCGTTTGTGATTACGGTAATGGGCGCAATGTTACCAGATATTAGTTTTGCATAACTCAGACCTTGCTCAATATCATTATTATTTAATTTGTGAGAAGGATTTTTGACTTCAAATACAATTAAGTTTTCATCTGCTTTATTTTTTACTAGTATATCAATACGTCCTCGGAGATCTTTTTCTTGTTGACCTAACCGTATTTTTATATTTTTTTCTAAATAAATTTCATCGAGATTAACTCCCATGCGTCTTAAAAACGGATAAACAATTTTTGTACGAACATCCTCTTCTGTTGCTGTTCTAGTCATGAAAGTTCCTTTATTTTTGTAGTGATTTAGATATTTCAGCTATGTTTTTATAGTTTCTCAACCCCGCTATACCATCTTCAACATGTGCTGCCCACGCGGCCTGTAATTCTTTGCCTTCTAGGTTTGGGTATTTCAGTTTTAATACCTGTTCGGTGATTAACTGCGTTTCGCCAAGCCAAGTGATTTTATCTAAGTTTAAGCTGCCATCGAGTTTCTTTTCATCGTTTTCAGAATAGGTGTAACCTGATTCTACTGAGCTGAAAAATGCGATGCGGGCTGAGACATTTGGCGTAATATCGGTGTAGGATTTTAAGCGTTTTAATTGCTCTGTAACTGTATGTGAAAGTTGCATTCTGTTCGGTAACATTACACTGCCTCCTTGGTTGATTGTTGTTGCCAAAAGTAACCTTCGACTAGTTTTGATGATTTGTTTTTGCTATCAAATTTTATTTCAAAGGCGTGAGAAATACGCTCGCCAAATTTACCTTGGTTAAAGTATTTTTCGTCTACTTCGGTATCGGTCGATAAGATAATGACCTGGTGGCTAGCATCGGGGAAGTAACGTTCGATTAACTTGTCGCGGTGATGCGAGTCTAGGCGGCCTAGAGGTGTATCAATAATGATAGGTAGCTTGCGGCCTGATGTTTTACCCAAAGCTTCGAGGATTGCGATAGCGTAGATTTGCTTCTCACCAGCAGAGAGTTCTTTGCGATTAATGATATGCTCATTTTCGTCAATCAACTCAACATCAAAGGTTTTAATGTTGATGCGCGCCGAAATGTTTAAATCATCTTTACGCGCTAATTTCTGGTAGCTCTTAATGAATTCAGTCTCAAGCTGCTTAACTCGCACTTCAGTTAACTCTGTTGCAAACTCAGTCAGTAATTGATTGGTTCTTTCAGCGTTGGTAACGGCTTCTGACACATTACTTGCTGATTTGTATTTGTCTTGTTGGCGCTGGATTTCTTTGGCAATTTCAATCGACTGTTCAAGCTTAGCTTTTGCGGCGATTAGTTTATTGTTACGCTTTAATATAGCCTTGGTTTTCTCTTCATTTAATTTGGCTATTTCAAGCAGTTTTTCTGCCACGCGGCTTTCGTCTGGTGCGCGTGCAATATTACTTTCGACACTGTCTATTTCTATTTCTGTTTCAGCTAGTTGTTGTTTTAGCGATTCAAATTCTAGTGTTGATTTAGGTGCTAGCACTTCAATTTGGTGAATGACTTGTCCACGCTCGCGTTCAGATAAATCTAACTGCAGTTTTAGCTCGTTTGCTTGAATTAGGTAATTATTAAAGCATTGGTCAATCGCCGTTTGAGCCGTTTGAGCTGCTTTGTTGTCGCTATGTAAATGTTGGCTGATTTGTTGTTTGTAATTTGATAGCTCTTTAACAAAGGCGTGTTTCTGTTTGGCTTGCGCTTCTTCTTCCAAGGTTTTTAACAGGCTGCTAAGCGTGCTTTTAGCCAATGAAAGTGGCAGTGTGCCTTCCATTTCTTTACGGATGTTCGCTTCAAGTAATTTTCTGAGTGTTTTAAGTTCTTTGACGCGCGTTTCTTCTTGGGCTTTTGTTTTTGCCCATGCGCCGCCTAAATCCATCACGCTATTGTTGGCATCACTAATGTCTTTGTTTAACGTAAGTATAGGGTTTGCTAAATCATCAGCAATGTTGACTAATATGTCGGATTCTCGTTCTAAATTTTCACGCTGGATTTCTAATTTTACGATTTCTTTTTTGAGCTTGTCAGGCATTGCTTGTGCTTGGTGTGGCTTTAAAAAGATGTTTAAGTCGTTTTTAAGCCGCTCGATAACATCGATACCAAGTAAGCGTCGCACGGCAGTGCGTAAGACGTTACCTGATTGATCTTCGGCTAAGTCTGCTATTTTCTCACCATCGAAAAAGAACAAGTCAGCGATGCCAATTGGAATGAGTTCATTAAGAAATGCTTGGCATTGATCATAGCCAAGGCTTGATTCTGGCATGTTGTTTTTATAAAGAAACAGTTTGTCTTTTTGACCACGCTGCCAGCTGCGGATAACTTTGTACTCGCTTTCAACACCTTGTTGGCTGTATGTGAACACTAGCTCAATTGAAGCTTTGTTTTGAGTAATGCCTGTACCGTTATGGACTAATGCCGCTAACTGCTCTTGGTACTCGGCTGAGGTCATATTAAAACCAAAGGCAGCACGTCCGTAAAGGGCAACTCGTATACCGGTTAAAATGGAGGTTTTACCTGCACCGTTTAAACCACCAAATAAGATGATTGATTTATCACTGCTTTGTGGCGCTAGGTTAATGTCGTTGTTGCCGCTAAATACGCGGAAATTATTAAGAGTAAGGCTTTTGATAATCATGGTTAAAACTCCTTACCAAGTAATGAATCAACGAGTGCTAGCTTGTCGGTTAATGTGTTTATTTCTTCTTGAAAAACATCATAAGCCGCTTTGCTTTGATGGCCTTGTTGCTTTTGTTTAATCTCTTCAAGCGTGCCCCAATCTTGTTTCAAAATGGTGGCTACTTTGTTTTGCACGCCGCTGCGACGACTTAGACCTTCCATTGATATTTCTAAATCAAGCAGCTTCATCACCATTTGTGGTGCAACATTATGCTGTCCACCAAGTTCAGTCAGAATGTGCGCACCTTGCTTGTCGAAGGTAGAGTTGTCGTTATAAACCCAATCGAGATCTTTGCCGTAAACCTCGCGGTAAATTCCCGGCAGTGAATCATCCCAATCTGGCTCGTTCGGATCGTTTAACCACTCTTGACGAATCGCATGTAACTCGGGCTTGGTAATTAGCTCAATGTTACGACCTTGCTCGTTAAATTCTTTCTCTTGCACTAACAATTCACGTAGCCATTTTTGACGGTATTTAAGCCAATACGGTCCGGGTACATGCGCACGCTCGTCGCCGATTTCTTGGCCTTCTTTCACGCGCTGGAAGTTCACTCTACCAATTCGACGTTTATAATTACGATATTCGTCTTTGTTGGCTGGAATAGAGGTTTCAGCCAATTTATTCCTGAAATTTAATAATGGCTCCATCCACGCGTCGCCATTTTTAATTAGGCTTTCCATGGCGCGATCCTTTGTGACAACAGTACAAGTCCAACAGCCAAAACGAGAGTTGCCACACGAAGGTGTTGATTCGTCGATCACTAACGGACACTCGCCTTGGTCGCCAGATGAATCCATGTATAACGTCCAAAGAGGACGGTTGTTACCACCCCAAGGGCTTTCCCATTCTTCGATGTCTTGTGGATTGTATCTAAAGGCACCACGTAATATCCCCCACACATCATTGACATCCCATGCTTCAATTGGGGTGTAAATAAAAGCGTTGGCTAAGGTGGTGTGACGGGCTAAACGCGTACCGTCAATCTTGTGCTTGGCTATGACTTGGGCACGCGATGCACTTTCTGCTGAACGTGAACCTAGTAATACAACAACTTCGTCATATTGCGATACTTTGTCTTTAATGAAGGTGCTCACCGGGTCAATCTTCATGCGCTCGGTACACCATCGGAAACTTTTCGTAGGCGCTGGATAGCCTTTACCCAATAAACATGCCCAAAACGATTCTTTGGCTAATGGCGTGACTTTATGCGAAGTCATTGGTAACCCGTGCCGCTTGGCATTGCGCTCAATAAGCGCTAATGAGGTGTTTACATGATTAACAACAACTGGTGTTTCTACTAATGTGTCGGAGGTGACGATAAACACAGGCTTGTGTCTGTCGCTAGGCTCTAAACCCAGTAATGCTAAATAAACTAAGGTGACAAGCGCGCTTGAGTCCTTACCACCCGAATAACCAATTACCCATGGGCGTTTATCGCCAACATAAATACGTTGTACTTCGGCAACATATTCAGCAAGAGGCTGGCCACCATATTGCTCTTGATTAATAAAGTCGATGTAATCTTCTAAATCGTAGGCTTGTTTTAACGTGTTCATTTTTCTACCTGTTGTTCTAATGCGCGCTCTTCTGGCGAGAGCGATAATCCGAGTTCTATTTTTATGAAGTTGGCTACTAGCTGGATATTGATGGTGGCTTTAGATAGGCGACCTTGTTGGTTGATGCAGCGAGTCGCCAAGTGCTGGTTTGATTTACGCCAATCAACACTTTGTAATTTTTTGATGGTTTTCTGCCAGTCATTTGGCTGCTCTGTTAGTAATGAATGCCCCATTAAACCTAAAGCATGCAGCCCTAATCCGCTGGCGTGAATGAAATCTTGCCTAAATTGTGACGGCGATAATTCTTTTTTGCAGACAATTTTCCAGTCAGGTGTGTTGTCATAAACATGTGACCAAAATTCTGTTGCAAGATTTTTTTCTTCTTCGGTGTATTTATCTT
>Ga0209395_1003504_pt1 | contig 19355 bp, 14 predicted proteins | sample GOMGulsemesocosm_3_FD_184635 | JGI IMG/M metagenome (GOLD analysis project Ga0209395, IMG submission 184635) | Methane-oxidizing microbial communities from mesocosms in the Gulf of Mexico - GOM9D Gulf of Mexico (SPAdes) (version 2) | ecosystem: Environmental > Aquatic > Marine > Cold seeps... | reverse complement strand
CATCCAATTATTAAAATCAGATACTGCTACAGGCTTACTTAAATAAAAACCTTGAGCGACATCACAGCCATATGATTTTAATATATCCATAATTTCAACTGACTCCACCCCTTCAGCAGTTACTTTAAAACCTAAGTTATGGGCCAGGTTAATCGTCGCATTAACAATAACATCATCATTTTCACTCACTAAAATGTCTTGTACAAATGAGCGATCAATTTTTAATTCAGTTAATGGCATTTTTTTCAAATAAGATAATGAAGAATAACCCGTTCCAAAATCATCAATTGATAGTTTATACCCCATTTTATTCAATCGTTCCAAAATTTCTAAGGTCAACTCTGGGTGAGAAATAATGGAGCCTTCTGTAATTTCTAATATCACCCACTCTGGTTTTATGCCAGTCGAGATCGCCACACCAGAAATCAAATCAGGTAGTTCGGGATCATGCAAATCTTTAGCCGATAAATTAACTGAAACAATTAATGGTTTTCCTTGCCGATGCCATTCTGCACATTGTTGAAAGGCTTCTTTTAGTACCCATAATGTCAAAGGCTTTATCATTCGAGTCCGCTCAGCCATAGGAATAAACTCATCAGGTGAAATAAAACCATGTTTTGGATGATGCCAACGAACTAAAGCTTCTGCCCCATATAATTCATCAGTCTGAATAGACACTTTAGGCTGATAATAAAGTTCTAACTGATCTCTTTCTATTGCATGACGTAATTCACTCATTAGAGTTAAACGTCGTGGGCTATGTTGATCAAAAGAGGGTTCATAAATAGCGTATCCATCTTTAGATTTACTTGCCATATACAATGAAACACCCGCTTTTTGTACTAAGGTATCAACATCTTCTCCATGTTCGGGAAACTGCACAATACCAATATTGGCATGCACTGCAAATGATAAGCGTTCTACCACCAAAGCGGGTTCTAAAACTTTTTGAATACGTTCTGCTAATAATGTGGTTTCCATTTCCCCCATAGAATCCGTGAGAAGGATACTAAAGATATTTCCATCAATTCTTGCAACTCTATCAATTCCAAGCACAACACCTTGCAGACGAGAAGAAACTTGTTTAATAATTTGGTCACTACTTGTTCGGCCTAAAGTATCATAAACTTCTTTAAAATTGGCGATTTCAACAAGTAATATTGAGAGCAGTTTATTTTGATGATTGGCTGATAAAATCCCCTGTTCAACTCTATCGTAAAATAAACTTCTATTTGGTAAGTCAGTGACTACATCATGTGTAGCGGTATAATTAGCTTTCTTTTCCAAGTCATCAGCTTTATTGCGTAATTCTTGAGTTTGATCAAAAATAATTGCGCTTGCTTGATAAGCAATAATAGATCCTGAATATTGCCCCCACAATGCGAAGACAAAAGGAATGCAATCCATGATCCAGAGTGCAAAGTTATTCTTTTGTGCACTAATTATTCCTTCAGCAGTAATCGAACTATTTTGATAATAACAAACAAGTAATGTTGCAATAATGACACTTGCTATAGCTATAGCTACTCCTTGGTAAGCAGCTTTAGTCACTTCACTTTTTAAAATACGAACATTATCGCCCAGTAGATTATTTGCAATTGCTATAACCATACACCTATTCCCAAACCATATAATTAATCTAAATTTCTATTATTAATAACTTTTCCTGATTAGGTATAAGCCTCACTCAATGCTTAATCTGCAAAAAAACTTACTTTTAGCCCTCTCCAGAAGGAGAGGGCTGGGTGAGGTGGAAATAAAATCATTCTTTATCTTTTTGTGATAACAAAAGAGATCAATTCTAATCCCCCCCCCCAACCCTCCCCAGCAAGGGAGGGCTAAGAGAAAAAGCCATATATCCGCTGAATTTAGCAAAAAATCATGGGTAATCAGGTAACTTTTGATTTATGAAAACCTAGTTAGACTATTTCTTCACAAATTTAATTATTAATATTAGCAGACATTAAATGATATGCACGCTTAAGCTGGTAATAATGTTTTAAATACATAAATGATCACCTTCCTTGGTAATCAAGAACTGTATTAATTACATTCCACTAGCGCTTGAACTCTCGCCATAAGAAAAGTTATCCCAGTTAATAAATGAACCTTGAACTGGAGCGCCGCCAGTATAAAGAGTTCTTTCTACTTCTAAACTTTGTAAATTAAATTCAAAAAAGATACCGTTATCACTAGCAAATGCATAATAGTACATGCTATCAGGGCTTAAAAAATTAGTATGCGATTGTAAAATCTGTCCCTGTATTTTTGGCCCACTCACTGTAACATCTGTAATTTTACGATGTTTTTTACTATTAATAACTGTTAAAAAAGTATCATGATGATTAGTTACAATAGCTAAGTGCTTAGCAGGTACAAAACGAGTATGCCCTGTGCCTAATCCTGTTTCAATAACTGTTTCAATACTCATACTTAAACGGTTAACAATAAACAAATGACCTTCTGTTGAACCTGCATAAATATGTTCACCATCAGGGTGAAAATCAGCATGATGAGATGACATATCTGCTGCATCAAATCTATCAAAAAATACGCTATCATCTAATGTTAAACGATCATCCTTATGTAATCGTAACTTTAAAATACCAGGGTGAATACCTCGGCTGGCTGAGCCTTCAGCTAACGCATAAAAATTATGTTTATCAAACTCGCTTAGCTGACCTAGTTCTCTATGTAATATATGATGAACTGAAGTTGGTGTTGCAACTTCATCCAAATAAGTGACTTTCCAAGTGTAATCTAAACTACCTTCAGCTTGTATTTTTTTAATACCATAAAGTTGAATAAGGCGATTTACTCTATCAATAACTACAAAACGATTTTTGCTCAACCATGCGGGATGACCTGATGATAGCGTTCCACCATTATCTTCTGTTTGCTTTGTTTTAGCATTTTCACCAGCAACTGCAACAACAGTATCATTAACAACATCAATAATACTTGTCATTGGTTTATTAGCTCCTGCAATCAATGCCAAACCTAAACGAGCATTATACGATTCACCAGAACGAGGTTTATGTTGAAGAGTTATAACACCTAAAGGTTTCAAGGAATCAGCTGTAATAACATCAATTGAATCAGAATCTCGAGTGATAGCATAAACTTTATCCAAGGTTCCAGCTTGATCAACTGGATATGGAGTCTTGCCTTCCGTTTCAACGGTACCTGCTAATTTCATACTATGTACATCAATAGCTACAACTCGGTTTTTAACCTTGTCACCATAAAATGCTCTTGCTTTAAAATGGGGAGCGCCTGGTCCTTGCGCAGCTTGTCCAGCAGAAGTAACTTGCGAACTTAACAATAAAGCACAAGCTGAAAAAATATAACCCAATGATCTATTCATAATTATTTATCCTTATTAATGAAGTTAGAAAATTCATGTAATCATCGTGTAATCGATAAATTACAAAATCACAATAAGGATAAATAAAATATGTTGCTAAAATATGTCTCAAATCAATCAATTTGTAACAAAGTGTGTCAGCCTTTAGTTACTTGAAATAGATTTGGTAATTAGTTTGTCAGTTCCCCCTTGTTTATTACCCTGATACACATTTAACTAAAACTAACGAATGCCCACGTCTCTGAAAATCATTAATCAAATTTAATAACTTTACAATCTTCCATCAACTTCATCAGAAGGTAATAAATACTTAATATCATAAATAACATGATTATCTTTAGCCATTACCTTAATACCTTCAGCACCCATTTCTTTAAATTCCTGATGAGCTACTGCAATAATAATACAATCATAATAATTAGCCTGAGGCTGCTGAATCAATTCAACCCCATACTCCCTTTTTGCTTCATCAGATCTAGCCCATGGATCATAAATATCAATTTGAGCATTATAATGTTTTAGCTCATTCACCATTTCTACAACCCGTGTATTTCTTAAATCAGGGCAGTTCTCTTTAAATGTCAGACCAAGCATAAGCACTTTAGAGCCCACAATATTAATTGATTTTTTTGCCATTAGTTTAACAATTTCACTGACAACAAAGAGACCCATATTGTCATTTACTCTTCTACTAGCTGCAATAATATGTGGGTGGTATCCAAGCTCTTCAGCTTTATGAACTAAATAATAAGGATCTATTCCAATACAATGGCCACCAACTAACCCAGGCCTAAAAGGTAAAAAATTCCATTTTGTTCCCGCGGCTTTTAAAACTTCTTCCGTATCAATACCTACTCTATTAAAGATTAAAGCTAACTCATTCATTAATGCAATGTTAGTATCCCTTTGTACATTCTCTATCACTTTTGCAGCCTCAGCGACCTTAATGCTACTCGCCTTATGCGTACCTGCTGTAATAATAGATTTATATAAATCATCAATGATTTTTTCAGATGCTGGAGTGGAACCGGAGGTGATTTTCATTATTGTTGTTAGTCGACGCTCCTTATCTCCAGGGTTAATTCTCTCTGGGCTATAACCACAATAAAAATCTTTATTAAACTTTAACCCTGAAATACTTTCTAAAATTGGTACACAAACTTCTTCCGTGGCTCCTGGGTAAACAGTCGATTCATAAATCACAATATCTTCTGGTTTTAAATATTTAGCTACTAATTTAGTTGCCGACCTTACTGGTGTTAAGTCTGGGCTCTTACTGCTATCTATAGGTGTTGGAACAGTGACAATATAAATATTCACATTTTTCAAATCATCAGCATCAGTTGTGTATTCCAACTGACTTGCTGATAACAACTCTTTTTCAGTTGTTTCCTTGGTACTATCTACACCCTTTATTAACGCTTTAATCCTCTGATGATTAACATCATATCCAATGGTTGAATACTTCTTACCAAACTCAACAGCTAAAGGTAGTCCAACATATCCTAATCCAATTATTCCTATTTTCATTTTTTTATCCATTCTTAAAAATTTTTCTTTTCTTTGGTCTGGTCTGTTTTGTAGTAAGTGAGCATTTATTCTTTATTCCATTTTGAAGTAAGTTCTCCAATTAACTCAGGTGAATAAAAGTGTTTCATAAATTTTGTAGAGTAAACCTTATCACAGGCATTTTTTGACAGTTTAAGATTTTGTTTTATGTACTTATGGATTTCACTTGTGTTTTTATTAGTGTGCAAATTTGCATATTGTAAATTCACATCATCAGCGTTTAAACCCAACAACTGAGCTGCTCCATTTTTATATGCATGCTCAATATTTTCAAACCTTATTAATAAAATATCTACTTTATCTGTAGAAATAACTGAATAGCCTTCTGATTTATCAAAAGTTGTCGAAAACACATCTATACCAAGCTCTTTATAAAAAACATCATCAAACCAATTACAAATAGCCCATTTAGAAGGATCATTATTTTCAAATAAATTTTCAAAGAACCTTAAGGCTTTCTTTTTATCAAGTACACCATTAACACTAAATTTATTATTGGGATTATTATCAAGGTTAAGAAAATGCAGTGAGATCATTATTTCAATGGGGTCTCTAAAAATACAGATTATTTTCCAAGGTTCAGGGTTGCTTCTTGAATTATGCCTGTTAAGTGCTTTATATAGATACTGCCCAACAAACAAATGTCTATAAACTTTCCCTCCCTTTGTCTTTAGTTGATCAATTTCCTGCTGTGCATGCAGGTAAGAAATTGTATGAACATGATGAATTGGGGATGATAAATTAAGCGATTTAATTGATTCATATACACTTGTTGAAGCAACACGACCTTGTTGATAGATTAAAATAAATGACTTACCTTTATTAGAACTAAAATTAATTAAAGCTTTATCCATTAAGCAATATAAGAACCTTGCCAGGTTGTAAAGGTTTGAACTTGAATTCACTATAAGCTCTGTTGCTTTCAATTTAACTGTCTTTATGGACATTATCTTTCCAAAATAATTTTATCGGTAACCAAAGAAGAACTAACGGTCTTTATCTCAGCCATTGTATTTTCTTACTCCAAGCAATAATAATTCAGCTAACGCCTTTCAGTTTTAACCCAATCCTGTTGTCTTTTTATTAAAAAAGCAAGATATAGAGGTATTTTCCTAAGTATATAAAAAGGCACTCCGCACAAAGTTTTAAAGGCCAAAATTTCTCGCCCAAATCCATACCAGGCTACAAAAACTGAAGCTGCAAACAAACCACTTAAACTCAGCATGACAACTAAAGGAATTATATGAGCTGTAAAAAATGCGAACAACGTTGTTATACACAACATAACAATCAAACATAACCCTAATAAACTCAGCGGAGGAACTGATAAATCAAGAGCCATAAATAACAAAGAAACATCCCGCTGTTTGAAAGCTGCTTTTAACAACCTAGGGGTTTCAGAAAATATTGTTGACAAATGTCCGTGTTCCCAACGTTTTCTTTGTTCATTAGTAACCGCTGAGGCTATTGGAAATTCACTGGTCACTAATGCACTTGGGCAAAATGATGGGGAAGAACCTTGTACAGCCAGGTCTATTCCCAATTTCATATCTTCAACCATATTTCCATGTGCCAGGTTAGCTTTATGTAAAAGCCGCCAAGGAAAAGCCATACCTGTCCCCATAAGCTGACAGGGCAAGTCAAATTGCTTTAACCCTAAAGGTCTGACATAATTTTTCACCAGCCAGGCAAACTCTGCAATCGCCTGTGTTATTGATTTATTTTTTGGTGCATCCATAAGATATAGTGCTTGCACCGGCCTATTCTCTAGCTCAACTTGCAGTGCAAGTATATCAATGCAATTTTCTGATAAATGACAATCTGCATCAATAATAATAATCGTTTCTGGCGGGTTATTATCTGCTAAAAACTGAAGACCAAAGTCTAATGCATACCCTTTTCCTCGTCGCAATTCATCCGTACGTTCAAGTACTTTAGCATCACATTTCCTCGCTAAACTAGCCGTATTGTCAGTGCAATTATCTGCCACAACCAATAAAACATCCTCTTTTCCCAACTGAGAGGCAATAGATTTCAAGGTATTACTAATCACTGCTTCTTCGTTATGTGCTGGTACCAAAACCGCAAGATGTGATTGCCTTTTAACAGACTTACTTAACAATTCAGTTTTTCCTGATGCAAAAAAAATCTGAAATGTAAACATCAGTACAGGAATTGCCAAAAGAAAGGAAAAAACAATAATAAAATCATTTACGATATCCATAATTAACCCCTTTTTTATTCAGACTTTGTCAAGATCAACAAATGATCCCGATTGCAAAGGACCAGACTGCTGTCCAGCTGTACTTAAAAATAATTGTCTCAATTTCTTTGCTTCTGTAGCCATTGAATGTTGCTCAAGCACTCTACTGCGCCCTTCCCCCCCCATCTCTGTTAAATTTTCAGGTGATGTAAGTAATGCAGAGCGAAGAGCGTCAACCAGGTCATCTACCGAGCCAGCGGGTATCAACCAACCATTTACTTCATTTTCTACTAACTCAGGAATACCAGCCACGTAAGTACTAATAACGGGGCGCCCCAATGCAAACGCTTCCATAATAACGACGGGTAAACCCTCCATAAAACTTGGCAACACAAAAGTTCTTGCTAACGAAATCTGTTCACGAACCTTCTCCCCACTTAACGACCCTGTCAACTCGACATAAGCAGAAAGATCATGCTCTACAATGAAAGCTTCGATATAAGCTCTCATAGGGCCATCACCGACTAAAACCAGCTTAAGCTCAAGACCTTCAGTCACAAGCTGGGATACTGCTTGTAGCAATAAAACCTGCCCCTTCTGTTCACAGAAACGCCCAACGCTTATAATTCTGAGATCCTTAGAAATGGGAGTTGGCTGATAGTCTAAAAAATCACTATCCAGACCACAACGCACAATCTGTATTTTGTCCCAATCAACAAAATCTGACCATCGATTTAATTGTGAACGAGTGTAAGAAGAAATAGCTGCAACAAAATTAGCCTGTTTAATTTTTTCTTTAAATCCGATTCTTTCTGGCCTATCAAATTCTTCTGAGCCATGCATAGTAAAGCTATAACTCACGCCACTTAAAATCTTGGTAAACATAACAATCGTTGTAGAATTTGTCGCAAAATGAGCGTGTACATGCTCTATACCTTGTTCCTTGACCCAGCGACTCAAAATACATGCTTCAAAAAAACAGATTAAAGTTTTCTTCAGATTTTTCTCATACTTCCTATTAAACCCAAGTGCAAAAAACAATGCTTTGAAAAACCTTATTGAATTAAATAAAAATTGCTGAACGATAATCTTAATTATCTCTAATACGGGGGTTTCGGTGATAAATTGTGTATTTTCTGCTTCTGCCTTATCGGCAGCGTCAACAAGGCTATTAGCATCAAAACGAATAGCATAACGACTAACCTTCCAGCCAAGGTCCTCTATCGCCAATATTTCACGTCGAATGAATGAATGGCTTACTGCTGGGTACTGATTGATAAAATATCCAAGATGCATGTTTTTTTGTTATATGTGGTTACTGATTAATCGCATTTTAAATTACTTATAAATATTATTTATACTGAATCACTGAAGTTGTTTGCTTCATACAGTTACGCCAATAGTATTTTACGATGCCCATAAATTGAGAGACCTTTGAAGCCATACATGCTGAGGCATATAACCACCTATCATTTTGAGAAAACTCTTTTTTCGCTGGACTAAGCCAAATTCGATACACGTTGAGTGGGTATACAAGTAGTAATAGTAGTGCCCAGCTATTTACCAGTATTGTCATCATGATTAAACTCAAAGGTATGATCCCTCCCCATAAAGTAGCACTACGCCTCTCCCTTCCCCAGGCACCGTTAACCTGGCCATTTGCAAATCCAAAGCCAGACTTAAGGTTGCGTATCCACCATTGTTGAAATGACTGCATTCCAGAATCATGAATTCCCATAGCATCCTTGAGCACATGTAATGCCCAGTTTACATTTGCCAGACGCGCATACAACTCTGGATCTGCTCCTGCGATCAGACTTTCATCGTAGCCACCAGAAGAGTCATAAGCACTTAAGCGCATCACCCCCATCCCTCCCAGTCGGCATGGTTCAGCCTCATTTGTTGCTTCCCATCGCCATTCCATGTCACATAAACGGCGATAAATATTTTCATCACGGTCTTTTTCTCTTAACTGACCACAAACAAAACCAACACGTGGGTTTGATTCCATATGTATAAAAGCCGCGCTTAACCATTCAGCATTTAGAGTTGTATCGCCATCAAGAAACTGTATATAACTCAATTGTGGGAATTTTGAAATTAACGCCTTGGCTCCTTCATTACGTGCACGAGATGCATTAACAGGTTTTTCTTCAGATAATGTAAGTACTTCAATGCCGAGGTTTCGAGCTAATTCAACACTATTATCCTTAGATTGAGAGTCAACATAAATCAAAGGAACCCCAATCATTAGCACTGCTTGCAAAGTACTTTGCAAACGAACTGCCTCATTGCGGCCAATAATGACAACACCTACTTTATGGCTAAATAAATGTTTATTATCCATGATGCACCTCTTGTTTTTTTAGCATACTACCTAAAGAATCCGGGGTTATCATCAACATACCTTTAGACCAAACAAGCCTCGTATTTTCAATTAGTTTCATAGTTATTTAATTTTCTTTATTGCTTTGGTTCCTGAGCGTAATGTCCAGATATCACGCCATGCACAAGCTGCAACAGATGATGGTTTTTGTTGCACTATTTCTCTAAATAAATGAATCAATCGCCCCAATGTCCACAGCACATTGGCCAATACAAAGCCTATAAATCCATAGTATTTTCTAAAATAACGTGTCCTGGATTCATAGAAAAAAGTTGGCTGACGCGCCCTTTCTTTTGCTGACCACCCTTTATTCAGATGAATCACTTCAGCCTTTGGTAAATAGTATACTTTCCAGCCTTTTGCCCGAGCACGTCGACAATAATCATTATCTTCTTTATACATAAAGTACCCATCATCCATAGGGCCAATGTCCTGATAGGCTGCCCCCCGAATCAACACGCTAACAAAACTAAGCCAGTCGACTTCTCGTTCAGGCTGCCCTGGTGCTAAGGCGACTTCTCTAACCCCAAACCAGCCAAGCATTTTGGTAAGAAACCCTGTTTTAGCTGTAGCCAGGAACTCGTTCCACGGTGACCGATCGATAAAGCAACTCACTTGTGATCCTCCATCGCCATCCAGTACCAAAGGACCTACTATTGCTCGTTTAGAGTCGACCTGCAGAGCCTCCCACTGAGCCATGATTGCACCTGGCACAACTATGGCATCGCTATTTAATAATAAATAAGCAGTGGCTACGACTTGCTCCATAGCAAAATTATTACCATACGAAAAGCCACCATTATATTCAGATTCAACGACCTTAATACGAGTCTGCGGCCAAGGTTCTAATGAAATTTCCTGTCTAAGTTGATCTACTGATCCATCATTTGAACAATTATCTACAACAATAATCTGATCTTGCTCCGAATCGAGCTCAGAAAAAAGAGACCTTACTGCTTCTAAACAAAGTACGGGGGTCTTATAATTAATGATAACTGCAGCAATACGAGTAGTTATTTCCATATGAACGATTCCTTAAGGTTACTTTTATAATCTTGACTCAATAGCAAAGTAGCAATAAACATCGCTTAGGCTCTTCGAACTCATCAGGTTTGAGTGATTTTTTATAATTAGGCACTACAGAAATTACGTAAAAATTCATTTCTGATTTTTAAATTTCTGATGAAAAATATAAAATGGCCTACCAAAAAGCATTAAACAAGAAAAATAAATATTATTAATACGAGTTAATCGAGAAATGTAAATATATTCCAATAAAATCAAAAAATTATGTTTTTTCTTTCCATATCCACGAGCAACAAAAAGAGCAATATCCTGTAAAACATTTTTTTTAGCTTTCCAAAAAGAAGGCATATTTTGAGGGGGGATGTATTTTTTAAAGAAATTAAGCATATCATTTTCTTGGTATCTCAAATCAAGAAAATTACTATTTTGAGATGCACCACTTTCATGTCGATGATATACAGCCATAAACTCAACTCCATCATAGTAAAACTGCCCATTACATATAATCCACCTATTTAAAAACCGGTCTGCAGAAATAAAATATGGTAAATTCTCAAGTGGAATAGGCCTTAACGCTTCACTTCTAACCATTATGCTGACCGCATGAAAAGGCCAACCAATAAATACCTCATCAAAATCACACCTTCCAGAAGATTCTTTACCAAAAAAAGAATCTTCACCTGAAATAAGGTTTCTTCGAATAACATTATGAGCGTGTGCAACATAATTTTGATGAGCTTCTAAAAATTCAATTTGATTCTTGATTTTAGCGCTGTCCACCCATTTATCATCACCCTCACATACAGCAAAATAGTCGGAGTCAAGGCACTGTTTTAAAACACGAATAAAGTTTTCTTGTATCCCATAATTCTTATCAGAAGGTAAGAGGGTAATTTTTTCTGGATACTGTCGAGCATACTCTTCACAGATATCTCGAGTTTTATCTTTTCCAGAGTCTTCACCTATGAATAGTCTTAGTTTAAATTTACCACATTGAGATATAACTCCTTCTATCGCTTCTGCAATAAATTTCTCATGCTCATACGTAATCATTAATACATTCACTATAGGCACAGATGACTGTACATCAGATTCATTTATCACTACAATTTCATCATTCATTTATAAACCTACTTACTTAACTAGCCGTTTTTCTATTTACTAATTGCAACACTTCAACAACCACCTTTAGACGAAATATGGCTGCTAATACAAAAAAAACAGCGCCCCCACTTGTAACTTGTAAAGCTAGAGCCTCATACACTCTAAGGTTAATAATACTTTCAACAAAATGTACCGTAATTGCCATTAACGCTGAGATAAAAAGTACAGCCAAAAAGTCTCTTATTTGTTTAATAGCGCTATAATTCAAGTATATCTTCGTATAGTGTGCATTAATTACAAACCCTATCAATCCAAATGCAGCTTGACTCCAGGCAATCCCTATCACCCCATAAAAAGTACCAACCAAAAGAAAGCTTGTACCAATAATTTTCTTGATAACCTCAAGACGAAAAAAAAGATTTGAATGGCCCAATGCTTTGAGAACATTTAAATTGACAACATGTAATGGCCAAAACATACCTGCAATACATAACACTTCTAGCGCCTCAGCTGCTGGCAACCATTTTTTACCAAATAAAACATGAATTACATCTTCTGCAGTCACCATTAAACCAAACATTATTGGAAGATTAATTAACATTACTCCTCTAAGAACCTGGCGAACACCGCGCCGTAGCTTTTCTTTGTCATCAGCTGCTGCTGAAAACACTGGAAAAACTACCCTAGATAAAGTTTTGGAAAGTACATCAGCAGGTATCTGTTTAGTATTATCCGCTCGATTATAGAATGCCAACTCTCGAACCCCATAAAATTTACCAATCAAAAGGGAATATATTCGACAGTAAGCAATATCCAGCAAAGCTGACAACATAAGGTAACTCCCAAAGCGGAATAAACCACGCGCCGAATCGATACTGAAAATAAATGCCGGCCGCCACGGACTGAGTATCCACAACATTATAGTCGACACAAAACTAGCCACTACTGCTTGCCAAGCTAAAGCCCAAACACCAAACCCTTTCATTGCCAATACGATAGCCAAAATACCAGATGTCACTGCAGCAACTGAACTAATTATCATTGGTTTCTTAAAATCTAACCTCTTACTAAAGAGTACTAGATGAACACTGCCCATAGCATTTAGCATTAGACTCAAAGCTAACATACCAGTTAATGGTATAAGAATTGGATAACCAAATAAACTAGATATCCAAGGTGCAGAAAAAAAAAGAGACAAGGCGACTAACACACCCATTGCAAGATTGATCCAAAAAACTGTAGACTCATCATCATGAGTTGCGTTCTGTTTTTTTACTAATGCAGAGGAAAATCCTCCATCGATAAAAATACCGGCTATACCAGTAAACAAATAAAGCAAGGCAATAGTACCGAATTCATCAGGAGTCAATAGACGAGCTAGAATAACGCTAACACCAAACTGTACACCTTGTCGCATAAAAACATCCATTCCACTCCAGACGACAGCGGTTAAAGATTTTTTCTTGAGTGACGTACTATCAGCCATCTTAAATTCCTTTTTTTTCATGTAATTGCATATTAACCAAACTAGCGTATTTGTAGAGCATCTGAATTTTTATAAAAAGGCTTGGAAGATCATGAGTTTTCCCAAGAGTACCGCCTCAACGAATCCCCAGATTGATTCAACTCGTTAATCAAATCATTTTCCAGATCAAGCAATTTACGACTCCTTTCCTTAATTCGTTTGGCTGGAAAGCCCGAATAAATCCCCCAAGCCGGCAATTTCTTCGTTACTAATGACATCGCACCTACAGCCACACCCTCTTCTAAAGTGACTTTAGGTAAAACCACACTATTTGCACCTACAATTGTATGACGATGCAACTGAACTGGCCCACCTTTTACCCCTGTGTACTTAGCTGGTACAGTTGGATTAGTCATATAACGCCCACTAAAATCATCAGACTTAGTGTAAACCTGTACTCCCCACGACAACCCAGAGAAGTCTTCCATTGTTATTCCTTCACCAGCCATCAAGACACAATATCCACCAATATGTATATAAGAACCAAGATTGATATACCCACTACCTGCTGCCACAAGAGTGCAATAACCATCAATCCTTACATTGTCACCAATGGAAATATTTTCTGCACCAATTATTGTGCAATTTCGTGCAATTCGAACATTTTTCCCTAGCGAGCGAAAACCTTCACCTGCTAATTCAGTTTCAGAGTAATGGGTCGGTCCAAAAAGTTTGCTCATCTTTGGCTCCTGTAAAGGGGGTTTATTAAAAGGTCTTTCATTCTGCCAATAACGCCTTAACTAACCCTGCACTTTCAATTCGTGATAAAAGTAGCAATATGGTTAAAATGGCCTCTATATTATCTAAACTCATTGTTGTACCTGTTGGCATTACAATAACTTTTTCGGACACAATTTGGGTTTGGGTTAATAAAAGCCCTGCATGTGGGTAAAAGGAGCGATAGGGTTCCATATTGTGGCAACCTGGCCAAAAATATTTTCGCGCAAGAATATTCTCCGCCAGCAAAACCTGAATGACTTCATCTCGTGTAAGCGGAAATTTCGAATCGACTTCCATCACAATATACTGATGGTTTCGACGGTCTTCCCCTTTATTTACCAGAAGTCTAAGCCCTGGTATTTCTGCTATACCCTTCTTATAAGCCAAGTAATTACGTTTATTTACTTGCATAAAATCGTCAATACTTTCAAGGCTTGTCAATCCCATTGCTGCACAAACTTCTGTCATCTTTCCATTTGTGCCGGAATAGATAACATTGTCATAACCTGCAAAGCCAAAGTTTTTCATTAACCGTATTTGTTTAGCCAAGTCATCATCATTGGTAGCAATTGCCCCTCCCTCAAAAGAATTGAAAAACTTGGTTGCATGAAAACTAAAAACCTCACAGCGCCCAAAATTGCCAATCATCTGCCCTTCATGACTACAGGAAAATGCATGTGCTGCATCAAACATAAGTTGTAGCCCATGCTCATCTGCAATGGCTTGTAACTTTTCAATATTACAAGGCTGCCCCCAAAGATGCACACCTATAATGCCACTAGTTCGAGGGGTAATCATTTGACGTACTGAATCAGGATCCAAACTATGAGTAACGGGATCAATATCTGCAAACACGGGGGTAATTTCCTGCCATTGCAAAGCATGTGCAGTCGCTACAAAAGTATATGAAGGTACGATCACTTCACCAGTAAGCCCTAACGCACGAATAGCAATTTCAAGCGCAATAGTCCCATTACACATTGCAATACAATGTTTCACCCCCAGATGCTTTGCTATTTCTTCCTCAAATTGCTGAACCATCGGTCCATTATTTGAGAACCATCGATTATCAAAGATTTCATTGACGCGATCTAAAAAACTTTCTCGCTCACCAATATTAGGGCGGCCTACGTGTAACGGTTCAGAAAAAGCTGGGGCCTCATCATTGATTGCAAGATCCTGCACAGAATTAATATTTTTCAAGGCGGTTATTTCCAAATAAAGGGGGTTAATTAAGTAAGTTTGTTATTTTTTCGGTCAGTTTCAATTTGCTGAGTTCGACCAAGAAGCGCCCCAGCCATCAACCAGGTAATGGGTGTCATAGTATTATTAGGTAATAAATCCAGGATACCAATGGCTAAAATTAACGTAAAACCAGCCATAACAACAACTTCTCGCCGACTTTTTAAAAACCGGATCATTTTTCTGCTACGAAAGACTGGTAACGCCAGCAAACCAAATTCAGCAATCAGTCCCATCCAGCCAAATTGGCTAAAAACGATAATCCAGCGACCATCCGTAACACTTATATCTTTTCCTGTTGTAAGATCGTAAATACGGTTTCGCCCCCAAGTCCCCCAGCCAAACCATGGACGTGTTTTTGTTTTCGCCAGTAGCATATCCTCATTATGTACGCGAACATTAAAGGATTCTGCACGCCTTTCACTCACTGATGATGCCAAATCGCTAATTTGTTGGACTGGAAACCACCCCATCCCTCTAGTTAATGGATAGGTTATAGCAACCAACACCATTATCGTTGCAATGCGCACCTGAAACCCTGGTTTAATAAATTTAACCAATAGAACTAAAAAACCAGCATAAAGTAGTGATGCCATGCTCTTACACAAGACCACTAATATCGCTAAGTATGCAACCACCCCCCCGCTAGAAAATTGTCGCAACGGCGATCGCTTAATTTGCCAAAATGTAACTGCCGAAACCAAGGATGTCATAGCAAAAAAAGAAACCCAGAGACCATGCCCTATAAAAACCACAGGTCTAAAACCATCACCACGCATTTGCTGTAAAAAGCTATGTGGAAAATAGCCATATATCCAAACATGTAATTGTGGGCTCATGCGCATCTCAAACAACATAGGAATTGAATACCACAATCCTGCAACAGCCAAAACCATTAAGGTTTCTTCCAACGCTTTCTCTGATTTAAAAAACTGAAGACCAAGCAAAAAAGGTAAAACAAACAAAAATTGTCTTATCACTGCTGACAAGGCATCGTAAGAATTCATTCCTTTGATATAAGCTGGCCCTGTAATTACGGGATCTGAATTTAATAATGCCGTAATAAATGGACTAATTATATATATCAGCATCAGGCCCCGCGCCTTACCTACACTGGGTAATAGAGGCACACGTTTACCCAGCACAAACAGGCATACAAAAAAAGTAGCCATATTTGGCATTGTTACTTTATCCAAAGGGGGAATCATTGGTAAATCAACCATTGTCCCTTTAGGAAGTAATAAAAAGGCACCTACAATCGACCACAAGATTGCACGCGTAACAGGCATACGCTGAAAAAAGTACACAGTAACAACTGGCCATGAAAATAAGGCTATATAAGCAAACCAATTAGAACTAATGGTAAACCTCCCTTCTTTTTTTGTACTAACGAGTGCTTATTCAAAACCCAAAACATATTCTTTGATTGCCTGGTATTTTGGAGCAGTCACAGGCGCTTGATAGGTTGATTGCATCAATCCCCAATAGCCATGTTTACTATATCGGCTTACATCAGAATAATGATTCCATATACCAATTTTCTCGCTCCCGAACTCCTGATAGAGTGAGTCCCATTGTTTAAGTAAATGCTTATAGACTTCCGTCATAATTAAATTTTTGTTGACCTCCGCGAGCTTGGATACAAGCTTAGATTTATTATGGGGTGCCAATAAATGAGTACCTCCTTCGTATGTAACCAGTTGTAAGCCACGCGAATTAACCTTGCTAAGGGTTTGTCTAATTATGCCTGGGTTTTCAGCACTACCAAACAATGAATCAATACTGTCTATTTGTTGGATTTTCAGCTCATCCATATTTGCTTGCTCTAAAGTTTCTATTGAGCTTGAACTGAAATATGTAGTTATTGCCCACGCATCAGCATATTTATGAGCAGGCTCTCCTTGAGTAGGCCATGCATTATTTGGCATTTTCCAATCCATGACTCGTACAGCACGAGCCAACCATGCTGTCTGTGAGGTTAGAACACGAACCAGACGACTTTCTCTTCGGTTTTCACGAAAATCTTGTTCACCAAAAACTCGATTAAAAACCCTAAAGATCTCAACAGCACGATAAGCTTGCCAGGCATCTCCTTGAGGCCCAGTCCCCTCTAACTGTAATTCCTTTGCTTTTGCCTCTGAATAATGATAACCAGGGAATCTGCTATTCCATGTCTCGTTTGAATATTCGATATAACACTTTAAATGTGGTTTTAACTGCGTTTTAATGAGTATTGCTAATTGCTCTACAAAATCATCATCAGCAGCAGTTGGTATAGTGATCCAGGGATTAATATTAAGCGTATTTGCTAATTGAATCATTGTTTCAAATGCAACTCCAGTTCGAGCTCCTTGTGCAGAAGCAGCTGGGAGAGTTCGGCTAGCCCATGTCCTATTTAAAAAATCATGAATATAAACCGTCGGTTGCTTGCCATATTGAGATATATCTATAGGCGTTTTTAAATATAGGGTTTTAGTTAATCCATCGTAATGATCAATCATCACACGAGGCCACTTGCCATTTACATTAATGACAGCAACACTATTATCAAAGACTCCCGTGTTAGCCGGTGCAGTACTCGGTAACACAATGCTGTTTGGAGTATGTGAAAGAGCTGTACCAGAATAAGGCGATACTTTTTCACTCACTTTACCCCAGGCTGAAAATCGAATAACAGAGAATGGTTTCAGCAGATCTAGCCATTTCTCGTTAAAGGGCTGAGTACGAAAGGTTGTTTCGTCATCCAAGTGGACAATATGAATATCTGAAATAGGATCAGTAACTTCAGTTTTTCTCACTTCAACTCGTATACCTGCGCCAGGAGCGGGAACATCAAACTCTATTCTCCCTTCCTCTTTCTGAACCACATTTTTTGCATCCCAACCCAGATGAATGTCCCCTTTTCCCTGGTAAAGCAAGACATAGCGACCACGTTGATACGGCTGAGTATTAGCAGGCCAGAATTTATCATTCAAAATATGAAAAGCACTCAAAAATCGAAATATGCAGTCTTTGGCTAAAGAGAAAGGATAGCCAGTATCACTCATTTTTGGTTGTGTTGGACAAGGCTCATTTGAGCCATTTTTAAAAACGCCTCTCAAGCCAGATTGAGCGATTAAATCTTTGAATGGCACGGCTGCACTTGAGTAACTAAAGTATGAAAGATTAATCCCAATTGGCGCCTTATTTTCATAGGCTGTCGTCCCTTTTGGTATCAATTTCCAATTAACGTCCAGGTATGCATTTCCTTTACTATCAAAATATTCCACTTCAATCAAATGTGTTCCTGTGCCAAGCGCGACCTGAGTACTATATACATCCTTCTGGCGATCATTCCAATGATCCATGATGAGTTTTCCATCAAGCATAAGCCGAATTCCTTCATCCGCATTTACACGAAATTCATATTCTCCTTCAGCAAACAGAAAGCGGCCTTTCCAACGAGCAGAAAAGTTATCATAAGGAATTCTATGAAAAGGGCGACTATTGCCCCAATCATACTTAATGGATGATACTTTTGTTCTTACTCTAGGTATTCCTTCTAGATCTATACCCTTATAAAAACTAGCACAAAAGCTTTCTTCAGGTGCATCACAAGCAAATACTGGCGAAATCAACAAACTTAATAATCCACAGATTAAAGCCTTTCTTAAAGATCCTGATTTTGACGTGTTTTTCAGCTGACTACTCATAATAAAGCATTATTCGTTGTAATTTGTACCAATTCATGGGGGTATTTATATTCCAAATTTTCACTTATGCCAGTACCCAAAACTAAAGGCCTGGCGTTACTCATGAACCTAACCCCGTATGACTATATTATCTAAACTTTCAAAAACAATTCTTTTAACACTATGCCTGGAAAAACTTTAGCATCATGCCAATAACGCCCCATAAGACGCTTAGGCTCTGTTAATGCTCTATGTAACCATTCCATCCCCATCTTACGCATGATTTTTGGTGCTCTAGGCTTTTCACCTGCAAGAAAATCTATACTTGCTCCCACACATAGAGCTACTTTAACTTGCAATTGATGTTGCATATTGTGAACCCATATTTCCTGCTTTGGAGCACCCAGTCCTACAAGCAGTATGTCCGGCTTTTCCCTGTTAATCATCTCAATTGCTTTTGCATTATTAACTGACTTAGCATCAAACCCCATGGGTGGGCTGTAATATCCGCAAACAGTTACCCTGGGCCAACGTGCTGTAAT
>Ga0209395_1003503_pt1 | contig 19362 bp, 15 predicted proteins | sample GOMGulsemesocosm_3_FD_184635 | JGI IMG/M metagenome (GOLD analysis project Ga0209395, IMG submission 184635) | Methane-oxidizing microbial communities from mesocosms in the Gulf of Mexico - GOM9D Gulf of Mexico (SPAdes) (version 2) | ecosystem: Environmental > Aquatic > Marine > Cold seeps... | reverse complement strand
CGTTCTCCCATCAAAATGAAACTAAGTAATAAATAAATTGGCTATAGGTATTACTCGTATAGGTGTCGGTTGACCTGAATGAAGCATCACAACTTTGGGGCATATCCTTAGATAAAATACTATTATTAATGGTCTCCTTGCAAATGAAATTAATGTGCAATTAAGTAGTATGGCGTAAAATAAGATTCATTCAACATGGAGAATGAAAATCTACCTTATTGTTATAAAACCTATGGAAATCCTGATATCTATGCTGAAAATAACTGATGTCAGATCTAAACTTAGTAGCCAAAAGCAGTTGGAACGACTAACCATCTGAGCTTTTAAATTCTAAAAAATTCTAAATTTTCAGGAATACAGCCACTAATTTAACGCTTTAAATTTTGCGCAAACGAATAGACCCGAATACATATAGTAGGTGGATTTGAGGTATTTGTAATAGGAAAGTGGTGGCCCCTCCCTGACTTGAACAGGGGACCTGTCGATTATGAGTTTTTATCACGGTACTTTGATAGAGATTGATAATAATTGATATTGGTTTATTACTCTAACTAAAACAGTTGATTACGTGTGTGCATAAAGTATTCTAGATTGATATCGATTGACTGATATTGATGCCAAATGTAGCACATACGTAGCACAGCTTTTATTGTACTATTGAAAATATGCATCAGGACAGTCTTTCTGATACTAAATTATTTAGTGGAGAAAGAGGAATGGCGAACAAGTTTAAGTTTACCAAGAAGGAACTAGAAGCGCTAACCGTCGATGATAAACGAGTTAGGTATTACGATACTGCTGTGGCAGGTTTAGTGTTGGAAGTATACCCAACAGGGAAGAAGTCATTCAGGGTTTACAAGAGGGCTAAGGGGGCTAAATCAGCCAGCCAAGTTACCCTAGGTGCCTTCCCCGACCTCACAATAGAGCAAGCTAGATCACAAGCAAGAGAAGCCATTAATCAACTTGCCATGGGCATAAACCCTAATGAAGAGGCTAGAGGTGAGTTAAATGCTAATGTGACCTTAGATACCGTTTTTACTGACTATCTTGCGGCAAAGACATTAGCGGATACAACAGTGAGAGGGTATAAGCAGGTCATTAAGTTCTACTTAGAGGACTATAAGCACAAACCTATCAGGCACTTGACAGAAGAAATCATCAAAGATTTACATAACGACATCTCATTGGGTCAATTTAAGGATGTGGAAAAGCCAAGCATGGCGCAGGCTGACCTATGTATGCGAACTCTTAGGGCATTATTTAATTTCGCTAAGTACGAATATAGAGGCTATGACAAAGCCATTATATTTGGTGATAATCCCGTTACAATCCTTAGTCATCAACGTTCATGGAATAACGTTGAGCGCAAAAATACTTATGTTCGACCGCACCAAATGCCTCAATTTTTCAACGTTATAAATGAAATGAGAGAACACTCAGATCTTATTCGAGATGAATTTGCATCAACGGTGTGTGACTTCGTTGAAATGGTCTTACTAACAGGGCTGAGAAAAAGCGAATTGATGTGCCTTGAGTGGAGTACAATTGACCTGCAAGCAAAATCTTTTTATATCAGTAAAACCAAGAATGGCTCACCCCTTGAGTTACCGATCAGTGATTACCTATTTGCCTTATTCGAAAGAAGGTTTAGTAAACGAACGGATAGCGGTTTTGTGTTCAATAGCAATAGTGAAAAAGGCAGGATAGTAGAACCCAAGAAGGTCATTCACCGTATCAACGACAACCTAGAGTTTTCCTTTACCCTCCATGATTTACGACGTACTTTCACCACCATTGCTGAAAGCCTTAACCTTGGTACATATACGTTAAAACGATTACTTAACCACAAAACTCAGCGTGATGATGTTACTGCTGGCTATACGATACTCACACCAGAAGAGCTTCGTAAGCCAGCACAGTTAATTGAAAATAAGATGTTGGAGTTAGCAGAGATTAAAGCAGAAGAGCCAGTACAGGGCTTGAATATGGATGCGCTATTAGCCAGCTTGTCTGATGAAGAACGTAAAGCTTTGTTTCTTAAACTTGTCGATGGGGTAAAAGTTTAAGTTGTTATCTGATAGCTTATGACAATGCCTTACAGAACGGTATTTTGAATCAGAGCTTGTGTGGGAAGGTAATGATTATTTATTACTCTTCTAGAATAGTCATTAAAGATAAGTTAAATAAATGGGGTATTAGAAAAGATCTTTTGAGCCCTATTTTAAAGTGAAAAAGTTATTAAATTGAATTTCAAGCTACACTTAGTGTTTTGCTAAACTTTTATATAGTAGTGTAACTTTTTTTGATATTAACTATAGCTATATCAAAAGGATGGCGGATAAATGATTGTGCAAGTTATCAATTTGCATGCTAATCTAATTATCTTTGTGGTTATAAGAAAAACAAGTTCAATAAGGACTTATTCAATCACATTTTATCTCTATACAGGTATCTTAAGTAAATGAATTTGCTGTCATAGTGGAAGCAACACTAAAGAACCAACTTGATGATAATATTTCCATCAATTTTTCGTCAAGAGATCTATTAAATCACAAGAGTATCCTGATTTAATAGCAAAGATATTTATCATATTTAAACTAAATAGTACGCATAAGGATTCGTGATGAAGTGCGATGTAGTATATAAAGGAATTAGTAGTACGAAAAATTTAGCCAATCTTGTAAGCATAATTAAGCGTTGTTATCCTGATGCTTCTCAAGCCGAAGTCGTAAAATATTTGAAACAAACTGAGCTTACTCTTTTTAGCGATGTAGATGAAGAAAAAGCGAATAAGATCCACCAAGCTATAATTAAGTATGGTGGCAAGGCCGAAATTCAATTCAAAAATGGCAATGAAGATTTATTTAATATTGAAGAGGTTGAAGAGGATGCTACCCAAGAAACAACAAATATAAATCAAGAAAACCACACCTTAAAAGTTGATGAACAGTTAATTGCAAAACCTTGGAAAAGGTCTGTGATCTTTTGTATTGATCAATTACTGATTGCGGGATGTACCTTAATAATTGTTTTTTTGATAACTAGTTTCTTATCTTCCTCTTTGGAACATTTAGAATATCTCGGTTTTCTCTTCAGCCTTATTTATTACACATTGATGACTGCAGGTATGTCTAATGGTAAGACTGTAGGTGCAAGACTTTTAAAAGTACAAGTTGTAGATGAAAATGCTACGCCTTTAAATTTCACCAATTCATTTATAAGAAGCGTTTCATTTTTGTTTGGTTTTGCATTTCTCATAATCACGCCAATAAGTGTTTTCTTTAATCCTAAGCGAAGAGGTTTTCATGATTTAATTTCTGGTGCGTATGTCATTGAAGAAGAAGCGGATGCTTTTGCTTCTAATGCCTTTGCGAAAAAAGCACAGAAAATTGCATTCGAACAGTTAAAACGTGCTCAAGTTATTGGAGTGAAAAAGCTTGAAGAATCAATAATACAAATAAATTCATCTATGCCATATCTCGAAAGCGCAGGTTATACAATCGCTGAATTAGAAATGGAAGTTGGTGTGTCCCCCAAAGTTATTGTAATTGTTAAAATGAATGATGAGGCAACTCTTACAATGGATGAGTTGGAGGAAAAAGTTAAAGATAAACCTATTGTCAGAATGTTGGTAAGTGCCATAAAAATGAGTGCTGATTTACAGAAAAAACTAAGTATCAAATCTATGAAAAGTGTAGGTATGGAAATCAGTTTAGCTGTAGCTCCTTCAGTAAGGTTATTGTTTTCGAGGTAAATCAATGGATAATTCTTATAAACTAGTTTTTAGAGGTGAGATTTTACCAGATAATGACTTAGAAACAGTTCTGAGTGATTTCTCTGCTCTTTTTAAAATACCGAAGGTTAAAGCTGAAGGATATTTTGATGGAAAAAGTTATGTATTAAAGAAAAATTTATGTAAAGAGAAAGCTTTATATATGAATCATAAATTTATTGAAATTGGTGTTATATGTTATTTAAATAATGGGCTGGAAGAAAATAATGTTGATGGCTTAGTACTCAATAAAAATGATAAAAAAAGTAAAGTTGTTAACAAAGAAAAAACGACTTTAAGCCAACATGTAACATCTTTTGCTGGTACTAAAGACATAACTGGACTTAACATAAAGTTACTATTTTCTGATGTGTTAAAAAAAAGAAATGAAAAGGAATTAGAAGAATATTATTCAGTGGGAACTGTTGCTACAACACCTAGCATTGAAACTATAACATCAGATTTTCCAAGACCTTGGCTGTTTATAAGGTTATTTGGACTGATGCTTTTAACCTATCTAGGTTTTGTTTACTCTTATGAATATTGGGCGAATATAAAATTATTACCGGGATTGATTTTTGTTGGGACTTTTGCAATGCCTTTAAGTGTATTGATTTTTTTCTTTGAGACTAATATTCCTAGAAATATCTCTTTGGTAAAAGTCCTCAAGCTGGTTTTACAAGGAGGAATATTATCATTAATTATATCCCTGTTAATGTTTGAATTAACTTCTGATTTAAACTGGTTGGGAGCATCGGTTGCAGGTATTGCTGAAGAGCCGGGAAAGTTAATAGCCTTATTATTGATAGCGAATGCAGTGCAATACCCTTATATCTTAAATGGTCTTTTGTTTGGAGCTGCAGTTGGTTGTGGTTTTGGTTCATTTGAAAGTGCTGGATATGCCTTTGAAATCCTTTTAAAAGAAGATTATAAATCTATGATAGAGAATATTACACTAAGGGGCGTTTTGTCGCCGTTTGGTCATATTGTTTGGACGGGAATGATAGGTGCTGCTTTGTGGAAAGTTAAAAAGGGTAGAGCATTCAATGTCAAAATGTTGTTTGAACCTAATTTTATTAGGGTTTTTCTTATAGCTACACTTTCGCATATGCTATGGAATAGTGGGGACTGGATGGTTCCTTGGTTAATTAAAGCTCCTTTTATTTCAGTAGTTGGCTGGATAGTTATTTTTTCTTTTATTAACGAAGGTGTTATAGAAATTAATGAGATTAAGCGTGTAAAAGTAAAGACGAATCTAGCTATTTGAAAGAAACGTCTGCTAAAAAAATAGGCTGGTTAGAGTAAAGTAGAGCGTTAATTCTGCGTAATCTTTATTGTAAACACTTCTGAAACCATAGCGTAATAGACAAAGTTACTCTCCCAAACTTGAAATACCTCTATAGCCTGTTCAATGGGGTATGTACCAAATAGGTTTTGAAACACACCAGCATCAAAATCAAAATCTAAGTCTTTAGCTAGTTCAGCCATATATCCACTGCCCACATAACAAAAATCGGTGATGTAACAAAACCGCCATCCGTCGCCTTCATTTTCTAACCTCATTTCTACTGGGTGATAACCTCCATCGTCTTTACAATAGTTTGGATCACTGAAGTTAATAGTCACTGATTTTTCATTTTTATGAGGTGCCAGTAAATCCGCAATATAAAGTGTGAACATCGGGCTAACAGGCACGGCTAAGCCTTCGTGTTTAATTCGAATGGTCATAGTATTTCCTTAAGTGTGTGCCCGGAATCAACCGGGCAATAGGTTGGTTGTTGGTGAATAGTTACTTCTTGATGGTCTTAGCGTTTACGGATAAAACCGTATCCAGTTCGCCAGCAATGATAGCCTCAACAATAGTGTCGATGGTTGAGAGTAGGTTGGCTTTATTACCCACTTCAATGGCATGCATGCCTTTTGATAATTCAAGTGGTTTATTGGCATAACGAACCTCTAAGAAGTAGCAATTGTTACGCTTATAAAACCAAGGTCTAACATTCTTAGCTATCCTTGTTTTGGTTCTTTCACCAGTTTCTTGATCGTTAGTCCACTTTTCTTTATAGACTGTGTATACCTCGTCATTAACGTAACAACGTGCCATGTTACGTTGTTGATCTAGTTTAGCTAATAGCCTTTCTCGCTTTGAAAGCAATGGGTTGGCTTTGGTATTTTCAGGGCGAGTGGTGACCTTGAGTTTACTCAATAGTGATTTAGTCATGTTGTTACCTTTATAGGTTATTGGTGGATAAATCCGATAGCCTGAGTGGCTTGTTTGTGGGTTAATTCTGTTTTCAGTAGATCGATAATTTCTTTGGGTGATAATGCTTTGGGGGTAAAGTGATTTCGCCGCTGAACAATAGCAAAGTCACCTGCTGTGAGATGGGTTAGCTTTAGTAGTTCCTCCTTAATAATGGGTGGTATTGTTCGATCATGAGCGGCTTGTTTATAAAACCGTAGTACTTGCTCATGGCTTAAGTAATCAAACTGTAACTTGAAGTCGAACCGTCTCATAACTGCTATATCGAGCTTGCCAATGTAATTAGTTGCAGCAAAGAGCGGTTGAGTGAACGACTCTATTTGGGTGAGTAGTTCATTAACGAGCTGCACTTCCCAGCTTTTATCTAACCCATCCCTTGATAGTAAAAGGCTGTCTACTTCATCAAGCAAGAGGATAGCCCCTTCGTTATGTGCCCGCTTGAATAACTCAGCGACATTCTTCTCGCTTTCACCTACATATTTATCGATGATATCTGAGCACTTGGCGGTAATTAATGGAATATCTAACTTGTCGGCTAAGTGATGTACTAAAGCAGTTTTCCCCGTGCCGGGAGGGCCAAGTAGCAAAGAGCGCACATTACTATTCTTTGTTATAGCACTTTCAATAAGTGTTAGATCTGTTGGGTTGCCCATTAGGTTAACCAATTGAGGCTCAAAGCGCATAGTTTGCTTGTAGTTAAGCTGCTCTGTGTCATACCCACAAGCCTTGAGTGTGTTATCTATGACTTCAGTGACCGTATTCTCGGCACTGTGTGACTTTTGCTTCAATAATTTAGCAATAGAGGTCCCATTATCAATGACTGCTGGTGATAACTGCTGTTTTCTGGCTAATGAATCTTTAAAGGGGATAGAGACATTTAGGCCCTTACAAAGCTTATCTATTATTCGCTTTCTAGTTGTTGTATTTAGCTGTGGAATTTCTAAAACAAACTTGAAACGCCTAATACAACTTTCTTCAAGCTCATCTAGGTGATTGGTTATCCAGAAAGTCGGAACGGTATTATTTTCTAAAACTGAGTGCAGGGTATCCTTTGATATCCGACTCTGAGAGTGATAATCCCTGAATATATCCTCACACTCATCAATTAACAGTACGCATTTACGGTCGTTACGGCAAAGACTTTGAACAAGCTTGTGGTATTGCAATCTAAGGCAGGCACTTGAGGTTCTTGAATTGAATTCATCCTCTGGGTTATCTAACGAATCACCGATTGGTTTAATTTCATATAAATTGTTATTTAGATGGGCCATCAATGCCTTAGCAAGCTCTGTTTTACCTGTACCGGGTATGCCGTATATTAATATATTTACACCTATTAGTTTTTTGTTAACGGCCTGCTTTATCAACTTCAATAAAGTATCTCTCTGAACGTAGTCGAAGTCGGCAAGGGATAGGTTTGATGGTGTAGGTTGAATTGTAATCTGTGCCACTAATTCGCTGTAAGTCTTGGCTTTTACATGAGTTAGACACTCTAAAATCACACTAGGTAAAGGCGCTAATTCAGCTATCTGGGTTGCGTTATCAAACATGAATAACCCAGTCGATGATAATGCTTTGATGGCATTAATTTGTTCCTGAATAGAGTGACCACTGATGTCAGCAACTACTTGATCAATGTTTTCACAGGTAAAATTAAAGTCACCATCAAATAATTGGTTGAGGCCAGTATTCTTTGTGTAGACGGTAAGGAAGGTTAGTAGTTTTTCAGCTCCTTTTGGTAGTCCTAACCCTTTAGTTAACAGCTTGCAGTTATTGATGAGGATAGCTTCAGTGGCATTATCCGAAGCTATCCTGTTGAGGTGTTTATACAACTGTTTATATTTTTCTTCTTCAGGGATTCGCTCCATTGCTAACGGCTTACCTGTTAAAGCCCGAACGGTTGATGTTTTAACAATAGATAAACATTCCTCCTCAAAGTAAACAGAATCAAAAGCGTTGAGAACAAATTGGCTAGCTAAAGAGTGAAATGTAGTTTGTCTTAAGTGATTATCGGTTAGTTTTTTCATAGTGTCACCGGAAGTAGTTACTTTAGAAGGGGGTTAGTATTTGAGTTTGGCTATAGCCTGTTGCATAAATTGAGAGCCGCGTTTGTCATAAATTTGAGTGGTGGTAACGCTTGCATGTCCAGCCATTTTACTAACGGTTAATAGATCAACTTCTTGGGTCAGTAACTCTGATATATAGGTTCGCCTTAGATCATGAGGGGTACATTGCTGACCATCTATCTCAGCTGTCCTTGATGTAACAACATGGTAGATAGTGGAGGCTGATATGGGTTTGGTGATATTGACCTTCCCGCCATTGAATGGGTTAAACAATGAGCCATCAATACGACCTCTAACTTTAAGCCATTTATTCAACTCAGGTATTACCCAATCAGGCAGAAACTGGCAACGAGACTTATTTCCTTTCCCTGATATGATATTGACTTTTTGCTCCTTAATTTCGTAATTTTCCAGCTGCAATTTGGCTAACTCTGAACGTCGAAGACCCGTTGCTAAAAATACGGCTAAGATAGCAGTATCTCGAACCCCAATAGGTCTGGTATCTTTGCGGCATTGGGCAAGTAGTTGCCTTACACCGGACGAAACTAGAGCCTTACCGTGCGGATGATTATCAAGTTTCAAAGGCTTAACCGCTTGAACTTGAATCCATTGTTTTTCATCAACCAGCCCCATTAGTAGTGCTGTTTTCACTATAGACTTTAGACCGTTTAGCAAGTGATTGATGGTTCTTGGTGACTTACCTTCAGCGAACCTTTTACGCTTAAGGCATTCAATTTCGACATAGCCTAAGGTATGAAAGGGTTGATCTTCAGTTGGTGCTGGCCATTCCATCATTTTACGTACAACAGTTAATTGACTGAGCATAGAACGACGACCAGACTCAGCTAAACGCTGTAAATACAGCGCACATGGCGTTTCTGTGTTCATTTTGATATTCCTAGAGTGGTTTTGTGTGAGAAAGAGTGATTTGATGTGCTATTTGATAGTAGATGGGGATTGATGGAGTTTAAATAGTGTTATCTGGCCGATTTCAATGGAATGGTTGTGTTGGCTTAAATTATGCTTAATAAGGGTGTCAAATTATTTACTACACTAAGCTGCTACATTAAAAGGACATTTTCGTGGCATTATCAGTAATAACAAATACAGCATCCCTCAATGCACAGCGAAATCTTACAAAATCTGGCGAAGGCCTTGCGACCTCAATGCAACGTTTATCATCAGGTATGCGCATTAATAGCGCAAAGGATGATGCTGCAGGCATGCAAATTTCAAGTCGGTTGACCTCTCAAATCAATGGTTTAGGTGTTGCTCAACGAAACGCTAACGACGGAATTTCCCTTGCACAAACTGCCGAAGGTGCTATGCAAGAGTCCTCAAGCATTTTACAGCGAATGCGAGACCTTTCCCTTCAATCAGCTAATGGATCAAATGGCGTAGATGATAGAGCAGCTCTACAAAAAGAAGTTTCTGCCCTACAGCAAGAATTAACACGTATCGCGGAAACAACTAAGTTCGGAGCTACTAATTTACTGGACGGAAGCTTTGGTACAAAACAGTTTCAAGTAGGGGCTAACGCAAATGAAACAATTAATTTGAGCCTCAAGGATGTTTCTGCTGAGGCTATTGGAATTAACAAAATAGAAGCAGCTTACACCCCAGCAACCCCTTTCCCCTTAGATGTATTTACAGCTGGGAAGTTCCCAACTTCTGATACATGGACTGTAAATGGCGAAAATGTCAATGTTCCTATAGGCGCGGGAGCTAGTATCGTTGCGGATAATATTAATAATACAGCTTCTAGTGTCGTTGCTTCAGCAAAACTCGAAGCTCATGTAGAAGGTCTTACATCTGCTGACAATGGTATTATGAGTTTCAAAAAAGATGGCATCGTTATAGATAGTTATGACTTAAGCACCTATGGTGGTGATTTTGAACGACTAATGGATGACTTACGTTCTGATGGTTATCAAGTTAAAGAGAGCAAGACTGGAGTGGTTGCTGTAACCCCTTTTGCATTTGATGTTTTCGGGACTGATGTTGATGGCTTGGATATGACGCCATCTCCAACAGTAAAGTTGGGACAACTGGTAAATGGAGTTCGTATGGGGGCGCTACAATCGCCAACAAACATTAATGGTGGAGCATCTGTTCTTTCAAAATTAGAGCTATCCTCTTCTGATCAAATTGGTGTCTCAGGGAGTAACGTTAATAGACACTTAGATGTTTCTATGACAGGTGGAACAAGCAAATTAGACGCAGTGGAAGATATAGACATTTCAGGTGAAAATTCTGATGGAGCACAATCTGCTATTGAAATAATTGATGCCGCTTTAGCACAAATAGATGCTAATAGAGCCGACTTAGGTGCAATACAAAACCGATTTAGCCATACGATTAATAATCTTGCTAATATTTCTGAGAATGTTTCCGCTTCTCGTAGTCGAATTCAAGATACCGACTTTGCTAAAGAAACAGCTATAATGACTAAAAATCAGATATTACAACAAGCAGGCACTACTATTCTATCTCAGGCAAACAAGATACCCCAAGCTGCCATTAGTCTATTGGGTTAAAAATACTAAATATCATAATTAAGAAGTTAATCCATACATAAAGTGGTCACTTAACGTTAATAATGATTAACATCAACTGCCATTTCTACTATTCATTATTAGTGACATCATCATTAGTGTTTACAAATATTTAATTGCGATTTGAAGACTGTTTCTCTAAGTTGAAGCTCTAATTGATCACTAAATGGAATCATTCCGTTTAATGGCTAGCATGGCAACTTTCCCCAAAGGGGCCCTTTCATGTATATAGAAAACGACCTCCAAAAAGTCAGCAAAGATACGATAGCCGACATAAATGAATTCAAGAATAAAGACTCCTCCGTGCGGAAGTAAGCCTGCAAAATTTTGCCCTATATTTTCTAATGCATTATTCCTATGAAGTTACTAAGACGTCTTAATAAGCCACCTCAAGTAGTATTGTTTTCATATAAAGTTCATCATCATTTGACTGTTTAATTTGATAACTTCAAATAAGGTAACGGGCTAACCAACTCAAAACCTTTAGCCTTTTTGAAAAACTGGTGCAACAAAGATTTGTGCCCTGAGCCTACAATAATGAGTATTTTATCTCCTGGCTCCGAATGTTGCGCAGTCTGTGCAAACATCACTAGGTTACGTTCCCACCAATCAACGACTTGCTCAGCACCCGAATCTCCAATAGCGCCCATTTGGGCAACAGTGAGAAAGCCTAATTCCTCGTCAATAAACGGCGGCGTATTCATTTGAACAAACCAATCTACTACAGGTAATCCATTTCTCTGCAAGTTATCTTTTGCAATGATATCTTTAATAAATGAGGCATGTTCATCTAACAATCTGTCCTGACCTAATTTCTTGGCTTCGGCAAATGCTGCTCGAGTGTCTAAAAAATTATCATGGTCCATGGCGTACAAACGTTTATGCTTTAGTTTGGCGGCTAATTTCATTCCCAGTTGCTGTCGCTCATTTGCTTTAAGTTTATGTTCCCCAATAAGATAAGCTCTATATTTTTCGTTAAACCCAGCTTCCCTAGACGGTTCAAGTTCAAGCATTATTTTGTCAGGAGCGAAGGGTTTAAGTTTGTTGATAAGATCATCAATCTGCATTTGTCTTGTGGTTGAGAGCATATCATCCATTTCAGGATTGCCTGTATTCCCTCCTCCATAGCTAAAATGAAAAGTACCTAGCACCATTACCTGAACGGCTTCTGAAGGATGTTTAAGCTCTTGGACTTCAACTTTGCTTACTGCAAGATTTTCTTGAGCCATAATATATGACGGGATAATGAACAACGTGATAATACTTAATAGCCTAATTAGCGATGTAGTCTTTGTAATACTCTTAATTATGAACATATTATACTTTTCCTTACTTATTTTTTGTTGACTATAAGTAATCATTTTGTTTAAAAAGGTTTAAATACTTCTCCTATTAAATTTTATAAACAGGTTCTACTTCAAATTAACTATTTTTCAATCAGTTCTTACCTATTTATATAAGTGTTCCCTTAATTCAACAAAACATTTTATCTTTAGGATCTGTTATCCATTCAAAACATTGTTTTGCTTTCGCCATATATTCAGCATCTACGAGTACAACCCCCCAAGCGACTGATTTATTTTAAATAAATATTACAAAAGGGAGATAGATCTCCGACTTATTCTCTTAATGAAAACATCCATCGATAGGAAGTTTGAGTGCTAATCAGGACATAACAAGTCCGATTTGGACAATTTTAACCGTTTGCTAGGTTCCGCTTTGATCTTGTACCACTTTGGTGGACAGTTATCGATATAAATTCTAATCCAATCTGTCCAATACCTTTAATTGATAACGTCTCTTTTGTGGTAGTAGTTATCCTGTCAAACTAAGCCGTATCTGTCGACTTTTGGCTAAGAGAAGCATTCTTCTCTTACATACGCATAATGTCTGCTATAAATAAATTTTAGTGTTTCAAACCATACTTATAGTCCCTTCAAGAAAGGAGCACTATTATGTATAACAGCAAATCAACTTCACGAAAAACCTGCTGGAATAAAGGCAAACTAGTTGGTCAAAAACTTCCCCTTAAACTCGAAGAAATATGGTCAATTAGGATACGGTTAGAGCTGGCAAATAACCTGCGAGAATTAACGATGTTTAATTTGGCTTTAGACTGTAAATTACGCGCATGTGATTTTATTAAACTAAAAGTTTTGGATATTGCTCATGGAGCTACTATTCAGTCCAGAGCTATGCTTATTCAACAGAAAACAGGTAGTTCGGTTCAATTTGAATTAACCCCTAAAACTAGAAAGTCACTCCAAGAATGGATAGCACAAAAATCGCTTAGGTCTGGTGATTATTTGTTTGGCAGTAGAGTAAAAAAAGATTTTCATTTAACTACTCGTCAATATGCAAGGATCGTTAAAAAATGGATTTCAAATATAGGTTTAGATATCACATTATATGGTACTCATACCATGAGAAGAACTAAAGCATCTTTAATCTATAAGAGAACAAAAAATTTGAGAGCAGTTCAAATATTACTTGGGCATACGAAACTAGAGAGCACGGTTCGTTATCTTGGCGTTGAAGTAGAAGATGCGCTTGAGCTTTCGGAAGCAACCGATGTTTAACTCAAACTGAAGGCATGGACGCCTTCTTCGATCCGGTAGCTGACCTTAATAAAAATTCTATTTTAATACTTAATTTGTATTTGGTGACATAAAAAATCAGTTGCAAAGAGGGGCTGCTTTATGATCATAAAGCTGACATAAAATTAATAATCCTAAGGCGGTATGGGGCACATAGTGCCATAGGTTTCACTTCAATTTAGACCGTTTGGTGCGCATTGCCGACGTTAGCATTTGCTTAGCTAACGGCAGCTCTTTGGCAAAGTGGTCGTTAGATAATTGGCTTTAAGGACATTATTTACCATTTGTCGGCCGGTCGGTGATAGATCAATCGACATCTAAAACGGTTCATTTAGGGGGGGCTTCAGGTAGTCACTTAATTGTCACCCGTACTTTTCTTAATAAAGCGATGCTTCTATGAAGTATATCAATGATACCGCAGTGTCTTGCCAGACTTTAGCTAACAATGTGTCATGACTAATCGAATTTCCCTAGTTTTCAGTCAGCGAGAAGCGAGCTAAAAGTCAGCATAACTTCAAGTATTTAAATTTTGATTCACTTATATTCAGCTCCTCATCCCCATATCCAACATCACAAACAGCCGCTGCTCGCCAATCGTCGTTATTGGAAGTTATGCAGTGAAAGAATATTTTGCTCTATTGAACTAGGAATTGTGCTTAATTTTAGGGTAACTTTCTTTCGTAATTTGTTTAGTTTTTCCTGGTGTTGCTTCAGCAATAATTTAAATTCAGGCTCTTGATGTAATGGCTGTAAAAGATGATTATTCTGCAATGTCCACCATTCTCTGTTGTAAGTCTCAATCCAGCCCATTTCTAAAGCCGATGCGAGGTGCTTTAGTGCTTGCGGTTTGTTATCTAACTGCGCATTGATTTCGGCCAAGGTAAATTCAGCCCGAATTTTATCAAATACCCTATCTTGTTTGAGGAATGCTTGTAAGTTATGCAATAAAAAATCAGCGAACTCTTTTTCTTGTAACTTCGATAAAGTAACAGCGTACAATACCAGTGCTAAATAGTTATCTGCGGTGATATCACTCAGCACAATTGATTTTTTGTTGCGCCATTGTGGATACAGCTGCCACAAGCTGATTTTGGCCTGTCTAAACTTTGCAGCACGAAATTGTGCAACGGCAAATTCAAATAAAATTCTTAGGTTATTGGGATTTTCCAGCACTAAGCTTTCTAAGTTAGAGACTACTTTTTGCTCTGCTCCTTTCAAGCCGGCAGTAAGCAAATCCATCCAGTTTAGAAAATGAGCGTGTTTTGGCGCCATTTTATCTACAAGTTTATCGGCCGCTTTGTTAGCACTTATGCTTAAATACGATAGCACCAGCTGTTCACAATATTCAGTGCTGGTACAGGTTGTGAAAAGCTCAGGGTTTGCCACATGCCATGCAGCCATGGTCATGACCGATTTTTGGGTATACCTAAACATCTGTGCAGAATCAATTACCCGGAAGAAATGATCAGGTTCAAGGCTCAAAGTTCGTTGATACATTCTTTGTGCCGTATCTTGTTTCCCTTTTGCTTGAAGATAAAAACTGCGGGAACGTTTCAGTGACGTTGATAATGGATTAAGCTCAATCGCTTGATTCGCGTGTTGAATTGCTTCCGAGTCCTTGCCTAAACGACTTAATAATCCGCTATACCAGCGGTGAGTGGTGGCACTATCATCTAGTTCGAGTGACAGTAAAAAGGCCTGCTGAGCTTGTTGATATAATGATGGTTCAGACTCGCCTATGCTGGCCTGATAATGCGCTTTGTCGGACAGGATCATTCCTTTTGCCCTTAACGCGGTAGCTGAATAGGGTTTCAAAGCCACTGCTTTCATTATATGGGGTAATGCTGCGTCGATAGCCTTCGCTTTACTCCAGTTCCCATATTTATTAATAAATGAGTAGGTAATAGCTAAGCCAACGTGCGCTTCTGCGTAATCAGGCTCTAACTCAAGCGACTGTTTAAAATAAGTCACCGCCTTGGCGAGGGATTTTGGGTTCCTTTGGCGCCAGTGATATTGTCCCATCAAATACCATTCGTAAGCCTGTGCATTGATTGTTTTAATAGGTTTTGGTTTGGGGTTAAAACCCGGTTGGATTATTTCTTGTATAGTGGCACTGATATTGTCTTGTAGTTGAAAACTATGCTGAGTGTCACTATCAAAGGTTTTAGACCAAAGTTGTTGACCATTTTTTGTGCTGAATATTCTGACATTGATGCGAACCAGTTCCCCTATTGTTTGCACACTGCCATCAAGCAAGGTATCTACCTGCAATGCTTGACCAATTTCTGCTGCATTATATTTTCCCCGATAGGCGAAGGAAGAATAACGCGAGATGACTTTTAACGACTTGATTTGAGAAAGTTGATTGATGATGGCATCAGACAATCCATCGGTAAAATGCTGATTATCCTGCGTTGCACTAAGGTCATCAAAAGGCAATACTGCGATGGAGTTAATACTAATTTGATTCGCAGGTGAGCTTTCATCAGTGTTGATGAAATACATCGCCAGAGCTGTGGCTATTAGCAATAAGGTTATGATGCCGATAGTGATACTTGGCTTATATATACTGGAGAAGTCAATTCTTTTGCTATGCCCCTGTTCAGGGGGATCTATTTTTTTAACCTTGGCAATTAAACTATAACCCACACCCGGCAGGGTTTTGATAAACGTCGGGCTACGTGCATTATCACCGAGTGCTTTTCGAATTTTGCTGACTGTGACTGATAAGATATCATCGGTTACAAACTTATCTTTCCAGACATGTTGAAAAATTTGGTCTTTAGTGACTGTCTTGCCTGCTTGCTGAATTAAAAACGTCAACAATTGCATGCTTTTATTGTCGATAGAGGGGGTGGCAGCTTTATTCGTTATGGTATTGGTCTGGGGACAAATTATCCACGAGCCCAGTTGATATTGCTGACTATGTTCCAAAAATGTATCCAAAGGGTAAAGATGATTTTATTGTCGGTGGATTCTAACTCATTTATAAATGCATGCTTTGTTTTTAACCTGGCTCACCTGTCGTTAAACGTATTATCTCAACATTAACTAAATAAGACTTCCCCAAATGGACTTTCATTTAAGTCAAAACCATCAGACGCAGTCATGCCAGCTAAACCTTATGCTTCATTAAGTAGGTACTCGGCACTTATAACTCACATACAGATAACCAATTGATAATATTAGATTAATAGTTGCGCCCCTCTCTTGCTCTTGTGTTCTGTTAGTCGATATTTTGGAATATTTTGGAAGTTTTAAGTTGTTTAAAACCTTTATTACTGTAACTTTGCCCACAGTTTTTGATGTAAATGTATTATGTAAGTAAAAATGTATTTTAGTGGCAGAGCAAGCCATTAACTGCCCTAACATTACAAATCGAATTTAGTGATAAAGCGCATATCATTGTTTAATACTTGATTACCAAACTTAACAATAGGAAAAAATTATGAAGCATATTTGTATTTCAATTTGTCTGCTGCTTTCTGTACTCTCTATGAGTAACAAAAGCTATGGTCAAGATGATTTTCCAGTCTTAGAAGATCGCTATTTTGGCCAAAAGCCACCGGGCTTAATTCCTAAACTTTTTACTCCTGAGATTGTTTCTCCAGAAGGGCTTTTTGAAGGTGGTTCGTTTTCACCAGATATGAAGACGTTCTATTTCTCTAGAAAAAATGGAAAATATAAAAAACGCACATTTTTTGTTATTCGATATGAAAATAATAGTTGGGGCAACGAGTCTGAGACCGATATTCAATACCCTCGCTACTCTATGGATGGCAATATCATGCACCGTGGAAATAAATATAGGGAACGAACCGACACGGGTTGGTCAGAGTTAAAAAGTCTTGGAGTACATTTCAAAGACATCCCGATCATGGGGATTTCAGTTTCATCCAAAGGGACCTATTATTTTGATTTTATGGAAAGGACTGGCAATGGCTATATCCGTTATTCACGCCTCATAGATGGCAAACGTGAAAAACCGCAACAAATGAGCAAAGCGCTTAACGTGGGTAAATGGACTGCCCACCCCTTTATTGCTCCAGATGAGTCCTATTTAATTTGGGATGTTGAAACTGAAGACGGCTATGGTGGTTCTGAAATATATATTAGTTTTCGCGCGAAAGATGGTTCTTGGTTACCAGCCATGAACATGGGTAATAAGATAAACACAGAACTCCAAGAAAGTGGCGCACATGTGTCAGCCGATGGAAAATATATATTTTTTTCGAGGGGAGAAGAAAAGGTTAGAGAAGATGGAAGTACATATTGGGTAGGAAATCCTTATTGGGTGGATACTCAGGTTATTGAGAATCTCAGACCCAAGCAATAAACCATATAATATTCGCAGCAAGAGCGACGCCAAAAGACGGCGCGCCTGCTGCAAGCCTTGTTAGTGAAAGTTATTTTTAGTATTATTTTGACGTTATTTTTAACAGCCAACAATATTTAGCCCGTTATATGAAAGGAGTTAATTTGCAAGTTTGGTCTATCTTTTTAGTTTTCTTATATTCTAATTCAGCTGTTGCCGATTCGGTAATCGACACATTGTTTGAATATTATGATATATCCCCGAAAACTAAATATGACATAAAACCGGAAATTCAAAAAAACACTCCCATTATAAATAAAAGCATTAAATTTCATGGTAGTACAACTTGGCAGGTGGAATGGATTATATCTTGGAAAAAAACTAACGGAATTTGCTACATAGACTCCGGTGAAGCAAAACTTAATGTGTTATTTAAAATGCCTAGAATTTCTCCCGACTTTAGCGCTAGTGATGAGGTATTAGGCGTTTTTAATAAGTACTATGATGCATTACTAAAGCATGAGAATGGGCATATGAATAATGGCATTAGAGCATTAAAAGACATCGACCTGCTATTATCAAATTTTTACTCTTATAATGATTGCCAAGTTCTTAATGAAGCAGTTAAAAATTCCATCACAAAGATTGTTGGAAAATATAAAAGTCATGACATAACATACTACACCCAAACAAAGCACGGCAGACTTCAGGGAGTCTCGATTAAAGATTTCATTTAACAATAAAATTAACAGAGGCACGTAACGCTTGTTCGGTTCCGCTTCGCGTCACATTTAAGCAAGCATCACTAAGTCCATTATTAGGGCGTTGGTAACAAGAGACATAGCTGATGCGTAGGGTTGACTTTAAGCTGATAGCCTTGTTCAGGTAAGCCATGTTTTCAATAGAGTCATGCCCGCTTCCTGATAATACATTACTGAGTATCTATCAGCAGAATGGGGCCTACACCGATTGTTACTGTACCGAAATTTCCAGTACAGTAACTCATTCACAATATGTACACGCCTTTTACACCACCTCAGTTTTTAAGCTAGAGCGGTCAATTTTGAAGTGGGTAGTATCAAAACCTTCGTCAGATGCGCAGGTTGTTCTGTTAGCAGAAGGAAAAACTGATACATTTTCTGCGTGGAGCGTGGAAAATCGATGTGAAAATCAATTGTTATTGTGTGATTACCAAAAACGTACCAGATCATGGCTCATGATTAAACATGTAGACAGCGAAAATGGCATTCAAACACGATTGTATTTTGGGTCTGCAGTTGTTCCTAGAAAAAACATCAAAACGGGTAGGTCTTCGTTTGGTCTCGGTTTTCATGCTCTATATTGGTTTCATAAGATGTACTCTGTTGTGTTATTACTCTCTGCAAAGTCACGCCTTAAGAGGGGTAAGTCTTAGGGGATGGTTGAATATAGCTGCTTAGTAACAACTTTAAAATGCGACTAAAGTAATTGTAACTCTATCTCGCTCTGGGGGCGAAAGCGCCATAGAGTATATATGCTAATGTCAGCTATCTTTGAAGATAGCTGACATAATAGTGGGTGCAATTAAGATAGCTATACCATCAAAAAATCAGTAATTAAAATCGATCCAAAATTGTCAGCTAATGGCTAATTGAAGAAATCTTGAATAGTCACTTATCAATGTTAACAATGATACGAAACTGGACGTTAGCTTTGGCTAATCTATCGGTGAATAATCTAACTCAAAACTGCCATGCGTTAGATATTTAAAATTTCATCAAAAATCTGTCAAGTCAAAATTTCTAATTTTGTTAAAAA
>Ga0209395_1003501_pt1 | contig 19364 bp, 9 predicted proteins | sample GOMGulsemesocosm_3_FD_184635 | JGI IMG/M metagenome (GOLD analysis project Ga0209395, IMG submission 184635) | Methane-oxidizing microbial communities from mesocosms in the Gulf of Mexico - GOM9D Gulf of Mexico (SPAdes) (version 2) | ecosystem: Environmental > Aquatic > Marine > Cold seeps... | reverse complement strand
AGCTAATGGCCTGATCCCATTCGATTACGTGTTAAAATGTTTGGATGAACTGTGCAAGCCTGAACCAGACATTGACGCGATAATGCCATGGAATATTAAATGCTAGGTGGGATTGCCTTACGGACACGTTTATCCTAATGATTTAGGCTACAACGACTAAGTCGTCAGTCTCTTATTCTCTAGAAAAATCAAATTATCTGGATGTAAGTTTTATTATTGACAGACTTTTTCTAAGAAGAATTGTTAGTAATTTTCTATATAGAAAATCATTTGTAAATGGCCTACCAAAATGAATGAATGCTGGAGGTCAAATACATAGCAACCAATAAAAGCCCCCAACACCAAACAGTGTTGAGGCCTGACTAGATAGTATTAGATTGACACTTCATTGCTATAACTTGAAGAACCCATTTCATTAGTCGCTTTCACTCTATATTTGTAACCACTCTCAGTGGAAACTTGAACATTATTAACACCTTCTCCAACGGTTAAATATTCACTATAATCACACGTTGTGACCCTATTCCTCCCTTTCCCTGTGGTTTGTTCTAAACAGCGTTCGATAACAAAATAGCTTTCATTACTTTCATTGCTTGAATTATCAACCCAGTTTAATTCGGCACTGCTTATCACTTTCTTTTTACCTTTACCTGTTTTCACAAGTGTTGCTGATAATGCGGTAGGCGCTTCAGGTACGGTTGCTTGAGCAGTGACGTTAATAGTAATTGTCGCTGTACTTGTCTCCCCTCCATCATCAGTCACCATTAGTGTTGCAATATAACTACCTTCGGTAGTATAAGTATACTCAACGTTGCTACCCGTAGCTGTATTACCATCACCAAAGTCCCATGAATAGAGAGCTATTGAGCCATCATCATCAAATGAATTAGCACCATTAAATGATACTAAAAGCGGGCCTGTACCACTTGTAGTGGAGGCTGAAACTACAGCAGTTGGTGCAGTATTTGTATTAGCAATAACCGTAAGATTTACTACACCTGTTGAATACCCGCCAAAACCATCACTCACGGTATAGCTAAAGTTATCACTACCAACATAGTTTGTGTCAGGCGTGTAAACCACCTTATTGTTATTGATAATTACATCACCGTGCCCAGGAACTGATAAGCTGTCGATAAGCAAACTATCACCATCGGGATCAGTATCATTAACTAATACATCAATCGTAGTTACTGTATTTTCATGCACCACAACTTGGTTGTCATCTAACGTCACAGGAGCGTTGTTTGCAACAGTCGTCACACTGACAACTTCAGATAAACTGGTTTCATTTCCAGCTGCATCTCGTGCCTTCACCTGATAATTGTAATTGGTATTACTGACTAACCCTGTCGCAACATAATTCGTTCCAGCTTGCCAATCACTTGCTACGCAGCCTAGGCCACCATCACTACAAATGAATTGATACTCAACAACACCCGAATCATCAACGGATTCTGTCGATAACATATCAATAGATGTTCGACTTGTTGTTTCAACAAATAGTGTTACCGGATTTGGCGGTGTTGTATCAATACTTGTGGGAACAACTGATCCCGAAATGTAATATTGACTTAAACTACCATAATCTGAATAAGGGGCCGCAGCATTACCCACGCCTTCGATAGTAAGATAATAACGTCCTGCACTTACATTAGTTGAGATAACAGCATTAGTTTCATTCAATACATTATCAATAATGACTGTGCCAAAGTCATCGCTCAATGTTGCTTTAATATCAAGGTTAGCTCCTCGCAAACTAGTACGAGTATATGCATCCCAAGCTGGATTAATAATTAAATTTATGGCACCCGAAGCAGTGTCAAAATAGAATACGTCTGTGTCAGTAGCGGTTTCAATTACACCTTTATTATCCTTTCTAACATTTAAGGAATCAAACTCAGGGTTACTACTTGCAATAAAACCCTCACTATCCATGAATAGAGCGGTAGACGAAGCAGCATTATTGCCATGATCATCACTTCGATATGTTAATCGATTCTGAATAATATTGAGATCATCTTGAGAGTTATTTGCATCAAGATATTCACCTTTACTCCATTGCGTAACGCTTGTGTAATAGCCAACCCCCATAATTGGTGCCCATGATGTAACACCTGAGCCATGACCGGTGTAATAACCTGCAGTACTGGTACCATCATGTGATAAGGCTAAATTATGTCCCAATTCATGTGATGCGGCTTCAGATACATAAGGTGGATAACCCGAGCCAAGGTTGTCATAATAAACCAGTGCAGGTTGATAGTATTGATAACTTGAATTCCCCCAAACTCCAACATAGGCAATACCACCAGATGTATCACCATGAGGTAATAAATCCCCTTTAGCGTCTGTACCGCTGGTAATCAGTATGTGCCCAACATTAGGTCCAAAGGCTGAAGGTGCTTGCGTGGTCACATCAATATCAAAAGGTGCTAAATCTTCAGCTATACGATGCCAAATCTCACCAATGGCCGTACGCTCTGAAGTAGAAAAACTGGCACTATTCCCATCTGTATCATAAGGTTTTGCTTGATAATTACTAACACCCGTATAGGCATTCCATGCTGTTCCTGAGAAATTAAAGCCAACCAAGTTAACATAAACAACATTTGCTGCACCGGGTTTGCTATGCAAACTAAACGCGTCTGTAGGGTTTATACCCACTTGTGTAGGATCGGCTTCTAAAGCAGTCTGAGTAATGTCCTCAGGAAGCTCGGTATCCTGATAAAAGACACCACCATGTTTATCAACATTAATATTGGCAATATCATTAGCGGGAAAACTAAAACTATTAAGCCATTTAACTGCACGTTCTTGAGCAGGTAAAGACAACGCTTCTAACCGCAACTTTAATTTACTTTGAGGGAGATCCACAATATTGAAAGGTGCCGTTCGGCCATACATCTTCGACTGAGCAGGGGTTGCTGGGGCAGCAAGTACTGTGGCTGATAAAATTGAAGTAACAAGAATAGTTAAGTATTTAATTTTCATATTTAGTAGCTCCATCACATCTCATACTATGAGATAATTTATAAAATGGTGCTGAGGTACATGAAGTACTTATAGCATTTATCGCATGACTTCGTTACAACTCAACTCCTTTAGGTAACCGTTCGACCCTTAATATATGAAGGGCACTGGTTTTGCGTCACTGTATTACTACAGTTTTGCCTTTATTCGTAAGAGCTAAGAGCAAAAAGCTAAAGCGCGAACAATGAGGTTTGTATAAATACATGACCTATTGAATAGACCATAAAGCCATCAAACATGAACATTGATTCACATTAAGTATAGAAAAAACTAATCACCTCACCTATTCACTCTACAACAAAAAGTAGAATATAGAAAGAAGCACACCATTTTAGCTGAGATAAATATACCCAGTACCTCATGTCGGCTGGGCTTCCAGCGGAGCTGATAAATAACTGACATAGAGAACCTCGTGCTTGTTGCATATCGCTTGCAGGCAAAAATAAACATGATGTGAAACGAAATTCGGTACCGATCAACTTACAAAGTATACTGTAACTATGGATGTCTTATTTGTTCTAACCAGCTTTCCGCGCCAATAGGGTCGCAAACTTCAATTTCGCGCCATTGTGCATAGTACCTACATCTTCATTGTACTTAATCAGCTCCCAGCCTTCATAAGCCTCACGCAACTGTCCCGCTTTTAGGGTAAAAGGAAAACGAACTGGACATGGGTATTCTTCAGTGCTCATGGCGCAAACAATCAAGTTATAACCTCCGGCCAGAGTACGCTTATGCATATCGGCAATAATTGTATCAACACGCGCTGGGTCGATAAACATTAAGGTTACGGTACAGGCAATAAAGCCATAGTCCTCAGTAAGACTAGCATTATTAATATCGTACACCTGAGCCTTAATATTATTCATCCTCTCTTCACTAATAATGCTTTGCAACATATCAATGGCACTAGGATTCGTATCTATGGCGGTAACGTTAAATCCTAGTTGACCTAGGTGCACAGCATTTCGCCCATTAGAACACCCCATATCTAACGTGTCACAAGGTTCAATAATTTTGCATGCTTCTACTACTTCACTATGTGCAGGATTTAAACCGTAACGGCTATTTAGATCAACTTTCATGGTAACTACTTAGTTTTTGAAATGAGGGCCATTATCTTACTACTAACCCTGCCCTATTGAATATGAATGGGCATATTTTATAGCTTTTATTTGACCCTAATCAACAATACTACCTATAGGAGCTAAGCTAATTGAGAACCGTCATTTTTCATCCACTGCTAAATTCGTATTTTGGAGCAACCAGTGTTTATGTTTTAAGCGGACATAGTCAATAAAAGGGAATCACTTACCAATTTACATTTTAATAAAAATGACTTTTACCTCAACACCTAGCAATTAGTATTTAGTATTTAGTATTTAGTATTTAGTATTTAGTATTTAACAAACACCACACTCGACAAAGCAGGTACAGTAAAACCTTTTTCGTCTGTTTTACTGTACTTTATCACCTCGTCCACGCTATTTTTTTGGATTGGATGAAGTTGATAGTCGTTAGCTTGAGGATATGCGAATGTTTGTGTTTCAGTGCTTGTATTAAAAATAATAATTAAGGTTTGAACATTATCATCAACGCTTTGACCAATAGTGTCGTCTAATTTCATCACTAATAAACCTAATTGTTGATTAGTCATTGAGCTCTTACTCATGTTAAGAAAACTCACTTTATCAATAATGTCTTTTGCCGTTGTTAATCTAAATAATGGCGAGCTCATTCGTAGTGCTATCATTTCTTCAAATATTTTGGCGCTAAATTCAATATCCTTGGCTACCACATGATCTCGACCTTGATGACCCTTTATTACTTCATTAATTAACGGCCAATTGTCTTGGTCTTTATCACTCGGCGGCAAACCAACATTGTAGTAGTTATTCTTCTTGGAAAAATCGACACGATTAAACCAATCGCCATAATCATAACTGTCTCGAAGAAAGGATTTTGAGCGCATAAATTCAGTGCCCATATGTAAGAATGGTATACCTTGGGAATAAAGTACAAACGACAAACTTTGTAAATGCATTCTAATTCTGTCTTGCGTTTTTACTTCAAAAGGTAAACGGTATTGGCTATTATCCCAGAGGGTTTGATTATCATGTTTGGAAACATAGTTAATGGTATCCGCAGGATCTAAGGCGTAGCCTGTTGGCTGATCTCCATAAGGAATATCCTTACCTCTAACCTGTTTACTATTGACCGGATGATAAAGAGGAAAGTTTGATAAATTCCCTGCCAAACCCACCCGCAACTGATTCATACGAAGGCTATATTCTTGATGAACAAATTCTTGCTGATTCTTTTTTTGCGTTAACGTGCTTTTTACTTGCCGTTCATTCGGCTGCATTAGTAAACCATTCCCTATTCCTTGTGAATCACGCGTATTATTACCACTTCCCCGCACTGCATCACGTAACCTATCACTATAAGTACCAATTTCAGTGCCACCTAGCTCTAACTGACTAGCCTGAACAAAGCGGCTATTATTAGCTACTTCACCAAAATTCCAGCCTTCTCCATAAAAATAGGTATCGGCGTCCACTACACGTACCACTTCTCGCGCTGCAAGCATGGCAACTTTCGTTTGATGACCCATTAAGTCAAAACGAAAACCATCAATTTTATAGTCACGCGCCCAAGTCACCAATGAATCTGACATTAGTTTTGCCATCATCACCCGCTCTGTGGCCGTATTTCCACAGGTGTAACAAGTTGACGGCTCCACTTCACCTGTGATGATATTAAGACGGTGATAATAATTTGGAACGATTTTATCGAGCACAGACTTTTCTTTTAAACCAAACTGATAAGTATGGTTATAAACAACATCCATAATCACACGAAAACCTAAACGGTGAATACTTTGTACCATTTCACGAAATTCAACTAAGCGGTGTTTACCGTGTGGATTTAGCGCATAACTCCCCTCTGGTACAGTGTAATGTAAAGGGTCATAACCCCAGTTAAAATTATCAAATTGACGTAGTTCACTCACTACTTTTTGAGCTTGTGCACTGCTAACATCAAAACTATTTAACAACGACTTCAAGCTTTGTTTGATGTTGAAATCGCTCATACAAACAGTAATAGTTGGCGCAACATCACAAACTTTAGTTTTCACTTGAGCTACACTATCATTAAGATCTATTACCTGAGCGTTGCGCTCATTCACTGTGCCTATATCAAATGTAGGTAACAAATGGATAGTATTTAATCCAGATTTTTTTAACGACTTTAAATGTTTGATGCCATGTGATTCTTGCTCACTAAACGCTTTATATTTACCTCTAAATTCATTACTAGAAAGTAGGCTATCATCTGCACTAAAATCGCGAATATGCACCTCGTAAAAAATATTATCTTCAACATTTTTAATAATAGGCACATTATGATCTTGCCAGCCTTTTGGTTGTGTTGAGCTATCATTCAAATTCACTACTTGTGAATATTGACTATTAACAGATAAACTTAATGAGTAAGGATCAGTAGTAATAAGCGTTTCAATTTTTTTTGATTCAGGATGATACACAGTAATTTGATATTGATAGTAAGCACCATTTAATAAGCTATCACCATTAACATGCCATACACCAGTATCCGTATCTTCAAGCATAGTAAGCCTAGGCACAAAAGCAGGAGTTAAGTTTTCATCAAAAAGCAATACCGATACTTTTTTCGCTGTGGGTGCCCATAATTTAAAGCTTATACCCTGCTTGGTAATTGTTGTCCCTAAGTCGCTAACTTCATTGGCATCATGTTCACCTTGAGTATATAAGGCATCAATTAACGCGCCTGTTTGTATATAGGCTACCTTCTTGGGATTATTTTTTTCATCTACAGCAATCACCGACAATTGGTGTTTTAACAATTGCTTTATTTTTACAGGAGACAAATTTACTTTGTAGGTTTGCAAATTAACTAGGTGTGGAAATTGTTGTAAAAGCGCTTCAGGCCATGTTGTTGCAACCAAGGGGAAATAGTTGGTATTACCTTTATTTACGCTTACTAAGAAATATTGATTGTTGGATTTTTCTTTCGGTAAAGCAATTAACTCTGGAGTTAACCAATGAGCCGAAGCGTCATTGGGCAACGAATCAACAGAAAAAGGTACTATAGCGCGTTCAACCGATAAACCAGCTCCTTCACAAAAAATTGGTAAGGTAGAAAGCACTGCACAAGTAATTATAATTTGAGAACGACTTCTTATTGTCATCATAATAATTTCGAGCTTATTGTTAGTTATATTATTGATATAACTTAACTGTAACCTATTTTTTTACCTAGCCAGCTTATCTTTTTGCATACGTATTCAAACGATTGAATACGTATGCAAGCACTACTTATCTTAATTTAGCCCCTCTATATTAGGGATAGTTACATATCAGCCGTAACAAGACTTTACAGGAATACGTAACAAAGCAAATAAAGAAAATAACTATTAAGTCAGCAGGAAGTTGACTAAAATAAATTAATCAAGGATGGCTAGGGGAGAATATTCAATGTTAAATTTTAAACCAAACAAGGTCACATTAGCGCTAGTTTCTAGTGGCTTAATCGCTTTAAGCGCACAGTCACTTGCTGCAGACGACGCTAAATCAGTTAGTACCGCAGAAGAAGAAGTAGAAATAATTCAAGTAACAGGCATTCGTGGTGCTTTACAAAGGGCACAAGCAATTAAAATGAGTTCAAACTCAATTGTTGAAGTTCTTTCTGCTGAAGATATCGGTAAATTACCCGATACCAGTATTGCTGAATCTTTAGCGCGATTACCCGGTGTGACTGGTGAACGTAGAAACGGACGAACTAGTGGTTTGTCAGTACGTGGTTTTAACGAAAACTTTATTGGTACCTCACTAAACGGCCGTGAATTATTAGGTATGGGTGATAACCGTGGTGTTGAATTTGATTTATACCCAACAGAAATTGTTTCAAACATTGTTGTTTATAAAACCCCCGAAGCTGGTCTTATTTCACAAGGTATTGGTGGCACAATTGATTTACAAACCATCAGCCCATTAAATTCTGACTCTATTATGACTCTCAATGCGGTTGCAGAGCAAAATGGTAATGATGCAGCAAATCCAGATTACGATAATAAAGGTCATAAAATTTCTTTTAACTTTGTAGAGAAGTTTGCTAACGATACTTTAGGTCTAGCCTTGGTGCTTTCATCACAAGAAACACCACGACAAGAAGCACAGTTTCGAGCTTGGGGCTATGCCGATGTAAATACAACTCCTGCAGGTGAAGATGGTCATAATCCTAGAAGATTAACAGACACTGTTATGGCTTCTGCAGGCGATAAAGTGCTCGGTGGACATGACTCATTTGCACGTTCTGCAATGTTAGAGCGTGATTCAATTGCAGCAGTAATTGAATATGAGCCAACAGACGATCTAAAAATTCAGTTTGATGCGTTATATATTGATTTTAAAGAGCATGATGTTCGTCGTGGTATAGAAGAAGGCGGTGCTGAATGGGGAACAGGTGATTACTCTATTACGGGTATCGAAAGTGGCTTAGTCACTTCTGGCAATACCGATGGTTTTCATTCAGTGATACGAAATGATGCCAGAACACAAGAATCAACCTTAACAACTTTTGGTTTAAATGTTGAGTATGCATTAAACAGTGACTGGACATTAGAGGCTGATTTATCAGTTGGTGATGTCGATAAAAGCATTATTGATTTAGAAAGTTATTCAGGTACTGGCCGTGCCGGCACTGATGGTCGCCCATTAGCGGCACGTTCGTGGGAAATGACTTCTACAGGTGTTATGTATAGTGATCATCCAACTCTTGCTGGTGTTGACTACACTGACGAAAACTTAGTTCTACTTGCTGGTCCTCAAGCTTGGGGCGCACCGGTAATTGGTGGCGACGCGCAAGATGGTTTTGTCAATCGTCCAGAGTTTGAAGAGTCGCTTGACAGCATTCGTCTACAAGCCAGCGGTGTTGTTGAATATAGTATTATTAGTGGTATTGAAGTCGGTGGTATATATTCCGAGCGTGAAAAAATAAAAATCAATGAAGGTGATTACTTAACTTCGCCAGAATATCCAGGTGATGCGGCTATTCCTAATATACTAGGTGTTGCAAATTTAGATTTTATTGGTATTAATGGTGTTTTAGCGTACGACAGCTTATCTTTGTATAACAGTGGTTACTACACAGCGACAGAAGCTTCTTTAGTGCAGACTGATCGCTTAGGTGATACCTATACCGTTGAAGAAGAAACATTAACCCTTTATGCAAAAATCAATTTAGAAGCAGAATTTAATGGCATTTATATGTCAGGTAATTTTGGCTTGCAATATATTGATGTTGATCAACAGTCATCAGGTTTTTCTACAGTAGAAAACTCAGAAGGCTATGTCGTTGCAACAGCAGTTACTGAGGGTAGATCATACTCAGATATATTACCTACTTTAAATTTAAGTTTTGAAATAGCCGAAGATCAATTTATTCGTACGGCTATGAGTAAAGTATTAAGCCGCCCGCGTATGGATGATATGCGTCCTAATGCACGCGCAACGTTTGCCTATAATGACAATCAAATTCAAACTAGTGATCCTGAACATGGTCCTTGGTCTGGTAGTGCCGGCAACTCACAATTAAAACCTTATGAAGCGAATCAGTTTGACCTTTCTTATGAAAATTACTTTGCAGATGATGGTTACTTTGCGGCAACCTTTTTCTATAAAGACTTAGTAAACTGGCATCGTAGTAGTAATTCATTAACTGATTTTTCTGACGTGTATATTGCTGAATTACACCAAGACTCAAATGGTAATGCACCGGTAACATTAATGGGATTCGTAGAAACAAATACTGATGGATTTGAAGGTTTTGTTCGTGGTTATGAATTACAAGCTAGTTTGCCATTACGTTTAGCCCATAACGCTTTAGAAGGTTTTGGTTTGATGATGAGTGCGACTTTCTTAGACGGTAAGTTATACGAACATGCGGGACAAGCAGAAGGCAAAGTCCCTGGTTTATCCGATGAAAGTTACTCACTAACAGCCTATTACGAAAGCAATGGTTTTGAAATTCGCATTGCTGGAACCAAGCGTAGTGACTACATTTCTGAAACGCGTGGTGGTAGTTTATCTCTAGTGCCAACTGGCAAGGCAGGTACTGAATTATGGGATGCACAAATCAGCTACGATTTCTCAGAATCAGGTATTGATGCGTTAGACGGATTGCGTATTACCTTACAAGGTCAAAACTTAACCGATGAGAACGATATTGAGATAGACCAAGCTGATTCACGTTTAGTTAATAGGTACCAGTCTTATGGTAGAAACTTCCTAGTAGGTCTTAACTACAAATTTTAGTGAGTTGTTTTAGAATTTAGTTTATTTTAATTAAACCTGTTAGTTTACTAGCAGGTTTTTTTAATAACTTGTTTAAACATTAAAGGGAAAGCAATGATGAATGTTCCAGTAAAAAAAGTTGTTGTATTAGGTGGCGGAACAGCAGGTTGGATTTCTGCAGCATTATTAAAAAAAATACTAGGAAATGCGATTGAAGTAGAAGTCGTTGAATCTGATGACATTGGCACTATCGGGGTTGGCGAAGCGACTATTCCGCCAATTCAACACTTAAACAATGTTCTCGGTATTAATGAAGCGGAATTCTTACGAGAAACAAAAGCAACAATTAAGCTAGCAATAAAATTTGAGAATTGGAAAAAGCAAGATCACAGCTATTATCATAGTTTTGGCGCCGCTGGCAAAGGCTTAGCTTTTTGCCATTTTCATCATTTGTTAAAACGCGCAAATCAACTTGAAGATGATAAACAACTCTGGCAATACGATTTAAATTACTTATGTGCTGAAGCGGGTAAATTTGCCAAAATCAATAGCAAAGATCCCATTTTAGACATGCCTTATGCTTATCATTTTGATGCCGGTTTATATGCACAGTTTTTGCGAAAATTTAGTGTGACAATGGGCGTAAAAAGAACCGAGGGAATGGTTGAGCACGTTAAACAATGCTCTAAATCTGGCTTCATTCAAGCATTAAAATTAAAAAGTGGACAAGAAATTAAAGGAGACTTTTTCATTGACTGCTCTGGCTTTAAAGGATTATTAATTCAAGACAAGCTACGCACAGGTTTTGAAGATTGGAGCCATTGGTTACAGTGCGACCGAGCTATTGCAGTACCTTCTAAGCGACTTGATAAAACCTTCCTTTATACACGTTCTATTGCACATACTGCAGGTTGGCAGTGGCGGATTCCTCTTCAACATAGAAACGGCAACGGTTTAGTTTACAGTAGTAGCCACTGTACTGAAGAACAAGCGATTGAAACCCTGATGGGGAATTTAGACAGCGAAGCGATTGCTGATCCAAAAATTATCAAATTCCAAACTGGCAGACGTTACAAACAATGGAATAAAAATGTTGTTGCGGTTGGCCTCTCAAGTGGCTTTTTAGAGCCCTTGGAATCAACAAGTATTCATTTAATTCAATCGGCCGTTGTGCGTTTGATTCATTTGTTTCCACACAAAGGTATTGATGACTCTTTAGTTGATGAATATAACAAGCAATCAGTACTGGAATATGAGCAAATTAAGGACTTTCTTATTCTGCACTATCACGTAAATCAGCGTGACGACAGTGATTTTTGGAGAGACATGCGTTCAATGAAAATACCCGATAGCCTTGCCCATAAAATTGAAATATTTAAAGAAAATGGGCGATTATTTAGAGAGCAGAATGACTTGTTTACTGAAAGTTCTTGGTTACAAGTTATGTTAGGACAAGGGATTGTGCCTCAAGATTATCATCCCTTAGCTAATAACTTATCAGTTGAAAAAATTAATGAAATGCTAATGAAAATTAGAGAGATAAAACAAGAGCCTATTGATAAACTACCCACTCATGATGAATTTTTGAAAATGTTTTGTCGTCAATAAATAGTTAATCAAACAATGGTCGAAAATATGAACAACATTACTTATAAGAACACCACTTTATCTTCATCCCGTCTAATTTATGGCTGCATGCGAATTGCCGGAGATAACTCGGCACAAGACAAATCCAAAGGAAAGTTAGCAATAAAAGCGGCACTAGATGCGGGGTATACCCATTTTGACCATGCTGATATTTATGGCGATGGTCACTGTGAGAGTTTGTTTGGTGAGCTACTGACTGAACTGAAAAAAGAAACGCCAGCAATACGTGAACAACTGATTATCACCTCTAAAGCAGGCATACGTCGCGATCCTCAGCATTATGATTTCTCCAAAGACTACATTGTAAATAGTGTTGAAAGTTCATTACAGCGTTTGAATACCGACTATTTAGATATGTTTCTACTCCATAGGCCTGATTATTTATTTAATGCCGAAGACGTCGCTCAAACATTCATGCAATTAAAAGTGAGTGGTAAAGTAAAACACTTTGGTGTCAGCAATTTTAGCCCTTCACAAGTTAGCTTATTACAATCAGCGTTAGATGAGCCATTACTGGTCAATCAAATAGAAGTGAATATCCATAATATTACTAGCTTAACCGATGGCACGTTAGATCAATGTCAGCAACTTGGCATAACACCTATTGCATGGTGTCCACTTGGTGGTGTTGCTTACCCTGCATGGGGAAATACTTTTTCTACCGCCGATGAAGAGCGTATTGAAATTGAATTAGCGCAGCAAGCCAAGAAGTACAACTGTCTACCTTGGCAACTTATTTTAGCTTGGTTACTTAAGCACCCTGCTAATATTAGCCCTATTATTGGCTCAACTACACCGGAGCGTATTATTGCGGCTAAACAAGCTTTAACCATTGCATACAGCCATGCAGATTGGTATCGCTTGCTTGAAGCAAGAAATGGATACCCGCAGCCTTAACTCGGTATATTAATTAGTCAAAATACAGCGTGTTGTACAATTAGGAAAAACACAAAAAAACAATTAATTATTAACTAACTTATTTAAACCCACTCTCATTAAGAGAGTGGGTTTTATTCATTTAACATAAAAGCTACTATTAGCAATTAAAAGCTATAAGTTAAACCTAAGTTCATTGTGCGCCCTTTTCCTTTTATGTTCCAACCGGTAAAGGCATGAGATTGAGCAACATGTGGGTAATAATCTCGGTTAAATAAGTTCTCGACACCAGCAGATAACTTTAATGCGCTGTTGACGTTGTAACTGGCAGACGCATTAACAACGCTATAGCTTGAAACAGGTGCTTTTTTACCGCTGTATTTGCCATCTGTTGCAGCAAAGCGATCGCGACTAATTACGGTAAGTAAGTTAGCCGCTAGGCGTAAATTTTCCGTTGCTTGATAGTTCACATAAGCTGTAAATTTAGGTGGGTTAATTGAGCCACCATCTAGGTATGTATCACTTTTAGTATTTTTACCTTCAACCCAACTGTAGCTGATACCACCATCGAGTTCAGCAGTAAAGGTGACATCAACGGCAGCTTCATAACCCCAAATCTTTTGTGGATCACGTTCTAAGCGGTATACTAGGCTTTCGTCAGCCACCATATTGCCACCAAAGTTATTGGTTGAATAAAAAGCCGCCATTTCAAAACGTACATTTTGATAAACACTACTGAAGCCAATTTCTGAATTTTTAACTATTGCAGCTTCTGTATCTAAGTTACTTATTTTATCGGTTTTAGCACTGCGTAATATGCTGCCAATATTCGCTATATCAAAGCCTTCAGAATAACTAATAAAAGGACTAAAACGCTCGTAATTACTATAACGCAGACCAATATTATAAGTGGTAGCCTTATAGTCTAAATTACCACCAACAACATCCTTAGTATCAGAACACAGCTTACCGTCATGACAAATCATTAAGGTTGTGTAGTCATCAACGCCAATTTTAATGGCTTCTTGGCGAACTCCTGCCTTAACTACCCAGTTATTAGCAAATACAAGTTTGGCCTGTAAATAGCCAGCAACATTATCCATGTCCATTTCAGGTGTCCACATTCTACCATCTACTAATGGTTGGGCGGTCACATCATTTAATACATCCACACCATAAATAAGCGTAGTTTCTAAGTTATCAAAGTCAAAAGTACTGTTAAAATTTAAGCGTAAACCTGTTTTTTCAGAAGTGATCATTGACTGACCACCAATAACATTATCTAAGGTTGGATCTTTAAATTTAGTATGATAGAAAAAAACATTCTCTATTTTTTGCCAATAGGCATCAGCGGTAAAGTCAGTGTTATCAAACAACTCCATATCACGATATTGTAATTTTACATTGTGATTGCCGCGAGGGCCTTGCGGGTCACCAGCAATAGCTAAATTTTCAGTGTTCTTAATTGCGTGGCTTTTTATGCCGCTATTAACATTGCCCTCTACTGCAATATAATCTGAATTTTGTTGTCCTTCAAAATAGTTATAGCTAAACTGTAGTGAACGAGAATCATCAAAATAATAGTTAAATTTAGTAAATAAATTGTCGGATTTAAAATTTGATAAACCATAAGTTAACCCTAACGGATCACCGTCAGCATCTCGTATTACACCATTCTCATCACTGACAATACTAAATACGTAATCCAATTTATCAATAGTGCCATCTATAGCAAGGTCAAGGCGTCGACCAACACTGTCTCCTAATTTAACAGTAGAAAAGTTACTACTAATTACAGCACGACCAGAAAAGGCTTTATCGCCATTGGCCTTTTTAGTGATGTAGTTAATGATACCGCCAGCGGCACCATTACCATAAATTGACGTAGCCCCTTTAATTACCTCTATACGTTCGATAACACTAGGATCTAATGAACGAATACCTAATTTACCATTACGTAACGGTGTCGATTGCGGTACGCCATCTATCATTATTAAAGCGCTACGGCCACGTAGTGTTTGTCCAGAGTTGCTATTAGTTCCTCTAGGTGCACCCATACCTGGTACATGTAGCGCTAGCATAGTTTGTAATTCTGCCGAGGTGAGTAGATCTTGGCTAATAGTTTGCCTATCTATAATAGAAACAGAAGCAGGTACTTCATCAATACTTTCTTGAATTCGGCTACCAGTAACAATAATTCGCTCATAAACATTAGCTGTATTTTTGTTGTTAGTGGTAACTTCGGTGGCATTTACACTAAAAGCGGTGCCTACAGCCAGTGCAACAAGGGAGTAACATCCAAATTTCATTTAAAACAATCCTTCACAAGTAAATTAATAAAACAATTGTTGCGAATGATAATGATTTTCATTAAAAGTTCAATGTATTTTTATATTTTTAGTTAAATATTTGTTTAAAATCATAAATTCAGTTAATAGTGTTCATCGCTAAATTTACCTAACGTAGTTAAACTATTGTTTGTGATAACAGAATTAAACGAAAAATTAAGGAAAATACCTAGTCACTGCCGAGAGAGTTATACCAATACTAATAAGTTAGTGATCAAATATTAATGAGGATAAATTTCCCAGAACACAGGTTTTTAGTTCCAGGAAAAACCTAAGTACTTACATCCCTGTAAGCAAGGCGCTTGATTGAGCAATAGCTAGCGTGTGTGATTGAAAGCAACGACGTTATTGGAATATTAAGCTTTAAATTCAATTTAGCTCAACAACTATGACCTCTAAAACAATTGATTTTACTTGGATTTTTTATTTAAAAAATATCACTACTAACGCCGATTCACATTGGTTGGTCGATTATTTCAACTGATAAATAGCAAAACTGAATGGCGCTATTTTATTATCGCCTTGGCTATCGGCTGATAAATAAAGCAGCTTCGTATTTTTATAGCGATGCATACGGCTAATAAGCACATTAAGTGATTCAACATGGTTTGCCGTATTAAAAACAACAAGTAATTCTTGCTCTTTATTTTCACCCTTTACCGACAATGTATGGCTACGAGAAATAGCAAAAACGCCCGGCTTATCTTGAGCGTATATCGTACTTTGTTTACCAAAACGTAATGCTGGGTACTTCTGGTATAACTCAGCGTACTGCGTAAAGCTCTGGTAAAACAAATGGCTATTGTCAAAATTGTCCGCGGCTGTCGTTTTATCCGTTGCTAATAAATCGTCATCATTATAACTAGCAACTTTTGAGGGCATCATGTCTTGACGAGAACCTTGGTCACCGCCATCACCAACAAAGCCTTGTTCATCACCATAATAAATAACAGGTACACCACGGCTAAAATACAACATAGCATGAGCTAACAAATTACGTTGAATTTGCTCTGATTCGCTATAGTTATGTTTGCTTTGTTTTAATGAGTAAGCAAAACGTCCCATGTCATGATTACCAGAAAAGTTAACTAACTGGTTTGCATTAGTATTTTCAATGCCATCATGCGTTGTTTGATAGAAATGATCTTTGGCAAACAACGTCGCTAGCACATCAGTTCCTTGTTGCTCAATTAAGGTTTTTTGTAATGCGCCCTGTAAGGCAAAATCCAGTACTGATGGCAGTTTTCCTTCGACAGTAAAGCGACTTAATATTTCAGGTTCAAAGCTATAAACTTCACCATACATAGTGAAGTTACTAATCCCTTGTGTTTTGGCATGTGCCATCAACGCAGGTGAAAACGTTTGCCAAAACTCCATATTCACGTGCTTTACCGTATCAATACGAAAGCCGTCAGGTTTGAACTCATCAATAATAGCTTTATAAATATCAACCATACCCGTAACCACTTTATCGCTATCCGTATCAACATCATCAAGACCGGCAAAATCACCACGCACTGAACTTTCACCAACCCAATGAGAGTCGCCTTGATTATTGTAAACGTCAATATTATTTAACCAGCTTGGTGTCTTTAAATTCTCTCTGCCCGCAGGAATAAGTGGTGTATAACTATCACCTTCAGCCAGTTGTGCTAATGACTTAAATGGACAATCATTGCCTTTAACAATCCAACCTAAACCATCTTCACCGTGGCACTCTTTATATTTAATAACGTCAGCCGTGTGGTTAGTGATAATATCGAAAAATACTTTGATGTTACGCTTATGCGCTTGCTCGATAAAGTGCTTTAGATCTTCGTTGCTACCCAAGTGAGGATCAATTTCAGTGAAATCTAAAATCCAGTAGCCATGGTAACCGGAGGTTCCTGCTTGCATAGCTTGGTTTCTTAAAACAGGCGTTAACCAAATAGCAGTTATCCCCATATTATCAAGATAAGACAGTTTTTTTGTAAGCCCTGCCAAATCACCACCGTGATACATGCCTTTATGGGTTTTATCTAAACCACCACGTGATAAAGCACGTTTTTTATCGCCCGCTGCTGCGCCTAAATCATTACTTTCATCACCATTGTAAAATCTATCAGGCAAGACGAAATAGAAAACTTCATCTTGAAAATCTCGTTGTTGGTACGGCGTGAGTTTACTCGCTTTTGCCGTCTTATCCTGACTTAAGCCTTGACTTAAATCTGCAGATAACGCTGTGGTACTAACAGCTATATTTATCGTAATAAAACTACAAATAGTTAACAATATTCTCATTATTTAGTTTCTCTTAATCAAGTAACAGTGAAGCATAAAAACAACCAAAAGCTGGCAAGTTGATTTTTCCGTCAATCACTTTAGCGGTTGTTAAGTTATGACCTGTGAGCGCTAAATACTCATCAGTGAGTAGCTCCCCCATAAATGAATCAAGTGAGAATTCCTGCTCTTGATTACTGAAATTAAAACAAACTAACAGCTTTTCAGCATCATCTTTTCGGATAAAAGTAAGTATCGGCTCTGGTGTGTCGATAAAAGCGATGTCACCATAAAGCAAAGCACTATGTTGTTTACGCCATTGAGTAAAATGGCGGTAACTATTTAACACCGAGTCAGCTGAATTCTCTTGCAAATCAACTGATTTTTCTTGATGTTCTGCCACTACAGGTAACCAAGGTTTAGCCTGGGTGAAACCTGCATTGGTTTTATCATGTTGCCAAGGATGGGGAGTACGACAACCATCGCGACCTTTAAATTGTGGCCAGAAAGTAATACCGTAAGGGTCTTGAATATCTTCAAAAGCGATATCTGCTTCAGTTAAACCAAGCTCTTCACCTTGATAACTACAAATGCTGCCACGTAAAGAAGAAATCATGGCAAATAGCATCTTAGCTAAATCAGTATTTTGCTCACAATTTTGGCTCTTTCCCCAACGACTGATTACCCGTTGCACATCATGATTTGAAATTGCCCAACAAGGCCAACCATCAGATACACGTTCTTCAAGCGTTTGTACTACTTGCTTAATATAAGCAGCCGAAAATTCTTCGGTAAGTAAATCAAAGCTATAACCCATATGTAATCGTTGATCACCTTGAGTATATTCTGCCATCGTTTTGAGTGAGTCTTCTGAAGATATTTCCCCTAAAGCCACTGTCCCCGGATATTGATTTAATAACGATCGAATAGATTCAATAAATGCTAAATTTTCATTTTGAGTATTATTAAAGTAGTGATATTGATAAGCATAAGGGTTCTTTTCATCAAAGCCTATACTTTGTCTTAGTTCCTTGGGTTTAGCAGGATTATCACGTAGTTGAGCATCATGAAAACAGAAATTTATGGCATCAAGTCTAAAACCATCAACACCGCGCTTTAACCAAAACTCAACATTATCAAGTACTGCTTTACATACTTGTGGATTATGAAAATTAAGATCTGGTTGGCTAGATAAAAAATTATGTAAATAATACTGCTGGCGACGAGGCTCCCATGTCCAGCCTGTACCACCAAAAATTGATAACCAATTGTTTGGCGCTGTACCGTCTTCTTTCGCATCAGCCCAAACATACCAGTCAGACTTATCATTAACTTGATCTTCTCGGCTATCAATAAACCATTGATGCTGATCTGAAGTATGACTCAGCACTTGATCTATCATTATCTTGATATTGCGATCATGTGCTTTAGCAATTAACTCATCAAAATCAGCTAATGTGCCAAAGATGGGATCGACATCACGATAATCACTAATATCATAACCGAAGTCTTTCATGGGTGATTTAAAAAATGGTGATATCCAAATAGCATCAACACCTAAGCTAGCAATATAATCTAGCTTACTGATTATGCCAGGTAAATCACCGATACCATCTTGATTAGCATCATAGAAGCTTCGCGGATAAATTTGATAAATTACCGCACCACGCCACCACATTTGTTCACTCATTCTAAAACTCCACGCTGTATTTTGAATTCTTTTTTATAATTACAACTTAAGAATACGCAATTCATTTAGTGGGGAATAGCCCCTGCATACGTATGCATTCACTTTCCTTATCTCTGCATACGTATGTAGTAATAAGATAGGCAAAATACAGCGTTTATCTAAACCTTTATTATTACT
>Ga0209395_1003500_pt1 | contig 19366 bp, 12 predicted proteins | sample GOMGulsemesocosm_3_FD_184635 | JGI IMG/M metagenome (GOLD analysis project Ga0209395, IMG submission 184635) | Methane-oxidizing microbial communities from mesocosms in the Gulf of Mexico - GOM9D Gulf of Mexico (SPAdes) (version 2) | ecosystem: Environmental > Aquatic > Marine > Cold seeps... | reverse complement strand
CCCTTAATAAAATTGATGTCCAGCGCAATGTTGCCCAGGACTTAGATGTAATGTTGCAGTCATCTAGAGGAAAAATAGAAGACTTAGATTTTGCAAGTGCAGTGTCATTATTTGAACAGCAAAAAATGTCACTACAGGCCTCACAGCAAACATTTACACAAATTGAAGGATTGAGTTTATTTAATTATATCTAATCTTTAATTGACCTTGGCATAACTGTTGCTTGATAAAACGCAAGAGTGAGTTATTGACACCTTAATATCTACTGAGGTTGTCGGGTTAGCTAATAATCATCCATGTAGTAGATGATGTAAATTTACGGGTTATTTAACTCTCTAGAGTACAACCCTCTGTTAAGAAAGCAGAAGCTTGAATATATAAGCTTCTAATAGCATTTTAAATAATTAGGAGCACTATTATGGCTTTATCAGTAGTAACGAATACAGCGTCATTAAACGCACAACGTAACTTAAGTAAATCAGGTGAAGGTTTAGCAACATCAATGCAACGTTTGTCATCAGGTATGCGTATTAATAGCGCGAAAGATGATGCTGCGGGTATGCAGATTGCCAACCGTTTAACCTCTCAAATTAATGGTTTAGGTGTTGCACAACGTAACGCTAATGATGGTATATCAATGGCTCAAACGGCTGAAGGTGCAATGCAAGAATCTTCCGCTATATTACAGCGTATGCGTGACTTGTCTTTACAGTCTGCAAACGGTTCGAATGGCTCTGAAGATAGAGCTGCACTTCAAAAAGAAATGGGTGCGTTGCAACAAGAACTTACACGAATTGCGGAAACAACCAAATTTGGTGCTACCAGCTTGTTGGATGGTACTTTCGGTACTAAGCAATTCCAAGTAGGTGCTAATGCGAATGAAACTATTAACGTTTCTTTAGGAAATATGTCAGCTGATTCTATTGGTGCTAACAAGGTTGATGGCGCAGGTTCAGTACTCGGTGTTGCTACAGCAACTGCAGCGCTAGCTACAGCTACAACTGCAGATGCAACATTGGTTATAAATGGTAAGTCAACCGCAGTAGGTGCCGCTGATGGCGCGGCGACTATTGCTAATACAATTAATGCCGCGGCAAGTGGAGTTACGGCAACAGCTAAGTTAGATGTAACTATCAGCGCTTTGGGTGCTGGAGATGATGGTATTCTCGAAATTGGTAATACAGCAACAGGGCCTTCAGCTGTAGTAGATGGAGCTGATGATGGTGTAGGTGCAGATTCTTATGACCTGGCAAATTATGGTGGTGACATCGATCGTTTAGCCGAAGACTTACAGGCAGATGGGTACAACGCAGTTGTTAATAATGGGAGTTTAACACTTCAAACAGAAGACGTTGACGGAATACAAATTACTGGCTCGACAACTGCAAATGCAACCGTTAGCCTAGAAAATAACTTAACTGCAGGCGCTCAGGTAGCTTCAGCTAACGCTGCAATGAGTGTTACTTCATCATTAAGCTTAAGCTCTCCTGATAAAGTTGGTATATCAGGCACTTCGGCTGATGAAGTTTTTGGTGGCGGTGTTGGTGCTACGGGGGGATCAAGTACATTGACATCAGTAGAGTCTATCGATATTTCTGGTGTAAATTCAATAGGTGCTCAATCAGCTATTGAAACGATAGATGCGGCTTTAGCCCAAATTGATAGTCAGCGAGCAGATTTAGGTGCGGTTCAAAATCGATTTAGCCATACTATTAGTAACCTAGCTAATGTTGCAGAAAATGTATCAGCTTCACGTAGCCGCATTCAAGATACTGACTTTGCTTCTGAGACGGCTAACATGACCAAAAATCAAATATTACAACAAGCAGGTACAACTATTTTATCACAGGCGAATCAAATACCTCAAGCTGCAACCAGCTTACTAGGTTAAGTTAAAAACTAGTGTAATTTGCAACTAAAGTATTAATATTGCGTTAACAAAGGAGGCCAAGTGGCTTCCTTTTTTTATGGGTGTTATTCATGAGTTTTTATTTGGGCTAAGAAGTTCATAAGCAATTTTTTATGTGAATTGAAATTTTAAATAGAACAATGATGTCAATTTAATGGCTATAAAGTGAACAATGAGCTTTGTTGGCATGTATGTTAAAATGGTTGTTTTTGATTTTGTGTAAGTCGTTGTTATTTAAGTTGAATTATTTTTTGGCCTGCTTTGTGCTTTATATGTAAGTATGAAAGAAGCTAACGAGTTGTAACGAGCTTCTATGTGTAAAAATATTAGGGGAACATTATGGCTTTATCAGTTATAACGAATACATCATCATTAAATGCACAAAGAAACTTGTCTAAGTCAGGTGAAGGCTTAGCAACATCTATGCAACGCTTATCGTCAGGTATGCGTATTAATAGCGCAAAAGATGACGCAGCAGGTATGCAAATAGCAAACAGGTTAACTTCACAAGTAAATGGCCTTGCAGTTGCTCAACGTAATGCTAATGACGGAATATCGATGGCACAAACTGCAGAAGGTGCGATGCAAGAATCATCAAGTATCTTGCAGCGTATGCGTGACTTGTCTTTACAGTCTGCAAATGGCTCGAATAGTGCTGATGACAGGGCAGCCTTGCAGAAAGAAATGGGAGCTTTACAGCAAGAGCTTACCCGCATTTCAGAAACAACAAAGTTTGGCTCAACCAGTTTGCTTGATGGGAGTTTCGGTACCAAACAATTTCAAGTAGGTGCTAATGCTAACGAAACAATTAATGTCACGTTAGGGAATATGGCAGCCGACACTATAGGCGCTCACCAAATTAGAGGTGGAGGTACTACTGGTGTTGCGGGCGCTGATATTGGTGATGTTGAGGCAGCGTTATTAGCTGCAAATATGGGAACTACGGGTGATACTTGGAGTATAAATGGTACAGCAGTAACCTTTACCGGTGGTGATGGTGCATCAACTATAGCGAAGAAAATTACTGACGCTTCAACAGGTGTCGACGCTCAAGCAGTATTAACTACACGAATTCAAGGACTGTCAACTGCTGATGCTGGTACCTTTAATATTTATAAAGAGGGGGCGGTAGAAGATACTTATTCGTTAGCCTCGTATGGCGGCGATATGGAACGTTTAACTGAAGACCTACAAGCCGCTGGTTATAATGCTGTATTCGACGGAACTTTAAATGGTGGGCTTGGTGCCATTGATGTTGTTGCTACAGATGTTGATGGTTTTGAAGTTACAGCCTCTGCGGCTGGTACTATCGAAATGGGGCCAGCAGGAAGTGAGCTGACCTCAGGAGCTGGCCCTCTTTCTCACTCGGCAGAGTTGCAATTATCGTCGTCAGATAAAATAGGTATTTCAGGTACCACGGTAAATCAAATCTTGGGTCAAGGCTTTAATGGCGCCAATATAGCGGCCACAGGTGGTTCAAGTGCTTTAAATTCAGTTGAATCAATAGATATTTCAGGTGTCACTTCTGAGAATTCTCAATCCGCTATTGAGGTGATTGATGCGGCATTAGCACAAATAGACTCTAATCGGGCGGCACTAGGTGCTGTGCAAAACAGGTTCAGTCATACCATTAGTAACTTAGCGAATGTACAAGAAAATGTTTCTGCTTCTCGGAGCCGAATTCAAGATACCGATTTTGCCAAAGAAACCGCTGTTATGACTAAAAACCAAATACTACAACAAGCTGGAACAAGTATTTTGTCGCAAGCTAACCAAATTCCACAAGCTGCCATTAGCTTACTAGGTGGTTAAGTCTAGCGAAGTAGTTGCCTTACTTTTGTATAAAAAAAACCGAGCACGCAATGTGCTTGGTTTTTTTATTAATTAGTATTTTGACTATCATAAATATAAAAACATTGAACAATAATAAATAAAATCAACACGTATCTTGTTGATTTTTTTGCGCTAACCCTCTTTATTGACTGTCAATAATAACCTCCCGCAATAACATAAATAAATATTTTTAATATATTTTCATAAAAAAACTAAAGTATATTTATAGGCTGCCGTTAACGTATGTAGAATGGAGCTGTATTGATTGATTTATTGGTAACCTTACCAACAAGTCAACGGCTTCTGGTTAATATCACTAACTAAGAATTACATTTTGTAATCAGGAGTTTACCATGGCTTTATCAGTAATCACGAATACCGCATCATTAAATGCACAGCGTAACTTAAGTAAGTCAGGCGAAGGCTTGGCCACATCAATGCAACGTTTGTCATCAGGTATGCGTATTAACAGTGCAAAAGATGATGCGGCAGGCATGCAAATTGCTAACCGTTTAACTTCACAAGTAAATGGTTTAGGCGTTGCTCAACGAAATGCTAACGATGGTATTTCAATGGCACAAACGGCCGAAGGTGCATTACAAGAATCTTCGGCTATTTTGCAACGTATGCGTGACTTGTCATTACAGTCAGCTAACGGTTCTAACGGTTCTGATGATCGTGCAGCACTTCAAAAAGAAGTGGGTGCTCTTCAACAAGAACTAACCCGAATTGCAGAAACTACACAGTTTGGTTCAACAAAATTACTTAACGGTGATTTTGGTACCAAGCAATTTCAAATTGGTGCCAATGCCAATGAAACCATTAATGTAACAATCGGCGATGTTTCTGCTGATTCTATTGGTGCTAACAAGGTTGATGGTGCAGGTTCAGTGCTTGGTATTGCTGCGGCTACAGCAGGGTTAGCTACAGCGACAACTGCAGATGCAACATTGGTCATAAATGGTAAGTCAACTGCAGTAGGCGCGGCTGATGGCGCGGCAACTATTGCTAATACAATTAATGCCGCGGCAAGTGGAGTTACGGCAACAGCTAAGTTAGATATAACTATTAGTGCTTTGGGTGCTGGAGATGATGGTATTCTCGAAATTGGTAATACAGCAACAGGGCCTTCAGCTGTCGTTGATGGGGCTGATGATGGTGTAGGTGCAGATTCTTATGACCTGGCAAATTATGGTGGTGACATCGATCGTTTAGCCGAAGACTTGCAGGCAGATGGATATGATGCAGTAGTTAATAATGGTAGTTTAACCCTTAAAACAGAAGGTGTAGACGGAATGCAAATTACTGGCTCGACAACTGCAAATGCAACCGTTAGCCTAGAAAATAACTTAACTGCAGGCGCTCAGGTAGCTTCAGCTAACGCTGCAATGAGTGTTACTTCATCATTAAGCTTAAGTTCTCCTGATAAAATTGGTATTTCAGGTACTTCGGTTGACGAAATACTGGGTGGTACTATTGGTGCGACAGGTGGTTCAAGTACATTAACATCAGTAGAGTCTATTGATATTTCAGGTATAAATTCAGACGGTGCTCAATCAGCTATTGAAACCATTGATGCGGCTTTAGCCCAAATTGATAGCCAACGAGCAGATTTAGGTGCGGTGCAAAATCGCTTCAGTCATACTATAAGTAATTTAGCGAATGTTGCACAAAATGTGTCAGATTCACGTAGTCGAATTCAGGATACTGATTTTGCATCTGAGACAGCGCAAATGACTAAGAATCAAATATTACAACAAGCGGGTACGTCAATTTTGGCTCAGTCTAATCAGTTACCACAGGCAGCACTAAGTCTTATTGGTTAGTAATTAATAGCTTGTAGGTTCAGGTTCAACCTAAACGAAGAAAAGGAAGGAGCCTAAAACTCCTTCCTTTTATGCTTTTAAAATTCAAAGCATAATGCGCAAGTAATATTCTAATACGGTGTCCTCTGTTACATAGTACTTGTAACAGAGGACACCTAGATTTAAAGTGGGAGATAACAATGACTGTAATTCAAAATGGTGCAGACATAGGTTTATCAGGTTTATCAGCTGCCAATACAGAACAGAAGCCTGATGTTAATTCATTAGTCAAAATTGATAAACAAAAAGAAAATGAAGTTGCTACAGTTGAACAAATTATTCAACAAAAAAGCGAAGACGTAAATAATAGTCAACCTTTAAATAGTGAACAACTAGAGAAGGTGGCGCAGCAATTGCAGGATTTTGTTGGAGAGTTAAATAGAAATTTAGAATTCTCAGTAGATAAAGATTCTGGTCGCGATGTTATCAAAGTATTTGATAGAGGAACGGGGGATTTACTTAAGCAATTCCCTTCAGAGGAAGTACTTACGTTAGTTTCTAAAATATCTGAAATGGTTGGTGGATTCGTTGACGCAAAGGTTTAAACTAGGGGATTAGTTAGGAGTATTAATTATGGCAAGCATATCATTTACAGGAATAGGTTCTGGCCTTCAAGTCAGTGAAATAGTTGAAGCTATAGTTAACTCTGAAAAAGTTCCTTATGAATCGCGCGCAGCGCGCAAACAAGGAGCTTATACTACCGATATTTCTGCTGTTGGAGCTCTAAAATCTGCACTGGAAGACGTAACCTCAGCTTTATCAAGCTTAGGAAATATCGACGAATACCAAAAACGTACAATTTCAGGGCGAGATGACTTTGTAGGCCTATCTTCTGATAAAGAAGCTGAGGTGGGAAATTATTCCGTTAAAGTTGAAGCATTAGCCACTCACCATAAATTAATGTCTTCTTCTCTCTATTCAAAAGAAGCAGTAGGAGAGGGGACCCTATCAATTGCTTCAGGCGACAATACGTTTGATATTTCGGTATCCGATACCGATACGTTAAGTGAAATTCGTGATGCGATAAATGATAGCAGCGACAACTCTTCTGTCAGTGCCACAATTATCACTGATACTTCGGGCCAGCACTTAGTTTTAAACAGTAAGCGCACAGGGATTGATAATGCTATTACGATTAATGTTTCAGAAGCAAGTAATAAACTAACTTCTACTGCGGGGTTTGCATCAGTAGATACTGTGGGCTCTGGTACGTTATCGTTTGGCTCTAATGCTAATAACTTTGACATTGCGGTAGGTGCGACAGATACTTTGTCAGATATAGTTACAGCGATTAATGAAAGTACAGATAATACCTCTGTCGTCGCTAAAATTTTTGAAGATGGCGCAGGGCAACATTTAGTTTTTAATTCTATCAAGCCAGGTAGCGATAATGCGGTTACGGTTACGGCCGTTGATGATGATGGTGGAAATGCCGATGTTTCAGGGATTTCTCAGTTTGCCTCTGCCAATATGGATGCGCCTGTTGAAAGCAATAGCGATACTACTGGTTTATCGCGTTTGGCCTCTGATGCAACCAATAAACAAACATCTATAAATGGTTTTACTAGTTCCGAAACTATCGGTAGTGGTTTATTATCTTTCACATCAGGTACTAATACTTTTCATATACCTATAAATCCAACTAATGACTTAACTGACATCATGGATACTATTAATGACTTTGCTGAGAATACTTCGATAAAAGCCAGTATTGTTAATGATGGTGCTGGTAGCCATCTAGTTTTTAGCTCTCGAGAACCGGGAATCGCTAATGCTATTAGTGTTACTGCAACAGATGACGATGGTGATAATTCAGATAACAGTGGGCTTTCGCAAATTATTACTGCCAATACGACTGCAACAGCCAATGTAGAGAATATGTCAGAAGTTGATACTGCAACTGATGCTAAAATAACGATAGATGGAACGGTTATAGTTACTAATAGTACAAATACCTTTGATTCGGTTATAGATGGTATTACTATTACAGCGAGTAAAGTACATGGAGCTGATGATGATATTAGTAAAATTGCTATTTCAGAAGATAACAAAAATGTTGCTGCAGGCGTAGAGAGTTTTATTGAAAAGTTTAACGCTTTAGTGGATCTTAGTAAGCAATTAGGTCAGTCCGGTGAAGAAGGAACCGGAGCCTTAGCTGGCGATTCTTTATTGCGTGGGGTTATGACTAAAATACGCAGCCAATTTAACAAAGAGTTTAGTGCTGGTAATAATACATTTACACTATCACAGCTAGGTATTCGTACTGAACGTTCTGGCCATTTAAGTTTAGATACAGAACAATTGAACAACCATATAGAGGAAAACCCTGACGACGTCCAAAGCTTCTTTATTGGTAAAGATGATGATAAAACGGGATTCGTTGCTAGCCTAAAAGAATTTGTTGGATTTTATACTGATTCAGATGGGTTGATTCAAAAGCGTATTGATGGGAAAGAAACGCAAATAACTAAATTAGGTACCGACTTAGAGAAGTTTAATGAAAAAATGACCTCGTTAGAAGCAAGGTTGTTCGCTCAATATAATGCAATGGATCTATTAGTTTCACAATTAAAATCGACAGGCTCATATTTATCAACTCAATTAGATAATATGCCTGGAGTTGTTAGGAAGTCGAAATAATTATTTTGAAGTATTTTAAATGACTATTCTTGTATATTTTTTACCTAACAAAATTTAATTAAGGTGAATATATTGGAAGATAGCCTTATAAATATCAAATACTGATTCCCATATTGTGTGGTTCGTCACAAATAATTAGAAACGCGTCATGCGATGAATAAATTTAACATATTAGTTACATTTTTGATTGTGCATAATCTTTGAAATAAACCTCACGCATGCTCACTAACACCACTAAGAATACTTTAGAAACAGATCTTTTTATGATGGGAGAATTCAATCTCTCAGGTTCACTTTTACCACTAAGCAGACATTAGACCTTAAATCCGTAAAGACCGCTTTGAGTTTTTGTTAGACCTTTAGGTTTCTATTTATAAATTCTCATTGGTAGTATTTTTTGGGGGAAATCTCTGCTTTTTATGCACTATTTGGTCCAAAAACACCATGAAACCTAATGAGATTTGCTCGAGGGCTTGGATACCAAGGCCGCTAACGGGCAATAAAATTCAGCGGTTAAAATATCATATATGTATTTGGCAAGTTCACATTTTTTCCGATTAACCCCTATCAATATTTGTTTTATTTACGGCTTCCGATTTGTGCAATATTGAGGTAACGTAATACCAGTAAAACTAAAATAATAGTTTACTGTCGTCGGCCGCAAGGCCGAGAAAGTGCGGTTAAAAACTGCTAACTAGTATTTTCAGGTCGGCAAAAAAGTTAGCGCCCTGGCGACATCGCACATTTATAATTAACCTAAATTTAAAAATGTATATCAAAAAGGCAATTATGAGTATTAATGGCAAATTAGCAAACGTGGATATACTGATCCAAAACCAAAAATTCAAAGCAGCAAGTAAAATTTGTAAAAAAATACTCATAAAAAAACCTAATTGTTTTAGTGCCCAAGAAATGTTTGCTAGATGTTACTTATATATGCAGCAGTTTAATAAAGCGATCGTAGAGTTTAAAAAAGCAATATTACTAAATGACCAGAGTGCGATGACTTATTATTATCTTGGTGTTGCCTATGGCAGTACACAGCAGTTTGTCAAGGCAGAAGAGATGTACCATAAGACACTTTCAATCACCCCTAACTTCAGTGATGCCTTCAATAATTTAGGAAACTGTCAACATAAATCTCAAAAATATAGTGATGCGGAAGTGAGCTTTATGAAAGCAATTAGGCATAATGATAATAAGGTAATTTATAAAGTTAATTTAGGAGCAACGCTTCTAGCGCAGGGGAAACTAGATGGTGCTCTTGACTCATTGATAGCTGCATTAGTTCTGGATAATACTCAGTCTGATACATATATCCAAATAATTTATATATTTATGTATTTACATCGTTACCAAGATGCCATAGAAGCCGCTGATATTGGGATAATGAGCCAGCAATTATCTGAGATGCAATTATGTGAAATACTGATTGCTAAAGCAATCATATTTTGGCAGTTTGGAAATACGGAACAAGCGAAGAAAGTTTTAGATTTGAGTATTTCAGTTTTATCACATCAGGATAGCCACTCAAAGATACACATGTTGAGGGTATTCCACCGCTATATTGGTGAACTTATAAAATACAGTCAACTAAACGCTTCTCTTTATGAAATGAAGTCACCCGAAAAAATCTACTTTGTTTCAGAAAGTCATGGATTTGCACCTAATGGTATGAGTATTCAATATCAGGAGCAAGACTATACCGTATATTCACGATTCATTATTGGCGCAAAGGTTTTTCATTTCAGTCAAGATATGCCTAATAAATTTCAAACAAGTCTGGTAACCTTGCTTACTGGAATCCCTGTGGAAAGTAAAGTGGTGCTAGGTTTCGGTGAAATTGATTGTCGATATAATGAAGGGATTTTGCCTTATTGTTTAAAAAATAAAAAGAATATTGAGCAAGTAATACAAAAAACTCTAGATCTTTATATAAATGCATTAGAATCACTGAATCGTAAATTTAACCATGACATAATATTATATGGTGTACCTGCTCCTCACTCATATTTCATTGATAAATTAGACACTGTAGACCAAGCAGATTTTAAACTATTAATAGCAAAATTTAATCAATACTTAGCAAAACGTTGTGTCGATTCAAACTTCAAGTTTCTTGACGTTTATAAGTTAACAAATAAAAATGGTGAAAGTAACTTGAAATATCATATTGATGCTACTCATGTGAAGCCAATCACGGTGGTAAAACTTTTTGAAATGTTAAATTAACCTCAGATTTGCATAAGTATTTATTTCTTAAGTCGACTAACATTAATACTTCTATTTTAGGTGAAAATCGGTTTTAGTTACGGCTTAAATTTCGTGCTATATCAAGAAAAACATCCGAAATGTCGCTTGAGATCAAATGATGGATGCAACACATATACTTAGAGGTCACTAAATACTATTTAGTTGTCAGTGTTTTCTTAAAATTTGTGATGTTTTGTATAATTTTCTCACGACTTTTGACGCAAAAGTTTTAATTAATTTCTCTCAATTTAACTACAGCCTAAAAAATACGACTCAAGAGTTCTCATTATTTGTGACGATCTACAAATGTACATTAGGATAAGCACATTATAAATAATATGAATTCTACATTTGCTAAATAAGTACCTAAAAATCAAAACAGCCTTTACCTCCTTCCTAATAACCCCACTAAAATAGCAATTGAATCCACTTTTTATACCCAATAAATAATCAATAAGCTTATATCTTTGCCCTTAGATTCTAATGTTGAAAAGCATAAATGCTTATTAGGCTTTGGATATCGAAAAGCAAGGGGTTAAGTTCTTGTTGAACAGTCTGAGATAACTTAAAAATAGAAACGTAAATACAACTTCATATCGTATAAGGGTAATCTTAAAATATTTATATTAAACACAATTCATCATGTATAGCTAATATTCTAGGCAATTCGATGGAATGTTTAGGTAGGGAAGCCTACAAGGGGAAATCGTCTATTACAAATAGATAGATTAAAAGATAAGGTAATAATAGTCAGTAATATAAATAAATAATATCAACTTGCGCTAGGTTGATAAATAACCACAAATCAACCGTTTTTAGCGAGCACAATTGTCAGGCCTAAGTGTGCTATTCAAATGTTATTATGGTATTTGAAAACTGTTTACATAATGGCCACTACAGAGATTTTATTCGACTTACGGTTAATAAGGATAACTATTTCCTTCTAATTAATTAGCTAGTATCGGGGAATTTTGAAATTGCGGCATCTAAAAAAAAGAGAACACAGATAAGGAACTGCAAACGGCCTTGAATCGATTTATTAGCGAATTCATAGACCGTTATCGGGCGCATATAAGATTACGAGCTCAAAAAAAGTTTTACATACAAAAATCGTATAGGGCGGGATATGTTTAACTTTTTTTATAGGCGGTTGATACTTTGTTTTTATTTTTAAATGCAATTATAGCTTTAGCAAATTGGTCTTTTTTATCCAGTGCCATTTGCTCAATTTCATTATCGAGTTCAACAATTTTATTTAGCTCTTTACGGATCAAGGGACCTGTTAATACACTTTTGGAATTAAATAGTTGCTTTAGTTTTAAATTCCTCAAGTTCTCTAACTGAGTTACCGCCTCAAAATCGATCTCGTTAACAGTTAACTTATCAATAATTTGTTCAGATATCTCTATTAGCTCCGAAAGTTTAGTATTAATACTCATTAAAAAAACCTAAAAAGTTACTTTATTTTGCTCTTCCAGCGGAATTGAATCCCAGCCTGACTTAATAGGAATAATAATTTGTGCAATTTCATTTAACAAATCAATATCATTATTGGTATTTGCTTCAAAAAGTTTCTCCGAGCAAAAGTTATATAAAGAGGATAAGTTCGTTGATATCTCTCCTCCTTTCTCATGATCTAAAGAACCCTCTAAAACGCCTACAATGGCAATAGCATTGGAGATTTGGGTCCCTTTCTTTGCAAAGTCTTTTTGAGCGATTGCACCTTTAGCCGTCGCAATATTGTCTAATAGTTTTTGAAACAATAAAGCAACTAAACGATAAGGAGAGGCTTCTCCAGCATTACTTACTTCTGTTTGTTGATATTTTTTTAATGATATATGAGCCATGATTTACCCCAAAAAGTATAAACACTTGTCAGTGTTACATAGTTTACTTTAGTTCAAGTGCTTTATTATTTATAACAACAGAGAACCCTTCGTTTTGTGCTTTTTTAAATGCATCTATTAATATTGAATGTTGTATACCTTCAATATTGTCAATAATGCCATTATCTGTTATTTCAATATTGTCCCAGCCTCTGTTGACTAAGTATTTTTCAATATCTTTAAGCTGTTCATCTAGGTTGTCATTCTTTAAAAACATGTTAAAAGCGTGCACATTACCTAATACTTGCTCATTATTTTCAGATATACATTCAGCACTACCGTTTAATATTAACATTTATCTATCCTATTATTAAAAAATACTTAAGTTCTATTCTTAACGAATCATTCATAAATCGTGCCATTGTTTTTTTGATGGGATATTGACAACGTATTTTGACACGTTTATTTGAGACTAGCTTAGTAACTGTAACATTAATTCAGGGATTGCCTTGCTCTGACTCAGCATTGACGTAATTGCTTGTTGTTTTATTTGTTGAGAAACTAATGTTGCGGTTTCTAGCGCATAGTTAGTGTCCTGTATCCTAGACCGACTAGCCGATACGTTTTCCTGTATGTTGCCAAGGTTACTTATCGTGTGCTCAATTCTATTTATAGAAGCACCAAGGTGCGAGCGTTGGTTATCCACAAATTGTAATGCGCTATCTATTGTTGTTGTTGCGAATTGAGAGTCTTCTATCAAGTCTAAAGTATTTAACCCGAGGTTATCACTAGAAAAACCGGCAACTTTAATATTAAGCGTTTGGTTTGCATCTGAGCCTATTTGAAACGAAGTTATTTTTCCGCTGATTGTAACCGAGGTACTATAGTCTTCTAGGGCAACTTCATTAAAACTTGTTGGATCCCAATTAGTACCAGGCTGAAAGTCAGTCTGAGTTGAGTTGTCATCACCATTTACAAAGTAACTATCAAAATTTGAGGTGGTTTTGGCGCTACTTGCACCAACTATCGTTTCCTCTCTGCTTGGTCCGCCAGAAGCATCCAAGCCACCAAAAGCACCATTGTCGGCATTACTCGTGTTTATATTTGCAGTTACAAAATCTTCAAAGTTAGTACCTGTCATTAAGGCTGTTTGTAAGGCCGCTCCATTAGCAAATGTACCTTGAGCAGCTAGTGCATTATCAAAGGTATTAGCAGCGGATAAACTTGCCATAACATCTTTTATGCCCGCTTCACCAATTTGGTCCTCTAAAAAACGCATAGCGATATAACCGCCAGAATAAACACCAGCAATTTGGATGCCAGTTGTTGGGGCAGTGCCAGGTATTGCAGCAAAAATGGAGTCGGTTTGGTTCCTTAAGTTGGTTAAGCCAAAACTAGCAATGTCTGCAGCAACTCTATCGTCAGCACCGCTAACGGCTTCAGCAGTACCTTCACTAAACCAGATAGGTACAGTATTTAGGTCCATTTGATTAGCCATTACAGCATGAGTCATTTCATGCAATAATGTTGATTTTAAACTTTTTACTTTATCTGCATCTAGTGTTGAAAAGTCATCTAAATCTATGGTCATTACTAATTCAGTGCCGTTACCTGGGCCGAGGAATGAAACGGATGCAAGTTTTCCTCCAGCACCATCGACATTTTCAAGATCAATTTTCATTTTTGCGCCATCACCAGACAAGCCCAATACACTTTGTAAAATGTTTTCTGATTCTGCCAATACGCCACTTTGTAATACACCTAAGATGTTTCTTTCGGCTTCATTTGCGCCACCTAACCCTTTACGATCTACTTGCTCAAAAACATTATTTCCGCCAAAAGTAGTGGTTTTATTTATTCTGTCTAATTCTTGCTTTAGTTGTTCGCTTTCTTTGTTTAGTGCACTTTTATCATCATTCGATAATGCGCCATTACCCGCTTGTAATGACAGGTCACGCATCCTAAATAATATATTTGTTACTTCCTCTAATGCTCCTTCAGTTGTTTGTGCAAGCGAGATTCCATCATTGGCATTACGCTGAGCAACAGCAAGCCCGTTCACTTGTGAAGTTAGTCTATTAGATATCTGCAAACCTGCAGCGTCATCTTTAGCTGAGTTAATACGCATACCTGAAGCCAAGCGAGCGTAAGTGACAGATAATTTATTTGAGTTATCTGTCGCTTGGCGCTGTAAAAATAAGCTTGTGCTATTGGTAATTATACTATTCATTTTATACCATCTAGAAAGTGTGATCTGCTCTTATTAGAATTGTTATCGGTAAAATTCAATTTTACTTTAATTTTTTTGTACGAATTATACTCAGTAGAGTAAGTGTAATTCATGTTCTTTTGTCAAAGTAATGGCGCAAGGTGTCAAATTATTGTTGATTTATTAAAGGTAAGCGTTAAAATAAACTATATTTACTAATAAACCAGTGGGTTATCACATAGTATGCAGGGCCAAAAACATATTCTTGTCGTTGATAACGACATTGCCAGACGCGATCAAATAGCCACTGTCTTATCATTTGTTGGTGAACATTTTCATGTTTGTGCGGAAGAAGACGTTAGTCAGTACTTTTGCGATATCGATAATATTCTTACCGTTATTCTGTGTGGAAACGTTAGCGAATTACTCGTTGGTTTTGTTAAGAAGCATCCCGCAACGCCTTTTATTTTACATGATGTACTTGACGCTACGCAGTTTGGAGACTTGATCAATGTATTAGGTACTTTAGCTGTACCTTTAAACTATGCACAGCTAACAGAGCAAGTTCATCATTGTCATCAGTACCATAATCAATTACCTTCCAAGCGTCATTTCTCTGGTCCTAATCCACTATTTCGCTCGCTAGTTGGCACCAGCGAAGCAATGTTACAAGTACGATTTCTAATTGAACAAGTGGCAAATACCCAAGCGAGTGTTTTGGTATTAGGTGAGTCAGGAACAGGTAAAGAAGTTGTGGCTCGTAATATTCATAACTTGTCTGATCGTAGCAAAGGGCCTTTTGTTCCTGTTAACTGTGGAGCTATTCCGGGTGATTTATTAGAGAGTGAATTATTTGGTCATGAAAAAGGCGCGTTTACTGGTGCTATTTCTACGCGCAAAGGTCGCTTTGAAATGGCAGAAGGTGGTACTTTATTTCTTGATGAAATTGGCGATATGCCACAGCCCATGCAAGTAAAGTTATTACGTGTTTTACAAGAGCGTACTTTTGAGCGTGTCGGTGGCGCTAAAAGTATAAAAACTAATGTGCGTATTATTGCAGCAACTCATCAGCATTTAGAAGACATGATTACAGCAGGAACTTTTCGAGAGGATTTATTTTATCGCTTAAATGTATTCCCTATTGAAACACCAGCACTGCGTGATCGCCAAACAGACATTCCTTTACTCATTCAAGAATTGCTCTCTCGCTTTGAAGCTGAGCAAGGACGAAGTGTACGCTTTACCGAGCAAGCCATAGAATCATTAACTATGAATGCATGGGCGGGTAACGTTCGAGAATTATCAAACTTGATCGAAAGAATGATCATCATGTTCGGTGAACAAGTAGTAAATGTGAGCGAATTACCGGCAAAATATCGGCATATTGATGTTGAAGAGTATCAGCCTGAATATCCTGAAGAGCTACAAGAGCGTGATGCCATAAATGAATTGTTTGCTGGTTTTGATTACGACGACGATGAAGAAGACAATACCAGCTTTGATGACGAGCCCGAAACTTCGTCTATGGTGGATGTTTTACCCAACGATGGTTTGAATTTAAAAGAGTATATAGCAGACCTCGAAGTGTCGATGATTAATCAAGCGCTAGAAAAGAACGACTGGGTTGTTGCTCGTTCTGCTGAATTACTGGGGATGCGTAGAACCACACTGGTGGAAAAAATGCGAAAATACAATTTACAGAAAAATGTCAGTTAATTTTAATTCAATTATATTCGTTCATTAATCAAGCGTTAGTAATAGACTAGCGCTTGCTGAACATTTAAAGCCAATTCTTTGACAATGTCAAATCAACACATGCCATATACTCTAACCCACTGTAATTAAACTTAAAATATCATTGGCATAATTAATGCTTTATACAGTTGTTATTTATAAACTGAGATAAAGTCTATGGCCGTTGCACTATCACATTCATCTAGATCTTCACAAATGCCTTCAGCGAAGCATTGCGTGAAAGATAGTTTGTTTCATCAAGCTAAATTTATTTTTAGTCAGCAGCCCCTTTCTTCTAATCAATCTTTACAAACTGAGACTTATCGCGGTGAATTATCTTTATTGCGTCAACAGTCTAATCAATTAGAGCAAATTATTGATGTTATGCCTACGGGGATGATCATGCTTGATGGTGACGGAATTGTTATCAAAACTAATAAAATTGCTAGCTTATTATTAGATGAGCCTATTCTTGGCCAAGCTTGGTTTGATGTCATTAAACGATCTTTTCAACCTCGTGCTGACGATTGGCATGAAGTGTCATTAAAAGATGGTCGTCGTGTAAAATTAGAAATTACCGCCTTGGGTGATCAACCGGGTCAATTAATTATGATCACCGACTTAACTGAAACGCGTTTATTACAAGATAAATTGGGCCACATGCAACGTTTATCATCATTAGGTCGATTGGTTTCAAAACTTGCTCATCAAATTCGTACACCACTTTCAGCAGCAATGCTTTATGGCGCTAATTTAAAAAATAAAAAATTATCGACAGGTGATCGTAGCAAGTTTCAAGACAAATTAATGTCGCGTTTACACGACTTAGAGCAGCAAGTGAACGATATGTTACTGTTTTCAAAAAGTGGTAAGCAACAAGTTGTTGAGCCGTTATCTATAAACTCATTAATAGCTGATTCTGTGAATGGATTAGAGGCGCTAGTTGAACAAGCTAATGCTAAATTAAACATTCAATTATGTGAAAGTGACTGCCATGTACTAGGAAACAAACGCGCCTTAAGCGGTGCCATTGAAAATTTAATTCATAATAGTTTGCAGGTTATTAAAAGTAATGCCGAAGTGACTATTACCACTCATTGCCAAGATGAATATGCATACATTAGCGTACAGGATAATGGTCAAGGCATAGATAATGAACTGGCGAGTAAAATTTTTGAGCCTTTTTATACATCAAGAGCTCAGGGAACAGGTTTAGGTTTAGCAGTAGTGAAATCTGTTGCTAAGGCTCATCAAGGTGATGTTCGTTTAGTGAGTAAGCCGGGAGAGGGCGCTCACTTTTGCATTCACCTACCCATTTTAAAAGATAGTCATGTTAATGAGGAGAGCACTAATGAGTAATAGTAAAATATTAGTCGTTGAAGACGATGCTGGATTACGCGAAGCACTTATTGATACCTTAAAGTTATCGGGCTATCAGTGCCTTGAAGCTGACTCGGGCGAAACTGCTTTGTTAACTCTAAAAGATGAAAGCGTAGATATTGTTGTAAGCGATGTACAAATGGGCGGGATGTCTGGTTTGACTTTGCTTAATAGCATAAAAAATAACTGGCCAAACTTACCGGTTCTTATTATGACAGCTTATGGCACTATTGAAGATGCCGTTCAAGCAATGCGTGACGGTGCCTGTAACTACATGGCTAAACCTTTTGCACCTGAAGTTTTACTTAATATGGTAAATCAGTATATTCCGCTGAAAACAACTAAAAGGCATGAGCCGATTGTTGCTGACCAGCGAAGTATTGATTTATTAATGCTAGCTAAAAAAGTCGCCACGACGGACGCTTCTGTCATGGTACTTGGCCCTAGTGGCTCAGGAAAAGAAGTACTCGCACAATATGTCCATTACAACTCGACTCGATGTGACCAACCTTTTGTTGCTATTAACTGTGCGGCAATTCCTGAAAACATGCTTGAAGCGACTTTGTTTGGTTATGAAAAAGGTGCCTTTACTGGTGCTATTCAAGCGTGCCCAGGTAAATTTGAGCAAGCACAAGGTGGTACTATTTTACTCGATGAAATAACCGAAATGGACTTGAGCTTACAAGCTAAAATTTTACGAGTCTTACAAGAAAGAGAAGTTGAACGACTTGGTGGACGTAAAACCATTAAACTCGACGTACGTGTCATTGCCACAAGTAACCGAGATTTAAAAAGTGCAGTCAGAGAAGGGATATTTCGAGAAGATTTATATTATCGTTTAAATGTTTTCCCACTGACTTGGTTGGCACTAAAGGAACGCCGTGATGATATTGTACCTCTTGCTAAACATCTAGTGGCTCGTACCTGTCAAATAAATGGTGATCAAATACCTGAATTTACGGCCTCAGCTCGAAACAAACTCTCTAGTTATGATTGGCCAGGTAATGTGCGAGAACTGGACAATGTTATCCAAAGAGCAATGATTTTACATAGCGAACAAATAATTGATGCCGGAGATTTATTAATTGAAAGCTTTGACAGTGAAATTATTACTGACATAGCGATAGATAATAGTGACGATAAATTAGGTAATGAACTTAAATTACAAGAGCACCAAATTATTCTTGATACCTTGAATGCTTGTCACGGTAGTAGAAAAGATGTCGCTGAACGATTAGGTATTAGCCCAAGAACCTTACGTTATAAAATTGCAAAAATGCGTGATTCTGGCATTCAAATACCAGCATAAATACAAGGTTGTCAGTTATTTACCATAATTAAAGTATACGATAAATAATAAAGCCAGCACTTGTTAAGATAAGTGTTGGATTTTTATGTTCATGAAAAAGTGTATTTCTACTGTCATAGGTGCCCGACCAGTGTTGATCTTTCTCTAGCATCTTCTCTTTCAAAGCTTGAGGCAATATATTGATTAAATACAAGTAAAAGAATGCAACCCCTTTAACCCCCCTTTATCTGTGAAGTATCATACTGGCACCATGCTTGCAAAGTCTTGTTATATCGTTCGCTAAACCCTTATTTATTGGCTTAGTAGCAAAAAATTGACACAAGTGAGTAACTCATGAATATCAACACCAATTCTTTATACGCACAAATGCAAAGTATGTCTCTTGGCAACTCGTCGCTACAAAACAGC
>Ga0209395_1003499_pt1 | contig 19367 bp, 14 predicted proteins | sample GOMGulsemesocosm_3_FD_184635 | JGI IMG/M metagenome (GOLD analysis project Ga0209395, IMG submission 184635) | Methane-oxidizing microbial communities from mesocosms in the Gulf of Mexico - GOM9D Gulf of Mexico (SPAdes) (version 2) | ecosystem: Environmental > Aquatic > Marine > Cold seeps... | reverse complement strand
ATTATACCGTTCATCCTGAACATATATGCTCCTGTGCATCCATGCACTCGCATTATACCGTTCATCCTGAACATAAAAGGGCTTAGTAATTAATTACTAAGCCCTTTATTTATTGCTTTCTTTGTTTGCTAAAGGTTAGTTCACTTGAGTTAAGCTCATGTCATAAGCTTTACCGTCAGTGGTATTGATAGTAAATACTGTATTGTCACCAACAATGGCAATATTACTGACTTCACTTACCGGTTGACCTAGCGACCACTTCCCTTTAAGTGTAATCGTGATAGGCATAATTTGATTAGCGCCAAATAGTGGTGCGCTGCCCGTAAAGTTGTGATCAGGATTTGAGAGACTTAAACTTAGTTGACTCCCACTGAGTTTTGCCATGGCAAGTACTGGCTGATCACTGGCTTCAATATATCGGCCTTGTAATCCGCTACTTGCCTCATAGATAGCATAACCTTCGTTACCTGTAGACGTGAATGATAGGATATGGGCATTACTGTCTTGTTGCCATACTTTATACTCAATGCCCATTTGCATGTGCATGGAAAATAACATCATATCTTGAGCGTTTTTATTTGGTAAAATAACGTATTCATACTTACCGTTTGCTGGCGCAGTACCATGATCAATCCAAGCTGAAGCGACGTCACCATAACTGAAGTTACCGCTATTGCTTTTATGGTTAGGTGATTCTTGATTGGCAATTTTTACTTCAATATTGCCACCGCTTTTTACGTAATAACCGGTACCATAAAGATCAACAAACCAGTTTCGCTCAGTGGTTAAAGTATTACTGTAATCGCTCGTTGTTTTAGGGACGCCGTTTTCAATTAATGAATATGGAGCGTCTTGGTTATTTTGCTGAAACAAGGTAGTCGCAATTTTACTTTGGCTGTCAGTACTATTTATGTCAGAGCCAAGCGCTATCATCATACCATTGCAAGCGAAAACGGATTTTTTAAAGCTAAAGCTGTCATCATGGGTGGGTGATATATTGCCACGCTGTTTAAAGTTTAGGCCGTATAATCCACATTCTCCTTCAAGTTTTTCATCAACATAATAGCTAGATTTACTGCCGAATCGTAAAGCACCAGAGAAACCTTCATCTGACCATTCATCTTGTCGATTTTTTGCTGCGACTAATTCATCAAATGGTAATAACTTTGTCGTTGCACCAGGCATTTTATTCCAATCCCATCCTGCTTCGACATAGCCTGATAACCCTTTGATTGGAGCTGCTTCTCTTGGATCACCACGTTCAGCTTCAGGTAATTGATAATTTATTGTGATGCCACCGTAACTTTGATAGCGACCATAGCGATTCGCCGTGGTGTAAATTTCAGTTCCCCAAAAATATTTACTGAGCCCTTTGATATTGGCTACCCAATTTTCTTCACGATAGACGCCCATTGGACGGTAATTAAATTGCCAAAATCCAGATGGGTTACTTTCAGGTGAAACACCTTCAGTGATTAATTCTTCAGGTTTGAATAAACGATTATATGCTGCATAAAAACTATCACGTTCTTGCGTTGATTCACTAGCTTGACCCAATTGTATTAAGCTTGTACTCATTGTTGGCGTGACAAAAGCATTTCGGCCAGAAAGTGATAACGTCATGTCTTTACCTGTATGTTGTACAATATAGCTAAAGACCAATCGCTTTATGAAATCAAACTTTTCACGGCTAAGTGAAAACTCTGTTTTTGATAAATAACGAACTGCAGAGCTAATTGAAGCAATACTGCCATAGGTGTAACCAGGAAAGTGAGTATTATGGTGAAAACCAGAGTAATCAGGTTTAAGTCCTTCACTACCACGGCTATAAGTCGTTAACCAAGTATCGATATGCTGACGGTAACCTTTTAAATAGTGAACTCTTAAATCTGGATCATCAATGTGCAATATTGTTCCTAATATAGCGGGCACGCGGGTTCTCGCATGGTCTGATTCACTGACGTTTTCTGAAACAGGTTGCCATATTTGTTCAACAGTATTGTACCAATGCAACATTTTGTAAGCTTCTTCCCACAATCCTGCTGCTTTTAATTCTGCTTTCATTAACAAGACAGCACTAGATATTGAGCGGGTACTGTAACCAATATGACTGCTACTTTCTAACAATGAACCATCAGCAAATCCTTGGTCAAGCATATAACGGATCAGCTTAATAAACCGCTCTTTATTCGCTTCAGTACCATTGTCGATATAATCTCGTACTAAAACCAGAATATAACTATCGATTACGCCATTTTTAATGCCGAAATTTTTATGGATATGATAGGGACCAAATAATGCTTCGTTGGCACTAATTACATCGCCGTTGATGGTTATGCCGAGTTCATCATATTTAGTGATAGCTTCATTAACATCAATTATCCCACTAAGACGATTACGCTCGTTTTCTAACACATCACTGATATATAAGGCTTTAATCGTTTCGGTATCTGTTTTTTCTTGCGCAGTTGCCGTTACTTGTGTTGGTTGGGTATAAGCCTCATAACGTAGCATATCAGTCCAATGATTCATGCCGCCGGTACTTGCCATCGGCACTTGGCGATCGGCACCAATAACAGCGGTTTTTGGGCCGGTAAAATCGACTAAATCAATATAAAGCTGACCACTACATGTTGATACTGGCGCGTTGATTTTCATTGATGTTAGATTTTGGCTGCTCTTATCTCCTGACATGTCAGTACGATATTTAACGGATGCTGCGCGCCAACCGGTGAAGTTTAGATTAACAGGGTAGTGGTATTGTAAATTACCTTGGTCATCATAAAACTCAATTTTCAATTGGTCACCTTCAATGGCTTTTTTATTGTAGAGCCAAATGCGAAATGATGATTGGGTATAGTTGGTTTTGTCAATTTTGTTAGGATCTAAGCCTTGCCCTTGAATATCGGTCACTTCAATTGAGTCCCCAGCAACCCAATCCCATTGCAAAGATTGGCTACCATTTTTATTATGATCGCCATGAAGACTAAGCATACCTCGGCTGGCTTGCCATTGACTTGGTACGTCACTTTGTTCAAATGAGAGGAAATCATTATCGGTTAAAACCGCGGGGATATTGCCTGTGCCAGTACCTGCATCATCGCCTAAGTTACAGTGCTCGAGCTGTTTTTGCCATAATGTGGTAGCTTCTGAAGCACTGGCTGCGCCTAGATGAAATTGCACATCATCAATAATTCCCGATAAACTTTCTCGTGCTTCTGGTGTATTGCCTGCTACATCTTTTACACCTAAACGCCAAGGTCGCCAAAGGTCGTAAATTGAATGATCGCCAGCATCGAAAGATGTATTTCCTGCAGCTTTACCATTTACATATAAATTCATTTCACCTTGGTTACTGTCAACTGAGGCTGTGATAAAGTAAAACTTTCCTGGTTCTAATATCTCTGTTGAAGTGACAATTTTAGTGCCACTGGCTGCTCGTTGAATATATGAAATGGTTTTATCTGCGTTATAAAATAATCCTTGATGAACCCCCCAGCGGGTAATAATACCGCTACGATGGCCTAAAGCTTCATTAGGTTTGAACCAAGCTGAAATACTGTGGTTATTTTGGTGGATTAAATCTAAAGCTGAATCTTCAGTATTCGCGAGCTGGGCATAAGTATTTACACCATCAAAGTTGAGTCCAGAATTATTACGTGCTTCAACCCAACTGGCACCTTGAAGTGAGGCGTCGTAATTATTTACGGTGCTATCAAAGCCTACAGTACCGCTGTTTTCATCAAACTTCAAATCAACTAATAGCGGTAATTCGCCATGCTCTTGCCATAACTCTTTGGCTTCAGCATCTGATAAAGCAGCATCGAAAAAGTGTACTTCGTCAATGAGCCCGGCAAAGTTTTCACGGGTTGCTGTTGTTGATTTTGATGGGTCTTTTACCCCTAATCGCCAGGGACGCCATAAGTTATATGTTGCTTGCTCTGGAGTATAAACATGTGAATTAACTAAATCGCCATTGATATACATCGACAACTTACCATTTTCACCATCAATGCTAACAGCAACGTGATAAAACTCACCAGGCTCATAACCCATCGCTGAGGTTACGGTTATATTCCCACTGTCTAATCTATGGATAAATGTAAAGGTTTTGTCGGCGTTATAAAACAAGCCTTGATGGATGCCCCAGCGATTAATTAAACCGCTACGATGACCAAGGGCTGAAGTTGGCTTTATCCAAGCAGCAAGTGAAAAGTTTTGTTTATGTAGGTTATATAAGGCATTAGCATTGTCGTTAGCTAAATCAGCATAATCGTCAATACCATTAAATGACAGTGCACTCGCACTTTTCCCTGGCAGCCAAGTGGTACCATGTAACGTGGCATTGTTACTATTCCCGCTGCTATCAAGTGCAACAGTGCCGGTATTTTCATCAAGGGCCAGTTTTACAACTTTATTGGCCAGTATTTCTGCAAAACTTGTCGGTTGGTTTAATAGCAGTAGTGAAAGTGCGGCTGCTAACTTACTTTTATTGTATTTGATCATCGTTAACTCTTTTTATTTTATTATGATTAATCCTGTTTACTGCTTCCTTCTTATTAACACCATCACTTGTAAGACAACTGATGATATTAACACCATATTGTATGTAGAAAAATTAATCAATTGTTTTGTTAAAACAAAAAGCTGTTAAAAATGATTTTAAATGAGGATCTACCAAGAGAGCAGCTAAATAGATAAAATAAAATGGAAGGAGGAGAGAGATAAATAACGGATGTGGAATTTAACTAACTCGAATTTCGGCGAGTAATATTGCTCAATTTACTTTAGATACAACTTGATTACGGCCTTGTTCTTTAGCGAGATAAACACATTCGTCTGCTAAGGCTAATATTGACTCTTCACTCACTGAAAAATTTTCAACTATTGCAACACCAATACTTGCTGTGAGTGTTTCTAATGCGCCTCCTGACTCGGTAATACTTTGGCTAATTCTATTACAGACATCAATAGCTTGTACTGCATCAGTATCAGGCATTAAAATAATAAACTCATCACCACCATAACGAATACAGCAATCGGTTTCTCGTGATTGGTCTTTTAGTAATTGACCTATCTCTGCTATTGCTTCATCACCACGTGCATGACCAAATTTATCGTTAAGCGCTTTAAAGTAGTCAAGATCTAACATGATCAAAGCAAAACTTTTCCCATATCTGCGGCTTCTTAAAAGCTCTTTTGATAACTCTGCGTTTAACACCCGTCGGTTGTTTAATTTACTTAATTCATCAGTTTGGCTTAACGAGGTTAATTCACTTTTTTGTTGCTCTAATTGGGATAGATTTCGACGTAGTTCCAATAATGTGATCACTTGTCGGGCAAGTGCTTTTAAAGTCTTTATTTGAAATTCATTTATTTGGTTGGGTTTGGTATCAACAACACACAATGTCCCTAACGGAAATCCAGCAGCATTAATTAAAGGAACCCCAGCATAAAAACGTACAAAAGGAGGGTTAGTTACCATACCAAGATGGCGTAATACTTCATGCTGGTGAGTATCATTCACCACAAGTACTTCATTCTTCATTATGGTATGGGCACAAATTGTAATTTCACGAGGAACAGACTCTTTAGCAATTCCTACTTTTGATTTATGCCATTTACGATTTTCATCAATTAACGCGACTATTGAAATAGGCGTTTGACAAATATGAGCTGATATAACCGCTATATCTTCGTATTCTTGCTCAGGCAAAGAGTCAAGAATGTCGTAAGAGGCTAGCTCTTGTAGGCGTTCTCTCTCATTATGAGGGATCGGTGACTTGTTCTCACTAGTACAATCAGTTGTCATATCAGATATTACCCCATAATCTCACTATCTAATTATTATAATTTAATAGTGAGATTATAAAAGTAACTTTGGTCATTTAAATTCAGATTATCCTGTTATGCTCCTTGCCTAATGGCTAAGTATTCTTGGTATAGTGCCTTAGTTCTTTTCGGATACTTCTCTGCTACATTGTATTTTTGCTCTGGATCTGTCTTTAAGTTATAAAGCTGATAACAAGAGCAGGCACCTGTTTCGACATTTTCTTTTACGAGTTTTTCGTCACCCCAATATGGGGGAATAAGCATCCAATTTCCTGTTCGGTATGCCGTTCGTCCACCTAATGCCTGTACAATCAATGATGCTCTACCTTTATTCGATGTTCCTAAAAATGTCTTTAAGAGATCTAAACTATCTGAATTTTCAGCCGTTTTTTGCCCAAGTAAACTCGCCAATGAAGCTAATAGGTCGTGCTGTGATACCAAAGCATCAGATATACCGGGTTTTATTTTGTTGGTCCAGCGCACCATAAAAGGAATATGGGCACCCGCATCAAATAAGCTGTATTTTCCGCCCCTAAGTTTACCTGAAGGGGTATGGCTTCCTAACTTAGTTGCTGACTCATCATTGTAACCGTCGTCTAAGACTGGGCCATTATCAGAGGAAAAAATTACCAGTGTATTTTCAGATAAACCTAATTCATCAAGCGTTGTTAAAAATTCACCTATTGCCCAATCAGCCTCTAAAATGGCATCTCCTCGGGCACCTTGTCCTGACTTACCCACAAATCTTGGATTTGGCACTCTAGGTACATGAGGTTGATGTAGGGTATAGAATAGGAAAAAAGGTTTAGTCTGATGTTTTTGTACAAAGCTTTGCGCTTGGGTTAAGAATAAATCAGACATTTCTTCGTCAACCCATTGCGCTTTTTTACCACCTTTTTGATAGCCAATGCGTGAAATGCCATTATTTATACTGTGATAGTGCCCATTACTAAAAGTCATTTTAGTTAATAGCTCTGGATTGTCGATGCCTGTTGGCTCACCACTAAAATTCTTTTTATAGCTAATGTGCAAAGGGTCACTTTTGTCTAAATCTACAACATCGCCATTTTTAACATAAACATTGGGCACACGGTCGTTAGTTGCAGCCATTATATATGAGTAATCAAAGCCTACTTCATTGGGACCTAACGGAATATGCTGATTCCAATCAATTTTACCGCGGCCTAAACCTAAATGCCATTTACCAATAACGGCTGTGGTATAGCCCGAATTTTTCAGCATTTTAGGTAACGTTGGTTTATCGGGATCAATTAATAACGGGGCATCGCCGGGTAAAATTGCAGCTCCGTTACGCCATGGATACTGCCCTGTGAGTATTGAAAATCGACTTGGAGTACAGGTTGCTGCTGTTGCATAACCATTGGTAAACTTTATTCCTTCATTGGCAATACTATCGATATTAGGTGTCGATAGTTTCCCCATTTTATAGGCACTTACATCGCCAATACCAAGGTCATCGGTATAGATGATTACAATATTGGGTTTATTGATTTCTGCTACCGTACTGATACTGGTAAGCATAAGCGCAGGCATCAAGGCGGTTAAAACAAAGTTTTGTAATTTATGTGTGATCGAATGAGTATTTTTCATGATTTATCTTCTTGTTATGACGTTTACTTTAACGAATAGTTGGTTAAATATTGCTGCCATTGTGATGCTGATGTAATTTTTCCTGCACGCTGCCAGCCATATCCTGCGGCATAACGTAGCTTGCCTTCTTCATTCGTGTGTGAAATAAGCCAGATGTGGCTTTGATCTTTATCAGAAGATGGTTGGTGAATAATGCTATCAATCGCTTGGGGGTTAACTTTAACACCCGTACCGAGATGGTAGCCCTTGATTTTTTCCCACGCAGCTATCCAGCCTGAGCCTTTATTCTTACTGACTTTAGCCGCTTCATCATGGGTAGCAACACCAATCGCAATAGATAAGTTTTTGGCAGGTTGACCATTGAGCTTGAAGCTAGAAATCACTTCAAATAACTGTGAACCCAAAGCAAGACTGATTTGTTTGGTTTCAGAGACTTCGCCAAGTTTTGTTTGCCAAACATAATCAAGTTCAAAGATAACCTTTTCTGGATTGTTATCAATAATTCGAGACGCATTAAAAGTGCCTGAAGGGTAAGGTTGATTATCTATCCAAACTGCCGTTCCGCCCGTGCCACGAGAAGTGCCGGTATGATAAGGGTCGTGACCTTCGCCCCAATCTGTATGGTAACTCACTTTATTTTGATAATTTTCATACCACTTATCGATTACCGAGTAATTAACACGCTTTAACCAGCAATCAATACCGCTTGCCGCTTTAGTTGGAGTTGCTAAAGAAGAAGGGCCATACATGCGAAATGCGACGAGATCATTTTCCCAAGCGAAATCGTCTTCTCTTATCGGTACAAATTTGGCGTAAGCTTTTACATGTTGATTGTTTTTAACAACTAGTGCACTACTTTCAGATAAGGGAGGCTGTTTATATTGTGACGATTTTTCAGCAACTTCTTGAGAGCAACTGCTGGTTAATAAGGCTGTAAGCCCAAGCAATATTAGTTTGGGGGAGATTATTAAGGTTTTCATTCGTCTTACCTTTATTTTAATTAACTGGTTATTGATTGTAAGATATCATACAACTGTTGATTTGATAATAGCATTAATTAATATTTACCGTCTACTTTTCTATTTATAAGCTTGTTTAGGTAGAAAAACAGGCAGTAGCATCGAGTTTATAAATATTTCAATACTTACTTGTATGATAACCTGAAGACTGATATCTTTGCTTTAAGTTTAAAAATAGTTAAATGGAGATGAACATGGCAATAGATTCAGTTCAGAACATATTTTCTTTAAAAGGAAAAACAGCGCTAGTTACTGGTGCAAGCAGAGGTTTAGGGCAAGCGATTGCCGTTGGCCTTGCACAAGCAGGAGCTGACGTAATTTGCTGCAGTTCTCGCATTGGCGGTACCAATGAAACAGCGGCTTTAATTGAGCAACACGGTCAAAAGGCTTATTGCTTGGCAGCTGATTTATCACAACCTGATGCAGTGCGTGATTTAGTTAGTAAAGCTTATGACAAAGTGAATAATATTGATGTTCTGGTAAATAACGGCGGCACCATTGCTCGTTATCCTGCGGTGGATTTTCCATTGGATAAATGGAATAACGTTATCGATGTTAATTTAAATTCTGCCTTTTTGTTATGCCAATTAGTCGGCAAACAAATGTTGGAAAACAAGCAAGGAAAAATTATAAACATTGCATCAATGTTGTCTTTTCAAGGTGGAATTACTGTACCTGCGTATACCGCTAGTAAGCATGGGGTGGTTGGTTTAACTAAAGCCTTAGCAAACGAATGGGCAGCCTTGAATGTTCAGGTTAATGCGATTGCTCCGGGGTATTTTCGTACTGACAATACCCAAGCTTTACAAGATAACCCTGAACGAAATCAAGATATTGAAAAAAGAATACCTGCTGGTCAATGGGGTGAACCTTCACAATTGGTAGGCGCGGTAACCTTTCTTGCAACGCAAGCAAGTGATTATGTTAATGGCCATGTATTGGCTGTAGATGGCGGTTGGTTAGCTAGATAATGGAAGATAAAATTATGAGTATTGATTACGAAAATAGATATGCTGTGGGTCACAATGAAGCAAAAAGCTTTAATACCCAACAATTACGTGAAAACTTTTTAGCTGAAGACTTGTTTCAACAAGACAAAATCAAGCTGGTTTATACCCATTACGAACGATACATCGTTGGCGGTGCTGTACCTGTATCAGGAGCATTGGCTTTAGATGCTATCGATCCATTAAAAGCGCAAAATTTTTTAGATCGTCGCGAGTTAGGTATTATCAATGTAGGTGACACAGGCATTGTGATTGTTGAAGGTGAAGAAATTGTTTTACACAATAAAGAAGCCTTGTATGTAGGAGCAGGTAACAAATCAGTTGTCTTTTCCAGTCTCAATGGTGCGACACCAGCACGATTTTACTTAAACTCTGCACCCGCACATAAAACGTATCCAACCAAAAAAATTACTCGTGAAGAGGCTAATGTTTTGGAATTAGGCTCATTAGAAACTTCTAACGAACGTACCATTTATCAATTAATCATTAATAGTGTCGTTGAAACTTGCCAACTACAAATGGGAATGACGTGCTTAAAGCCGGGCAGTGTATGGAATACCATGCCAGCTCATCAGCATGACCGTAGAATGGAAGCGTATTTATATTTTGATTTAGCGGAAGATCAAGCGGTTTCTCATTTTATGGGTGAACCGAAAGAAACACGTTTAATTTGGACGGGTAACGAACAAGCCGTGATTTCTCCAGCCTGGTCAATTCATAGTGGTGCGGGTACGTCAAATTATTCCTTTATTTGGGGGATGGCGGGCGAGAATCTTGATTATGATGACATGGATAAATACATGCCGAATGAGTTAAGATAACTGGCTTATCGTTTATTTGCATAAGTTATATGAGTTATGACAAAGTATGTTGAAAATATGAGCTGACAAGTTTAGTCAGCTCATATTCTTTCTGAGGTGGTATTTAGTTTGATGAAATTGATAGTATTGTTTCTGCCAATATTGCTTTTGGCAAGTTGTGGTCAGTCAAAAACTGATCTTGTTTTAAGGGTAGGGCATACCTTAGATACTGAGCATGTTGTTCATAAATCACTTGTGCATATGTCTGAACGTTTACATCATTATTCTCAAGGAAAAATGTCTCTGAAACTTTATGCTAATGGACAACTTGGTTCAGAGCGTGAAATGGTCGAATTATTACAAATTGGTAGTTTGGCAATGACCAAAGTTTCAGCTGCTGCAATGGAAGGGTTTGTCCCTGAAATGAAAGTATTTAGCTTGCCTTATATTTTCAGTAATCGTTCACATCGCTGGCGAGTTTTACAAGGTGAAGTGGGACAGAGTATTTTATCAAGCAGTGAAAAAGCTAACTTAACGGGTCTGGGGTATTTCGATGCAGGAAGCCGAAGCTTTTATACTTGCAAAGATATGGTAAGTACTCCAAGCGATGTTATCGGTAAAAAAATTCGTGTGATGAGTAGCCAAACAGCGATGAAAATGGTCGATGCTTTTGGTGGTGCCGCTACACCTATTTCGTGGGGCGAATTATACGCGGCTTTACAGCAAGGCGTTGTTGATGGTGCAGAAAATAACCCGCCAAGTTATTATTTATCTCATCATTATGAAATATGCCCCTATTATTCGTTAAATGAACATACCTCAGTTCCTGATGTGATCATCGCCAGTAAACATATTTTTGATTCTCTTAATTCTAAGCAGCAACAATGGTTAAAGCTTGCGATGAATGATGCGGTTGAATTTCAAAAATCGCTATGGATGAATGCTGAAGAGAGTGCTTTAACCGCAGTGAAAGCGGCTGGTGTTGAAGTGATAACCCCTGATAAACAACCGTTTATTGATGCGGTCGCCCCATTTCATGCAACGTTTAATAATACTGATATTGGCGAATTATTACAGAAAATAAAACAAGTACCTGCGAATGATTTGCAAGTTATAGATAGTTCATCAGGGGGACCTCATGATTAAGTTAATTGCCGGGTTAGACCGTATTATTGAAAGAGCGTTAATTACGCTGATGACACTGATTGTTTTGTCGGTATCATGGCAGGTGTTTTCTCGGTATTTATTGCAAACGCCCAGCTCAACATCAGAAGAAATTGCACGCTTTTTATTGATTTGGATAAGTATGATCGGTGCCGTGTACTGTTACCGAACTAAAGGGCACTTAGGGTTGAACATTCTAACGAATAAAATGAAGCCTAAGCAAAAGAAAAGCGTTGAATTTTTATCCCATGTTTTGATATTTAGCTTTTCCGCTTTAGTTCTAGTGGTTGGCGGTAGTCAATTAGTCAACTTGAGTTATCACCCGGTGCAAACTTCTCCCGCATTAAACCTGCCAATGGGCTTGATTTATCTTGTATTGCCCATGTCTGGTTTGTTGTTTTGTTTTTATGCGGTGGTTGAATGTTTTGCCCTCCATGGAGCTGAGTTTAAAGGTCGAACTGGTGTAAATGAAACATCTAAAAATAAGGAGATAAATTAATGGAGATCAGTGGTTTATTATTAATAGTTACCTTTTTTGTTTTATTGTTTCTGAATGTACCTATCTCTTTTAGTATCGGTATTGCAACCTTAATTACCATGTTATTTAGTATTGATTTTGTACCTGCCGTGACGACTATTGCTCAACGTATGATTGGTGGTGTAAATAGTTTTGCTTTACTTGCTATTCCGTTTTTTATTCTATCTGGCTTGATCATGGGGAGTGGTGGTGTTGCCAAACGGTTAATTGAGTGCGCCATGGCATTAATTGGTATGTTGCCCGGCGGATTAGCCTTGGTTAATGTTTTATCATGTACTTTATTTGGAGGGATTTCGGGCTCTGCCGTTGCAGCAACTAGTGCTATTGGTAGCTTTATGATCCCCGAAATGGAAAAACAGGGGTATGACCGAAATTTTGCCACAGCAGTAACCGCAACCGCGGCAACAACCGGTATGATAATTCCACCGAGTAATATTCTGATTATTTATGCCATTGCAAGTGGTGGTGTATCTATATCGGCATTATTTGTTGCTGGCTATTTACCGGGCTTACTGGTCGCTTTTTTCTTAATGTTAGTTTGTTCAATTTATTCTGTGAAAAAAGGCTATCCAAGAGGGCATGTTTTGCCATTACGTACTGTGGTAACAAAAATTGCTGCTGCGCTCCCCAGCTTGTTACTTCTTTTCATTGTCATAGGCGGTATTATTGGTGGTGTATTCACGGCAACAGAGGCGGGTGCTATAGCTGTGCTTTACTCTTTGTTTTTGGCGGTGGTGGTGTATGGTGAAATAAAGCTGAATGATTTGCCAGATTTAGTTTTACGCGCTGGTGGTATAACCGCTATTGTAATGTTCTTAATTGCAGCTTCCTCAGCGATGTCTTGGATTTTATCTTATGAGAATATTCCACAAATAATTAGTGAGTTTTTATTAACCATTAGTGAAAATCCGCTGATTATTTTATTGATCATAAATTTAACACTGATTTTGGTTGGTGCATTTATGGACATGACGCCAGCGGTATTAATATTTACACCGATCTTTTTACCCGTAGCTGAAAGCATCGGCATGTCGCCGATTCATTTTGGTATTATGTTGGTGCTGAATTTGTCTATAGGTTTGTGCTCTCCGCCCGTTGGAGCTGTTTTATTTGTAAGCTGCTCGGTCGCTAAAACATCGATTGAGAAAATTATTAGACCGATGTTGCCACTTTATTTTGCGATGTTTGTTGCCTTGATGTTGGTCACTTATCTCCCGGGGATCAGCGAGTTTTTACCGAGGTACTTTGGTTTGTTGAAGTAGATAGCTATTCCAAACCTATATTGAAGAGATAAAAAAATGGCCTAATCTATGATTAGGCCATTTAGTTTTAATTAACTTATTTTTTAATGCGGTTAATTATTTTTAAATGACGTTTACGGCTATTACCTAAGTGTTCTAATGTTGCGTAGCGTGCAACTTCTGGCTCTTTAGCTTCAATGGCTTCGGCTATTTTTTTATGTTCAGTTTGAATTATTTTTAAATATTCACCTGAATCTACCGTTGTTTCATTGTCGGTAATAATTTCTCGGGCAGGAATCACACCTTCACCAATAAATTTAATAAATCTTGCAAAGTAAGGATTACCCGATGCATCGGCAATGGCCAGATGAATAGCAAGATCTTCTTTTACTGAATCATTTCCTGCTGTTAGCTGTTGGTCAAACTTAGCAATGCAATCCCAAATATGACTCATTTGCTTACTGGTGCGATTTTTGGCTGCCATTGAAGTCATTTCTAACTCAACCGCCATTCTCAATTCGAGTATTTGAACGGCGTCTTCTATCGAGCCGAACTCTGCAGTGTCAATTTCAAATCGTTGTATCTGCGATTTATTCGCGACAAACATACCAACACCTTGGCGACTTATGATCAAGCCTTCTGCTTTTAATGCGGCAACCGCTTCACGCACCACGCTACGACTAACGCCGGCTTGCTCTTCGATGTCCTTTGCTGCGGGTAACTTTGTACCTGGTGCCATATTGCCACCTAAAATCTTGCTCCTTAGGGACTCTACTAAATCATTAGTAAGGCTACGAGAGCTCTGTAGTTGTCCAATATTAAATGCTTCTGATGACACAGCAAATCTCCTTTATTGTATTTTTATGTTGTCTGATCATGATATTACAGGATTTTGATGGTTTATTTAACTTAATCTTTGCTTTTGTTGAAATATTATTCAATTCATCGACAATAATAGGTAAATACCACTTGTATGATGTCATACAAGTGGTATTCTTATCCTTAATAGTATTATAGTTTCAAGGAAATCTTTAAGATGAAAAATATTGTCGTTATGGGCGAGTGTATGGTTGAGTTTTCACCAGAGGTAAAAGAGGGGAGCTTTAAACAGTCATTTGCTGGTGATGTTTATAACACGGCAGTTTATTTAAAAAGGTTACTAAAAGAGACTATTGAGGTTTCGTTTTTGACTGCCGTTGGCAACGATGTGATGAGTGAACGCATGGTTGATGACTTCTTAAGTCACCGCATTGATACCTGTTTTGTGAAGCGAGTAAATGATAGACAACCTGGCGCTTATCTTATTCAAACGTCTGACCAAGGAGAGCGCAGTTTTGTTTATTGGCGTGATACCTCTGCTGCTAAAATGACTATTTCACAACTTAGTGAGGAAGACAAAAGTAAACTGATTAACCAATGTGACTTGTTTTACTTTTCAGGGATCTCCATTGCAATTCTTAATCAAAATGAACGGGAAACTTTTTGGCAGCTTGTTAATGATTTGCGAAATGCAGGTGCACAGATTGTTTTTGACTCAAATTTTCGCAGCAGATTATGGCATAGCCATGATGACGCGAAGCAACAATTTGAACAGGCATTTAGTTTAAGCGATATTGTATTTGCAGGTGTTGAAGATTTTTCTTTGCTCTATCAACTGAATACATTTGCAGCGCTAGATAATTTTTTCAATGATTATTTAATTGCTGAACTCATCATAAAAAATGGTGCTGATGGTGTTTTTTATCGTTCAGCAACAGAACAATTCATTGTCGATATTGCCCCAGTAACTAATGTGATAGATACCACGTCTGCCGGTGATTCATTTAATAGTGCGTTTATTAACGCTAGAATTAAACAGTCTTCTGCTACAGCTGCTATCAAACAAGGATGTCTGCTTTCCGCGTGTATTATTCAGCATAAAGGAGCAATTATAGATAAGCAGTTATTCAATGAATTTATTGCTACTCAACACAACGTTAACTAGCATCAAGCTATAAACTGTATTTAGCCATTTAGTTGGCTTTTCAATTAACAGGAAACCTAATGAGCAGAACATCACTATCTAGCTGGAAAGCTTTACAAATCCATGCCGAAGATATTAAAAAGTCGCACCTTAACCAGCTGTTTGAAGAAGATAGCCAGCGTTTCAATAAATTTTCAATAAAACTACCTTCATTGTTATTAGATTACTCAAAAAACTTAGTCGTTGAAGAAACTCTCAGTAAGTTAATCGATTTAGCCAATGATTGTGAACTCGACGTTTGGCGAGAAAAAATGTTTTGCGGTGAACGAATAAATCGCACTGAAAATCGCGCTGTATTACATACAGCATTAAGAAATAGAACAAAAGAATCGCTGCATCTTGATGGTATTAACATTACAGAACAGGTGGAAAACACTTTAACTAAAATGAAAAATTTTAGTACCGAAGTACGTGAAGGTCATTGGCGAGGTTATTCAGGAAAACGTATTACTGATATAGTAAATATAGGTGTAGGTGGTTCTAATCTCGGGCCGCAAATGGTGACGGAAGCGTTAAAGCAATACAGTGATAACAGCTTAAATGTGCACTATGTATCAAATGTTGATGGTACACAAATAGCAAATATATTAAGGCCGCTCAATCCTGAGAAAGTATTGTTTATTATTTCAAGCAAAACGTTTACCACGACCGAAACTATGACCAATGCTAATACAGCGAGAAAATGGCTAATCTCTTCTTCATTTGATGAAAAAGCAGTGGCTAAGCATTTTGTTGCAGTGAGTGCGAATAGCGAAAATGCGATTGAGTTCGGTATAGCCCCAAGCAATATTTTTGATATGTGGGATTGGGTCGGTGGACGCTTTTCTCTTTGGTCAGCTATTGGTTTACCTATCGCTCTCGACTTAGGATTTGATAAATTTATTGAATTACTTGAAGGAGCGCATGAAATGGACTGTCATTTTCAACAGACACCTTTAAGAGAAAATGCACCCGTTATTTTAGCATTGCTCAGTGTGTGGAATTGCACTTTTCTTGGGGCTCAATCTCAAGCTATTTTACCATATGACCAACCATTACATATGCTCTCGGCTTATATGCAACAAGCTGAAATGGAAAGTAATGGTAAATCGGTTACTTGGGATGGCGAGCCAGTTGATTATCCAACTGTTCCCTCTATTTGGGGAGAGTTAGGCATTAATGGTCAGCACGCATTCTATCAATATTTACATCAAAGTAATAACGTCGTACCGGCTGATTTTATTGGCTCAGTTGAAAGCGTTACACCCGTAAAAGGACACCATGAGACGTTAATGGCAAATTTTTTTGCTCAGACTCAAGCGTTAATGTCGGGTGTAAATGAAGAACAAGTTCGTGCTGATTTAAAAGCGAAAGGTCGTTTGCCAAGTTATATTGACAAAGTTGCCCCACATAAAGTGCACAAGGGAAATAGGCCAACGAATACCTTACTTTTAAAGCGCATTGAGCCAAGAAGTTTGGGCAGTTTAATTGCACTCTATGAACATAAAATATTTGTCCAAGGCATTATCTTGCAGATTTGTTCTTTTGATCAGTGGGGAGTCGAACTTGGCAAAGGTTTGGCCAATAAAATTGCGGTAGAGCTTGAGAGCGGAGAGGTGAACCAAGCGCACGACAGTTCTACTCGCGAATTAATTAGATACTATCAAACAGCCAGAAAATAATATTTATATAAATAAAGCATTAGATTTTGTAAATATTGAAGAAATAAACATGAAAGAATTACAACGATGTTATCCGGTACTATCACAAGCGAAAGCACATACTTGTAAAGATAGTTCGATCTTTGACGCCCTGTTTAAAAATTAATGAGTCTTCTAAAAGTATTCAGGCTTCACAATAAGCCTGAATACTATATATTTTAGCTGACTATAGTTTTTGATAAGGTACTTATGACTACATTCACGTTTCGAAGGACAATTAACGCCTACCTTTATTTCTTCTTGTTCCATTTGTTTTTTTGACTTGTTTCTTTTTTTTCACTTGTATAGGCGCTTTTGAAAATTCTTTATGAAAAGGCTGTGCTGTCACAACAGGAATGACTTGCCCTATGCTATTTTCAATATTAGTTAATTGTCTTATATCATTTTCCACAGCAAATGAAATGGCAATGCCACTTTTTCCTGCTCGAGCCGTTCGTCCAATACGGTGTATGTAGTTTCTTGGATCTTCCGGAAGGTTATAGTTAATAACTAACGTAATATTATCTACATCAATACCACGCGCAGCAACATCCGTTGCAACTAATACTCTTAGAGTAGACTCTTTAAAGTTTTGTAACGCTTCCTCTCTTACGGCTTGTGTTTTACCACTGTGAAGGCTAGCGGCGCTTATTGAGGCTTTTTCTAGTGCATTAACAATGATGTCAGCGCCATACTTTGTTTTACAAAAGATGAGCACTTTTTTAAAGTCTGCATCTTGCAGGATACTAAACAACAAAGGTACTTTATTCGACTTTTCAAGATGGTAAACACTTTGGTTAACCAAATCGATAGTAACCGTTTCGGCGGTAATTTGAATTTTTGTTGGACTCGTTAATATGGCTTCTGCGAGTATTTCTATTTCAGCAGGCATAGTTGCTGAAAATAATAGTGTTTGTCGCTTCTTGGGTAGTTTAGAGATGATGCTTTGAACATCGTTAAAGAACCCCATATCAAGCATTGTATCTGCTTCATCCAATACAAATACTTCTAACGCCTCAAAATTTATATCACCCATTTCAATTAAGTCTAATAACCTGCCAGGGGTGGCTACTAAAATATCAAGTCCAAGTGCGATTGCGTCAACTTGACCTTGTCTACCTACACCACCATAAACAACTTTAGTTTTAAGCCCTAAACCATCAGAGTAGTCATCAATGTTTTGCATTATTTGCGAAGCAAGCTCACGGGTGGGCGTTAATATGAGTGAACGTGCGCTCTTAGCTTTGATATCAATTTTATTTCGCCCAAAATTATTGATAATAGGTAATGAAAAGGCCGCCGTTTTTCCTGTTCCCGTTTGCGCTATACCAAGAAGGTCTTTGCCATTAATAAGAACGGGGATACATTCTTTTTGGATAGGTGTCGGCTGTTTATAGCCCTTAAGACTAACGCGGTCAATAATTGACTCTAAAAGGGAAAATGCTTTAAATTCTGACATGCTGTCTCGGTATTCATTAATCAATAGGCCGTTATTCTAACAGAATGCTTTAACATATTTAAGACGTATTCAAGAGGCATTTTATTGAGTAAAACTAGTGTCTATATTCGTTCTATTCTGCTCGTAACATAAATCTGCCCGTACATTAAGAGAGCAATTTAACCGGCAGATTTATTTTTTGAAATGAAAAAAATAGAGGGAGTTGGCTTATCGCGTTAGTTTTTTGAATAGAGTACGACTATTTATCTCATATCTGTCACATTAATGGCTACTCTTATTGGCCATAAAAGTTTTAGATACACGCACAAATGCTTCTTTATTTTCAGCATCGTGACCACCATGACCCACATTAGGAATAATCCATAGATCAGAATTAGGTAGATATTTCCTTGAACGCATAACTTCTTCTAGTGGCACTCCTTGGTCATTGTCACCCGCAACAATTAGAACGTTTGTCTTAATTCTTTTTAAGTCGTCATTACTAAGGCGTATCGAATAATTCTTAAATTGTTCAAACATAATACGAACTTGTTCATCAGATTTATGAAAATCTTTAATCCATGGGTAATCTTTGGCGGTTTCATAGGTAAATGATCTTTCTATTTCAGGGTGATCTTTAATAGACCAACTGCCCAACGAACCAATTGTAACCATAGACTCTATGAGCGAGGGGTTAATTAATGCGAGTTGATAAAGTACATCGCCCCCGTAACTGAAACCGAGTGCATTGATCTTATCAAGTTTTAAATGTTGGATTAACACATGTAAATCTTCTGCAACTTTCTTAATCGACAATGTTTCTGTAAAGGCATCAGATTTACCATGTCCTGTTAAATCTACCAAGTAAACTTGATATTCATCTATATAGTCATTCACATGATCACGCCAAACATCAGAAGTTTGGGTATAACCATGAAGCAAAAACAGAGGTTCTCCTTTGCCATAAATTTCGTAATAAATATTTTTTCCATTAATCTTAACTGTTTCTGTTTCT
>Ga0209395_1003498_pt1 | contig 19370 bp, 15 predicted proteins | sample GOMGulsemesocosm_3_FD_184635 | JGI IMG/M metagenome (GOLD analysis project Ga0209395, IMG submission 184635) | Methane-oxidizing microbial communities from mesocosms in the Gulf of Mexico - GOM9D Gulf of Mexico (SPAdes) (version 2) | ecosystem: Environmental > Aquatic > Marine > Cold seeps... | reverse complement strand
GAGAACTTAACGACTGACGGATTCAGGCCTACTGATTTTTTGAAGACACTTGCGCTTGTAAGCCGAAGCTTTAAAGACACAGGTTCAATTGAATAATTTTTTAGGGCCAAGCGCTGATCGTCTTTGAAATCTTGCAATGCCAACAAGCGCTCAACGATATCAATACTTTTATTACGACTAAATATATCCCGGTCTGAGAGCAGCGCCGCTAACTCACACGCAATACCTTTTTCTACTGAACTTTCAGCCTTGAGCAACATAGCGGCCAGCCTAGGGTCCAGCCCTACAGCCGCCGCTTTAAACCCTAGAGCTGTAGCTCTGCCATTTTCTCCAGCAACTAAACCCAGAGCCACTAAGCGCGCCTTCGCGGATAAAAAATGCATTTTGGGTGGCGGAGTTAACCAGTTAATATCATCGAAATTGACTGATCCCCAAATATTAAGATCCAAGACAAGCCCACTTAAATCCGCCGATAAAATCTCTTCACCCTGATAGTCGCGGAGCGAACTATGTCTCGCCTCACTCCATAGACGAATGCAGGTACCTACTTGGGTACGACCCGCCCGGCCTTTTCGCTGTTCTGCAGACGCTTTGGATATATAGCTCGTTTCAAGGCGTGTCATGTCACTAGAAGGATCGTAAACCAAGGTTTTTTCTAAGCCGCTGTCAACGACAGCGGAAACCCCTTCAATGGTTAAACTCGTTTCGGCAATGTTGGTAGTGAAGACTACTCTCCTCTTACCGTCTGGGTCGGGTTTTAAGGCTTGCTCTTGCAAGGCCAAAGTAAGACCGCCATAAAGCGAGAGAAACCGAAGATCAGGATTACTGCCAAACACCGATTTCGATTCTGATAGGCAGCGCCTAATATCGGCTTGGCCGGGGAGAAAAACGAGAGTGTCACCGTGCATTTCTTCGCTTAACACCATGCGCAAAGCATTAATAACTTGCTGAGCTAGGGGCGCCTTACTTTCTTCCATAAACTGCAGTGCTACTGGGTATACCCTGCCCGGGCACTCAATAACCTCGGCTCCGCCCAAATAACGCGACACTAATCCAGTATCAATCGTCGCCGACATCACCAACAACTTTAAATCTTCCCGCAAAGTTTGCTGTATCTCTAGCGCCAACATTAACGATAAATCCGCATGAATAGATCGCTCATGAAATTCATCAAAAATAATTAAGCCAATATCTGAGATTTCTGGATCGCCTTGCAAACGACGGGTTAAAATACCCTCCGTGACAATTTCCAGGACAGTGCTTTTCGAGATCTTGCGGTCATTCTTAATTTGATAGCCAACTCGCTCGCCAACTCTTTCGCCGAGTTGATGTGCCAAATAGTGGGCAATAGATTTTGCCGCTACTCGCCGTGGTTCGAGCATTAGGATTTTCTTACCCTCGAGCCACTTAGAATCAAGTAAACTCAAAGGTAAAAGTGTGGATTTTCCCGCTCCAGGTTCAGCCTGCAACACAAGTTTACCACTGCGATGAAGCACTTCTGCAACCTGGGGTAAAAAAATATTTATGGGTAAGGACGAAGCTGTGCTCATATTAACGACCTATCACCAAAACAGATTGAACTTAGGCTTTGCGGTCTCGCTTAATCAGATCATAGGCCGCTTGAATTTCTTGTGAGCGTTCAGTCGCCACTTTCACCATGTCTTCTGGAACACCCTGGCCCATTAATTTATCGGGGTGGAATTCGCTCATGAGTTTACGATAAGCCTTTTTAATCACCGCATCTGTATCAGAAGACTTTACCCCAAGAGCTTCATAGGCCGATGGCAAATCGTTCTGCTGATTACTGCTGCCATATGAACCTCCACCAGCACCAAAGCGGTCTTGTGCCTTAATCATTCGAATCAATTGATCAAAGGCGGCGTTGGGGTAACCCAAGCGCAAAGCCACACTGCGCAATAAACGCTCTTCTTCACTGTGCAACTCGCCATCAGCCAAAGCAATAGAAATAAGCTGCACTAGTACCATTTGCTTGAGATTGGCCAAGCGATTGCAAACTGACAAAAAATCATCAAGTAAAGCGTCAACGTCAAGGTCAGCGCTACTGCCTTGTTTGAACAGGCGAATCGCTTCCCGCCGGTGATCAGAGGTTAAACCCATCTCCGTCATCGCCCGCTCTGTTTGCGCGACCTCTTCTTGAGACACTCGCCCATCGGCTTTTGCCAGCTTTCCCATTAAAGAGAATACAGTCTTAAAAAACACAGCTTGAATTTTTTGTTGCTGCTCTGCAGACTGAAAGGCGTTTGTGCCAAAACCACCACCAAAACCACCGCCAAATGCTCGGCCGCCGCCAATGGCTCCACGGTCAAACATCCCGCCAATGGAATAACCAATAATAGCACCCAAAAAATTCAAAAGGCTAAACCCAATCAAAGTGCCAATTATTCTACCCAGATACATAATTACTATTCCCTATACCCATCATTGCTTTGAAAAATAAATATCATCATACCAAGCTTCAACCGAGCCTCCAGCATTATCTGTATCAGACATTAACGCTAGTATATCAATGTAGCGGATCTCGCTACCGTGTATACGGCGCATATCCTCTAGTAAATTCCGTTTTTCACTATACCAAGTGTTCAATGCAGCTTCCTTTCCTCGCACCGAGTACATCATAGCACTGGCTCCAGCAAAAGCATTAGGCCACTCGCTACCTTTAGGCATCTGATTTGACCAGACATAGGTAATGGCCCGAGTCTTCCAGAAAAACATTCCGCCACTCACCACAAGATAAATTCGCGCCGCAAAATCATCTCCCTGCTTCAAGCTTTCGTCTCTATCACTCAAGTGCTTGGATATTTTCCATCGCCAATGAATAAAGGGGTATTCCGTAAGATCGACACGCTTACGCAAAAATAGACCCGACGCACTATTGTTACTTTTGGCGTTTAATACAGAATCCGTGCCGTCTCTCACAACGGAATAGTGGGTAAACCCTTCAAATTTCTGGTGTGACCAGTCATCCAGATTGGGCTTGTTGAAATTTGCTATTTCCACTGTTTCTGTGTTTTGTGCAAATACTGCACAGGCGAATGTAATCAAAGTCACATACAGAACCGCAGTGACTGAACTCACCTTAGGCCTGCTTACTTTGAATTAAATCTTTCAATTCAAGCAACTGGTTCTGCAAATCTCGTAAAGTTGGATCGCCAGCCGCGTCAGCCGCTTCAGCTTTTTCACGCATATGCTCCTCCTCCAGTACATTGACTACTATTCCAATAATCATATTCAAAAAAGCAAATGCCGTGAAAAAGATGAAGGTGAGGTAAAAAATCCAACTTAGGGGGTAGACCGCCATCGTTTCATACATAACATCCGTCCAGTCTTCGAAAGTCATGACTCGGAACAGCGTTAATAAACTAACTGAAATATCACCCCACAAATCAGGGTTAATGGCGGCAAAGAAGGTGCTTCCAATAGCCGCATATATATAAAATATTATAAACATGAGCAACATCACATAACCAAGCTGCGGCATTGCTTTAACGAGACTATTCAGCAGCATTCTCAGCTCGGGAATGATGGATACCATTCGCAGCACTCTAAAAATTCTAACTAAACGCCCCACCAATGCTAATTCGCTATCCTGAATAGGAATCAAGCTGACGATTACAATCAAAGTATCAAAGACATTCCAAGCACTATGAAAAAATCGAGATTTGTGCTCTTCTCCTAGGAAGCGAACGGTAATTTCAAATAGAAAAACAAGGGTAATAAACCAATCCAATACCCCAACCACTTGTAGCATGCCTTCCGGCACGTCATAGGTTTTTACGCCAATTACCACTGCCGAAAAAACAATAACGCTCACTACAAATAACTCGAATATCTTGTTCGAGCGCAGGCCGTTGAGCCTTGCCTGTAACGAAGTATAATTCACAATACCCCCCTCTAAGATGCAAATTCAGTCATGAAATCCAAGCCAGCCTGATGCCTGATCGTTCTGCGGTGGTGAGACCACAGCTCTTGAATTTTATCGGTATTACAGCTTTGCCTATCAACAAGCACTCTAGTTTTCAATTCGCCCACGGCGCCGTTAATAGGACATTTTGTAAATACAAATTGATTGCTGATCAGGTCCATAAACGGACCAGATTTACTGGTTGGCATAATAAATAATAACTGCAAGCCCAAACTCTCAGCCAAATAGTTGATAACCTCTTTCGAGCGGTGCTCATCCATTTTAGAAAATGCCTCATCAACCAAGACCATACGCAAGTGACTTTTCCCGTCATTAAATCGAAAAGCCGAGGTAATGGCTGCAGAGCGAATGATGTAAGCAGGGGTTTCCAGCTGTCCGCCCGAGCCCGTACCATATTGACTGAGCGCTATAGGCGCCTTTCCTTCCGGCTCCTTATAAATCTCATAATTCCGGTAATTTCGGTAATCTGCCAATCGTTCTAACTCGCGCAAAGCCTTATTTTCATCGTCGGACAGGAGCATCCCCATCAAACGATCACGAACATCGTTGCCTTTTTTGGTAAAGCTCAGTTCAAACAAGGTATTACCATCCCCTAGGCTGGGGCTGTCTATAACTTCCTTAAAGAACTGCCAATATTCCTTATATTCAGGCACCCACTCCCAATCAAACCGGAAGCTCTCTCGATCTGCGCCAAATCGATGATGTTGTAGTTCATCATTAAGGTCTTCTAGAGTTTTTTTACCATCGTTAATGGCTTGATATATTGAGTGGCACAAATTCGTAACAAAAGTGTTATTGAAGCTGACCTTTAATGCTTCCAATTTTTCATGCTTTGCCGCAAGAATGTTATTTTTCAGACGGTTATGAATCTTATCTATTTGCAGTTGAGCACCACAAATATCACGGAAAAATTGCGCATCATGGTTGCGACTAAAATCAGGTTCATAACTGAGCAAATCTGCTGGCCGCGACTGCTGATTATGAGCCATTACTGCGCGCACCAATCCGTGCGCACAATTGTTCAATTCCGCCAGCAAATCGTCGCGCTGATTGATCAGCGTCAACAAATTCGTTTCGCCGGCCGTTTTGTCGGCCAATGCAAGTCGGTCCTCCAAATTGAAATCAGACCATTCTTTAGCCACGGAACGCAAATTCACCTCAGCTAAATCAACTTGCTCTTGTGCCGAGTCTTGTAAATCAGCCAGTTCGCTACAGAGCTTGTCAACCTGCTTTAATTTGGCTTCCAGCTTTCCTGCCAACTTAAGCAGTTCGGCAATGCGCGTATCTTGAGCGTCCTCTTGGTCCCTCAGGCCTGATAAATGATCATCCATTTCGCTGAAATCACTCAAACCTAACTGTTCCATTGCCGATTCAGCTGTTTGTAGCTCACGATGCAGTTTCAGTATATTTTGCAGAAGATCTGCGAATCGAACACTCACTACCGCATCAACTGATACCTGCAGCGCCACTACCTCTTTATGGCGGTCTCGCGCAATCTGCCACTCAGTATTTAGATCGTTAAGCTCACGCAATTTGGCTTCACTCGCGCGCTCACGTGCACCCTGACCAAAAACCAATTCGCTGTCAGCTAAATCACACCGGAACAACGCATAATTTCCTGAGCCCAAGCAATCGCGGGTAAGGCCTCTGCGGGCGTGACGTAAAGACTCGCGATCCTCTACTTGCTCAACGCTACCGTAACTCGCACTTAGATAATGACGAGCCGTTGCATGATGAAAGTTAATTTCGTTTATTATGGAGTTCTTAGGCAAAGTCATTTTTTCGCTATCGCGTCGAGCCTTTTCGCCCTGAATTACTCGCGCGCGATTATCCCGTCCTGGTAGGCTACGAACTATAGCAATGGCCTCTGCCTCGTATTCAGGCTCTACGATAATGCCAAACCGCGCACCACCAATGTAGCCTTCAATAGCCGATTGCCAGGCGCTGTCTGTCACCTCAACGTAATCGCATAAAACTCTTGCGTCGGCTTCCGGGCACTGCTTATTAATTGCCTCTAGTGCTGCGCGAACTGGTGCAGGGTAGCTGGTTTGACTACCCTGTAAAATATCGATCTCTTGCCGTTTACGCTCGCTACTTCGTTGCAAGGAGCCAAGGTCTTGCTCCCGCTTACTGACCTCTCGAGCCAATTGGTCTCGCACACTACCATTACTATGCAGTTCTTTATTATGTAATAGATCTACCCAGCGGTTTTGTAAAGTCTGTACTTCTAGAGCCTTGTCCATCTGATTTTCTAGTGGCGCAATGTCTATCCAATCACGGCCTAACAAAGTGGGCATATCAATATCAGCGCTATGACGGCTCTGCACAACGCCATTAGCGGCTTGCTTTATGCCCTTATCGCCGAGGGCGGGCACACAAAGCACGATGCTACTTTGCGCTAGAGCTTTCAATACACGTTCCGCCGCATCGCAATTACTCTGCTGTAATTGCATCTGCACTAAGAGAGGCTGTGCTTGTGCGTGCAGCTGTTCATGGCAAGTATCAACGGTGCTTTGCAATTGGTCTTTATCTCGCAAGGCCGGAATGCCGAGACGCTGAGCTTCTAATTGACGTCCTTGGTCGCGTAGTTCTCGACGCCTAGCGTCGGCAAGGTCGGTTTCCCGCTGATTGTTATCAATCGCTTCCCGCACGCTTTGCTGATCACGTTTCGCCGTTAAATAACGCTGTTGCTCACTCAAAAAACGACATTGTGATTCGGAGTACTGTAAAACATTAAAGTCTAACCATTGATTAATATAATCTTTCGCCAGCCCATCTGCATGGTTTAGCAAGGTAATAGATTCTCGCAAGGTACGAGCTTCTGCCTCCATGCTATGAATAGTTTTCAACAGGCTAGAAACATTCCGAATAGCTTCTCCCAAATCTCTGGGTTCCAGTATCTCGTTGCCAACAAAGTCATTGATGCTCTTCACTGGCTTGTAAGCCATAAACCTCGAAAATGCCCGTGCCGCGTTCATGGCTTCGCGCTCTGACACCGCGTCTTTCTTACCACGCAAGGCCCCATAGAGCCTGCATAGATAGGCTTTTTTCTTTTCGTATTTTTCAACCGCTTGCGCGCCAAACTCTTTGCAAAGTAATTTTTGTAAGTCTTTCAATGGCGTAACATAGCGCCCTGCCACATCTTCGCGCACAAAATGGCTCAAACTAAGTTGTTCGCCAGGCAGCACCAAAAACTGACAATCATCTAGCCGCGCCATACGTTGGCTTGACGCTGTATCTAAGTGGGCTCGCATCGCAATGACCGCCGTAAAGGGTTCTGAATCCTCGCCCTCAGACGGGTGAAAAATTGCAGCCAAATAACCATCACAATCATAGGGCCGAGCATAGGAACCGTCATCACAACCCAGAACGTAAGACGCAAGAGTTCGAACTTGCTTTCCTCGAGCTCGCTGACTGGATTCATCTTGCCCCGGATTGAAGTGAAATAGATTATCGTGGGCCGCCGTCATTACTGTTTGAATTGCATCGGCCGCAGTTGTTTTACCAGAGCCATTACCACCAGAAAACAGGCAAATTGGACCAAAATCAAACTCTAAATGAGGGATATTCCCCCAGTTAACATAAATAAATTTCTTTAAAAACATAGTGTATATAGTTCAAATATTTGTCGTTTTAATTCAGCTAACTGCGAAAGTTCAGCGCTAACCTGTTTAGTCATTCTCTGCGATCGTACTAGCATCGCCAATTGAGTGTTCAGGCTTAGAAAACATGGAACCCTGATCAGACATTTTATTCTTTTTAGCATTGTCATCATCCACCGCAGGCACACTACCCTCCCGCAAAGTAGATAAGACTTCGTCTGAAACAAAACTCACGATCAAAGGTCGAATTCTTAACCAAGCGTCCCCTTGATCAATGGCGTCGTCTCCCGCGTAATCAATAAGACGCAATTGTCGCAAACGCCGAAAGGCCGCGCGGCGCTCAGTGATGTTTTCAGGTAACTGACGATGCAATAAATTTTTCAGAGCGATGGACAAAGCTTCCAGAGATAGCCGTACACTGCCCTTCTCGTCTATCTGACCTTCCCGTAAAGCTTTGTCATATTCGGCTCGTAAAACCAGCACAATCGCTACATCTTGCTGCGACAATCGCGAACGCAAACCCCCATTGAAAGGTGTATCATTGTCATCTTCAAGACCGGGAACTCGCGCCCCTGGCGGCACCAACCTTACGAATTGAAAGCGCGCGTCGTGCAATATTCTAATATTAAGCAAATCAAAGTAGTCTGCCACCACAGATTCGAGACGCACAAATACGTCGTAATACTGTTGTTCAGTCTGGCTTTCGTCGCGACACAGCACACCGTAGTCTAGCAGCCTTAACAAAAGATCTTTAAAGCGGTCACCGCTGACATTCTCCTGCTGCAATACAGGAACGATAAATTGTAGAAAACTATTCATTACCAACAACCTCTAACGACGGTTTCTTCACCAAAAAAATGGCAAAATCATCGATACTGGAAAAATATTCACGGCAACTAGTGCTACCTTGTGGCTCAACTTCAAATTGCATTTCACTGGATAGATTGCTACTCGACGCCACTTCAATGGCATGAGCGGCCGCCAGAAGATCAGTGGCGCTGGCAATGGGTAAATCACTGGTCAAGACTCGGTCTCCTTTGAGCAAAATTTCGCGGACATAATCTCGCATAGCGCCATCTGACACCATGAACGCCTGATCCAGAAGCTGTTGAACATAAAGATCTTTACGAGCCTCTATATCAAAATCTTGATCGCCATCATCAAACATTGCACTCACAAACCGCTGTGCTCTAGGGGCGTTTATACGCACATGATCGGGATCAATAAATCCAGGCTGCAAACCCACTAACTTATCACTGACCGCGCCTAATAAGTGTTCCTGCTGTTCCTGAGGGAGTTCACACAAAGATTTACAAACGTCTAACACATCGCTGTGCTGTTGCGCAGCGAGGTAGCTTAACTGGCGAATTATTATGTCGGCTCGCTGAGTAAAGCTATGGAGTGCTTTACGTAGGGCCGGCAACATTACTTCACTCGCATTTTTTAATCGCGCGTCGATACCGTCCAGCAGGTTCCACAGTAAGCTATGGCCTTCTACAATTTGATCCGGCATCAGGTCGCGCAAATTTCGCTCAACCTCTGCCTTCCACTCTTTGGGTTTCTTGCGCACCTTAAGAATTAAAGCGGCAATCTCATCGCGATATTTTTCAACGCTGTCAGCCGACAAACGTACTGCCACGTCGGGTTGAAAGCGCTTCTCCATAAAGTCAAAAAATTCATCGCTCGCTTGTTGCACCAGCTGACGCGCTTCAACTTCCCGCACCAGCTGTCGTTTACGCTCTTCAAGCTCCGCGATAATATCGGTAAAGTCGCTGATTATACGCTCAGAACACTCGTAGGCATCCAGAAGATCATGGACCTCTCCAGAGTTTGAAAACGCCTGTAAACTATTGCGAGTATTACGAGTATTCCTATGGCGAGTACGCACTCTCGCACTGTCAACTTCAGCGAATGGCTGTGTAAACAGACGTCCTGCTCGACTAAAGCTGTAAGTGCTCTGCAAGGTAGCGTCATCCACCTGTTTTTCCAACCACCCGCTCGACAATAAACGATTGAGAATAAAGGTCGCCAATTCACGCTGAGATTTGAAACGACCCTCATCTTGGTCCCCATCAAGAACGGGTGCCCGCGCGAGTGCCTCAAGTAGAATATCCAACAACTGAGTTCTATTCAGCGAGTGCCCATAGTCGCGAAGATCGGTATATAGACGGCGGTAGAGCAAGCGCAAGCACTGCACCACCACTTCACGATACTTTCCACTGAGGGGGTTAAAGAAATGGGGGCGATCTTCATTAAAAAACAAGACAGACACTCAGAGCACTCATGGCGCCCACTGAAATATATATACCAGCGACGCCAGGCGCTGAATTTTGCGATGCTTTGCTCATGGAGATTGTTCTCTTTTAATTTCGCGGCGCTAGCCAATCGGCCAATTGTTCAGCGTAGTAGGTAATGATTAAATCAGCTCCCGAACGCTTAAAGGCCATCATGGTTTCTAAAACAATTGCTTTTTCGTCGATCACGCCCGCCTTAGCGGCCGCCTTTATCATGGCGTATTCGCCACTCACATGATAAACCGCTAAAGGCAAACTGGAATTCGCTCTGATATTGGCAATAACATCCAAATAAGCCATGCCGGGTTTTACCATAAGAAGATCGGCTCCTTCCGCCTCGTCCATCATGGACTCAGCCAAAGCCTCTCGCCCATTGGCCGGATTCATCTGGTAACTGTCGCGAGTACCTTTAAAGCTACTGTCTACAGCATCGCGAAATGGGCCGTAAAAGGCTGATGCAAATTTTGTGGAGTAAGCCATGATGGGCAAAGTGCCGTAGCCGTTATTGTCTAGCACCTCCCGAATAGCCGCCACAGTGCCGTCCATCATTCCAGAGGGCGCAATCATATCAACACCCGCGCGAGCAGAGGCTAGAACTTGGCGCTGTAAATTTGCCAAGGTTTCATCGTTATCAACATCGTCATCACACACTACACCACAGTGGCCGTGATCAGTATATTCACAAAAACAATTGTCGCTGATCACTAACATCTCGGGTTGCGCAGTTTTAGCGCATCGTATCATTCTAGACATTAGGCCATTGTCATCCCAACTATCGCTGCCCACCTCATCTTTGTGTGTCGACACACCAAATAAAATAATAGCTTTAATACCACGGCCCCAAACTCTTTTTACCACCTCAGCTAGTTGCGACTCAGGGTAGCGTTGCACTCCGGGCATGCTGGTAATCTCTACCGGCTCATCAATTCCTTCTTCGATAAATAGCGGCAAGATGAAATCATTTACATTTATTTGATTTTCCTGCACCAGTTGTCGCAGCACGGGCGTTTTGCGCAAACGACGAAAACGAAAATCTGGGCTAATCGTCATGTTTATTCTCTTCTCCATTTTGTGCCGTCTTTAGAATCTTCTAAGATAACGCCGTCAGCAACTAACAAATCGCGGATCTCATCGGCACGAGAGAAATTTTTGTTCCGCTTTGAATCTGCGCGCTCAACAATTAGGGCCTCAATATCTTCACCGTTTAATTCACCAGCCTGCACCGAGGTGGTAAACCAGGCCTCAGGGTCGGCTTCAAGCAAACCCATCTGCGCGGCCGATTTTAACAATAGTCCTTTCAAATAGGGTTTCTCGCTAGCATCGGCTTTGTTAAGTGACTTAGCTAATTGGTACAGCTCGCTCACTGCTATGGCTGTGTTTAAATCATCAAGCAAGGCCTTGTACAGAGGTTTATCCTTGATATCGACAGAAAGGTCGGCCTGCACATCGGAACTTTCACGCAAAGCACCGTAGAGCGTATCTAGCCCCGCTTTTGATTGGTCAAGTAAACCTTTGGAAAAATCTTGTTCTGAACGATAATGAGCCGACAATAAAGCGAAACGAATCACCTCGCCTTTATAACTCTCTAGTAGTGAGCGCACGGTGTGAAAATTGCCTAAAGATTTCGACATTTTTTCACCGTCGATATTTAGGTATCCGTTGTGCATCCAATAGCGCACAAATTGCTTACCATCGTGAGCACAACAGCTTTGCGCCACTTCGTTTTCATGATGAGGGAAAATTAAATCACGGCCACCGCCATGAATATCAATAGTGTCGCCTAAGTGTTTTTCGATCATAGCTGAACATTCAAGATGCCAACCGGGCCGACCCCTTCCCCAGGGACTCTCCCAGCCAGGCTCGCTATCACTCGACGGTTTCCATAATACGAAGTCACCGGCGTAGCGCTTGTAAGCCGCTACTTCTACTCGCGCACCATCTAACATATCTTCAAGTGAGCGATTAGAAAGCTTACCGTAGTCTGCCATCGACTGTACCGCAAATAGCACGTGCCCTTCCGCCTCGTAAGCATGCCCCTTAGCCACTAAGGTTTCCATCATGGCGATCATCTCAGGAATGTGGTCGGTGGCCTTCGGCACGATACTGGGTGTCAAACAACCCAGCGCTTGCATATCTTCCGTGTAGGCTTCAGTAAACCGCTCCGATATTGCACTTGTGGTTTCACCGCTGTCGAGTGCAGCTTTCATAATTTTATCGTCAATATCAGTGACATTGCGGGCGTAAGTCACATCTTTGTATTCGCTCTTCAAGAGGCGAAACAAAGTATCAAACACGACTACAGGACGAGCATTGCCAATATGTACAAAATTATAAACCGTGGCACCACACACATACATCGTCACCTTGTCTTGCTGAAGTGGTGTGAAAATTTCTTTTTTCCGTGATTGTGTATTGTAAATTGAGAGTGCCATTACTTCTTCCAATTGTCCTTTAAGCCGATAGCCCGATTAAATACCGGATGTGCGTCAGTGCTGTGTTTCGAATCCAAGCAAAAATAACCCTCGCGCTCAAACTGATAACTCACACCCGGCAGAGCCGTCGCTAAACTGCGTTCGGCTTTACAGCCACTTAATACGGTTAATGATTCAGGATTAAGAAAATCTATATAGTTTTTGTCACCGGCATCGGGTGTCTCGTCATTGAATAAACGGTCATACAAGCGCACTTCACAATCGAAACTGTCAGTGGCCGAGACCCAGTGAATAACGCCGCGAGGCCGAATGCCTTCGGGTGGGTTTTCACCCACGGTGCCGGGCACAATAGACGCTAATATTTCAACGACCTCGCCAGCTTCGTTTTTTACGCTTTCATCAGCTTTAATAATATAGCCTCCGCGCAGCCTCACCCATTCACCCAATACTAAACGCTTAAACTTCTTGCGCGACAAACCTTGCTCTTCGGTAAAGTCAGCCTTGTCGATATATAAGCTTTGGGTAAAGCGCATTTCCCGCTCGCCCAGCTCAGGCCGATTGGGGTGGATGGCCTGAATCATTGTCTCGTTCATATCAAGCGGCACATTGGTAAGCGTTACTTTCAATGGATTGAGCACACACATAGCACGCGGAGCATTGTCATTGAGGTCATCGCGCACGGCATATTCCAACATGCCTACATCGATAGAGCTACCAGACTTAGTCACTCCGATCAGTTCACAAAAATTGCGAATAGACGCTGGGCTATAACCTCGGCGGCGCATTCCTGACACTGTAGGCATTCTTGGGTCGTCCCAACCATCGACGTGTCCATCGTCGACCAACTGCTTCAGCTTGCGTTTTGAGGTGATGGTGTAATTCAATTCCAAGCGCGCAAATTCATACTGCCGAGGCGTATTCGGAACCGGTAAATTTTCCAAAAACCATTCATAGAGAGGCCGATGATCGGCAAACTCCAAGGTACACACTGAGTGGGTAACGCCTTCTAGTGCATCTTCCTGACCGTGAGCAAAATCGTAACTAGGGTAAATACACCACTTATCACCTGTCTGATGATGCGTCTGTTTGCGAATACGGTACATAATTGGGTCGCGCATCTGCATGTTGGGCGAAGACATGTCAATTTTTGCCCGCAGCACACAGTGGCCTTCGTCAAATTCGCCTTGCTTCATCTTTTCTAGTAAGTCGAGATTCTCATCAATACTGCGCTCGCGGTATGGGCTCGGCTTGCCTGGTTTGGTCGCCCAACCTCGATAAGCACTTGACTCCTCGGGGGAGAGATCACAGACATAGGCCTTCCCTTCCCGCACCAGGTGTTGAGCCCAAGCGTAGAAGGTATCAAAGTAATCCGAGGCATATTTCACCTCGCCAGCCCACTCATAACCTAACCAGCTAACGTCCTCTTTGATGGCATCAACGTATTCTTGCTCTTCTTTTCCAGGGTTTGTATCGTCAAAACGCAGGTTACACTGCCCTTCAAAGGTATTAGCCAAACCGAAATTCAGGCATATCGCTTTCGCATGACCGATATGCAAATAGCCATTAGGCTCAGGCGGGAAACGGGTAACAATCTGCTCTACGGCCTTGGTATCGAGGTCTTTGTGCACTATTTGTTCAATAAAGTTTAGCGGCTTACTATTCTCGCTCATGCGGTCTCTTTTTCTTTGCCTTCAGGCATTATGACTAGGGAAAATGGGGTGTGGGCACTCGGCCAACTCAAGGGGAGACATTATAACGACACTCGGGGTTGGGCGCACGCTTCCTTGAGTTCGAAAACTTCAGTATCATGAGCCTTTTTCCAATAGCAGGTTTGATCATGATTACCCTACATACTAATTACGGCGACATCACTCTAGAGCTCGACTTCGATAAAGCCCCCAAAACAGCGGCCAATTTCCAGCAATATGCTACAGATGGCTTCTATGATGGCACCATCTTCCACCGAATTATCGACGGATTTATGGTTCAAGGTGGTGGATTCGATAGCGATATGAAGCAGAAAGAGACGCGAGAAAACATTGAAAACGAAGCGGACAATGGCCTCGCAAACGATCTCGGCACCGTGGCGATGGCTCGCACCATGGACCCGCACAGCGCTAGCTCACAATTTTTCATCAACATCAAAGACAATGATTTTCTGAACCACACGGGGAAAAACTCTCAAGGTTGGGGCTACTGCGTGTTTGGCAAGGTCTCTGCTGGCATGGACGTGGTCGATAAAATCAAAGCAGTGAAAACGGGTAATCACATGGGTCACCAAGACGTACCTAAAGAAGACGTTATCATTAATAGCGTGACCGTGGCTGAGGCATAAACTGAGCCAATGACCACCTTGTTTATATCCGATCTGCACTTGGATGAATCACGCCCGGACATTACCCGGGCGTTTTTCGAATTTCTAGAACGTGAAACCCCCCACGCTGAAGCCCTATACATTCTGGGTGACTTCTTTGAAGTGTGGGTGGGTGACGATGATGACTCAGAGTTTTCTCGGCAAATCGTCGAACGCTTGAGAAACATCACTGACAGCGGCACAGCCCTGTATTTCATGCACGGCAACCGAGATTTCCTGGTGGGCGACATCTTCATTAAAGAAACGGGCGCCACACCGCTCCCCGACCCCTCTGTTATCGAACTTTACGGAGAGCCAGTGCTGCTCATGCACGGCGACAGCCTCTGTACGCTCGATGAAGACTATATGATATTCCGCCAACAGGCCCGCTCGCCCGAATGGCAGCAACAGCTGATGAGTCATTCGCTCGCTGAACGCCGCATCATTGCCGCCGACCTCAGGCTCAAAAGCCAATCGATGAACAGCCTAAAAGCTGAAGACATCATGGATGTGACGCCAAATGAAGTCAGTAAGGTTATGGAGCTGCAGCAGGTAAAACACCTGATTCACGGCCATACCCACCGCCCCGCCCGCCATCCACTGAGCCTCAGCAGCGGTGCAGCAGAACGAATCGTACTTGGCGATTGGCACGATCACGGCTGGGTACTACGAGTGAGCCCAGACGCTTATTCCCTGGAACAATTTCTAATTTAACTCAAAGGCTGTAGACTGCGCCCAGCCAAACTTGAGAGTAAACGATGGACATCAATAAAATCGACCCTTTGAAATTTCGGTCTGCCCTCGGCCAATTTCCTACCGGAGTCACCATTGTAACCACTCTTGACGCCAATGGCGGCAAAGTGGGCATGACCGCCAGCAGCTTTAATACGGTGTCTCTAGACCCCCCTTTAGTGCTTTGGAGTATTGCGAAGAGCGCCTACAGTTACGATTCATTTATGGCCGCCAAGCATTTTGCGATTCATGTACTCACCGCCGGACAAGCTGACCTCTCTGATTTGTTTGCCCAAACGGGGGCAGACAAATTCGAGCTCATCGATTGCAGTACAGGGCTGGCTAACATACCAATATTGCCCAAGTTTGCGGCTTGCTTTCAGTGCGATACGGAGCACCGCTACGACGGTGGAGACCACACTATCTTAGTGGGTCGAGTGATAGATTTTGAAAGCCATGAAACTGAGCCTCTCCTGTTCCATCGCGGCAATTATGCTGAGATCACCTGAGCAAAGACTTTAATCCCTCTTCAGAAGGCCTTATTCTTCCAGACAGCGTCCGTATTTATTGACGTTCCAATGGCCGACAGATTTCTTTAGCCACATGACATCTCGCTTTAAACAGACAAGCTACAGGTCCAAGCCAAAACATGACTACGAGTGAAACCACACAAACTTTATCACCGGAATGGCTACAACGCTTTGGCGGAATCGCCCGCCTTTATGGTGACAGCGGGCTCGAGGCCTTAGCTAAAGCGAAGTTCTTGGTAATAGGTATTGGAGGCGTCGGCACATGGATAGCCGAGGCCTTGGCCAGAACAGGCGCTGGGGCAATCACACTTGTGGACTTAGACGATATCTGTATCACCAATACCAACCGGCAGATTCACGCCTTGAGCCATACTATCGGCCACTCTAAAACCGCCGTTATGGCCGAACGCTTACGGGCCATTAATCCGGAACTGGTGGTTAGTGAAATAGAAGATTTTGTAGCTCTCGACAACTTAGCTGAAATAATCCTGCCAAGTTACGACGTTGTCATAGATGCCGCTGACAACTTCCGCGTAAAAGCTGCACTTATTTCTCATTGCCGCGGGCAAAAACAGCAAATCGTCACTGTTGGCTCTGCGGGCGGCAAGCGTGACCCAAGACAAATAGTGAGCGGAGACCTCAGTCGCACCTTACAAGACCCGCTACTGTCTCGGGTTCGCAAGCAACTGCGGCAAAAACATGCTTTTCCGCGCAATCAGAAACGAGTATTCTCCGTCGAAGCCATCTATTCACCAGAACAAATGTTATACCCTGACGGCACAGGGGGCGTATGCCAAGCAAAGGATGGGGTTCTGCAAGACGGGGTGAAATTGGATTGCGCAGGTGGTTTTGGCGCGGCCACAATGGTTACTGCCAGTTTTGGCATGATTGCCGCCGCACGCGCAGTTGAGCGTCTCCTGGAACGGAAAGCACCCACTGCGAACTAAAACTTTAACGCTTTTTCCACCATGGCATAAAACCCATTACTCCGCGATGGGCTTAAATGCTGCTTAAGACCCAGAGAGTTAAACACACCCTCTATATCAAGATGCTCCAACTCTTTCTCGGTTTTATTTTGGATCAAAACAAGCAACAAGGCGCCCAAACCCCGCACCACGCGCGAGTCACTGTCGATACTAAACAAATAATGTTCACCACGCCTCTCACGCTGTAACCAGGTATCAGCTTCACAGCCATTCACCCGATTAAGATCTGTACGGATCATAGGCTTTGATTGAATTGCACTGCCCCATTTCAACAGCTGCCGGTACCGAGCCTGCCAGTCATTGTGAGCTCGTAAGTCCTCTATTGAGAGTGTCGCAAGCTCATTGCCAGCTTTAGGAACAGCCGAGGCTACTGCACCCAGCGTAAGCTTCAAGCCGACGATCAGCGCATCTATATCAGCTCGGGTATTGTAGGCCAGCACCGACGCCCTAATTGTCGGCCCCTTTCCCAAAGCATCAATCAAGGGCTGCGCACAGTGATGCCCCACTCGCAGTGCAATATCCTGCTCGTCTAAGCCATGACCGAGATCGATGGCGGAGACATCACCCCGAGGCACAAAAGTAGCTATACCCAAGTTACCTTCTGGTCTTGATAATAATTCTATTTCTTCGATTTTAAAGAGCTCTGAATGTAAGTATTGTATAAGTTCTTGCTCGTGATCGTACATCGCCTGGCGATCACATTCAGACAGAAACTTGAGCGCCGCTTCAAGACCTGCAATTGACGATAAGGAGGCAGTACCCGCTTCAAAGCGGTGCGGAATACTCGCCCACTCACTAGTATTCAGGCTAACACTTGAAATCATTTCCCCCCCACCCTGCCATGGGGGTAATAATTCAAGGAGTTCTCTCCGACCATACAGCAAACCAATGCCCGTCGGCCCATAGAATTTATGGGCAGAACAAACAAAAAAATCACAGCCTAAAAGTTTCACATCAACTCGCTGATGCGCCGCTAACTGCGCGCCATCAACCACTAGGCAACACGGCAGATTCTCTAGTTGCGCAGCCACACTGGCAACATCCACACTAAAGCCCAAGGCATTTGAACCTGCAGTAAGCGATACTACCTTGGTTTTATCGCTAAGATGCTCATGAAAATTTTCCGTTTGCGGTATTCCACAAGGCCCAGGGATAAGTAATTCTGGCAAAAACTTTAACTTTAATTGATAGCGCTCAGCCGCCATTTGCCAAGGTACTAAGTTGGCGTGATGCTCCGCGCAACTAAGAAGAATTTCGTCGCCAGGGTCTAGGTTTGAGCAGAGGCTATTCGCCAAAAAATTTAGCGCTTCCGTTGTACCCCGGCTAAACACAATTTCAGCGGGCTCACTGGCACCTAAAAAATCAGCACTGGCATTACGTGTACGCTCAACCATCGCCGTTGCAGCTCTGGCTAAACGATGGCTCGAGCGATGCGTATTAGCATTACTCAAAGAGTAAAAATCTGTGACCGCCTGAATGACACACGCCGGACGCTGAGATGTAGCCGCATTGTCTAGATAAACCAGACCTTGATTCTCTTTATTGGAAAACAGCGGGAACAAGCGTTTAAATTCTTGAGGCCTAAATGTATGAGACATAAAAATGGCGTTTCCTAAGGTACCTGCTTCAGGCCAAATAATTTCTGACTATTTAGCCATGTTTGCGCCGCAATAGCTGCCAAGGGTTCATTTCGTAATTCTGCCAGTACCTGTGCCACACAAATCAAATTACGTGGGTGATTGGCTTGCCCCTGAAAGCCAAACGGGGGCATATCGGGAGCGTCAGTTTCCAGAACTAAAGCTTCCAAGGGCATAGCGGCAACCGTGTGGCGAGTCTTTTTTGCACGCTCATAAGTAATTGTGCCACCGATACCCAGATAAAAACCCAATGCCCAATAGTCTTCTGCCTGCTGAAGACTGCCGGAAAAACCATGCACCACACCACCTTTTGGTAATTTGTAACGTTTCAAACAGCGCAGTAGTTCGTTGTGCGCACTTCGAACGTGAATAATCAAGGGCTTACTGGATTCTACAGCTAGCTGTAGGTGCTGCTCAAAGATTGCAAGCTGCACGCTCATTGAACAATCTATTTTTGCGTCCAGACCGCACTCGCCGATGGCAACACATCTGGTGTCGCTAAAAAAATCTGAAGCCTGCTGTGCAATATCTTCATTAGCGACATTGGAGTCAATCCACCAAGGGTGTAGGCCTACACTATAGACAAGCTTAGGAATATCCGCTGCTAGGGCCTGTGCCGCAGGCCACTGAGCGGGCTCTACCCCAGGCACCAAGAGCCCCGTGACCCCAAGCGCATTACACTCCTGCCATTGCGCAAGCCGCGTGCCCGCACCAGCCTCTGGGTTAAAATCCTCGAAATCAAAATGACAGTGACTGTCAAAAAATTCAATCTTCACGTTGTCGCTTTTCCGTCAATCGCTATACTTAGTCAGAAGTATTTCAGGATGATTATATGAGCACGTCCAGCCACGCGTCTTTTTA
>Ga0209395_1003497_pt1 | contig 19377 bp, 27 predicted proteins | sample GOMGulsemesocosm_3_FD_184635 | JGI IMG/M metagenome (GOLD analysis project Ga0209395, IMG submission 184635) | Methane-oxidizing microbial communities from mesocosms in the Gulf of Mexico - GOM9D Gulf of Mexico (SPAdes) (version 2) | ecosystem: Environmental > Aquatic > Marine > Cold seeps... | reverse complement strand
TTAAGCCCGCTCTAACAACTTCACTTGCTGAGCCATATCGACCAGTGTTAAGTTGCTGATTTATAAATTGATCAAAATGCTCGCCTAATGTTACGCTTGTATTTTTAGCCATAGTGTAAAACCTCATGAATACCAATATATATTGGATTATGGTATAAAAAAAATAACAAGGCAATTAAACGGACAAAAAACAGTTGGCTTTTGCTCGTACCTCGCTAATTTTAGCCAACCATTTTAAGCCGCTTATTGTGGCGTTAGCCTTTTCGTCAAACTTGCATATTCTTTACACTATAACTACAATGTAATTATTACTACATATAAATTTGAATGGGATCAAAACAAAGCTGACTCCAACAGAATAAAACATGGTGTTTCTTTTGATGAAGCTAAATCCGTATTTTATGATGAGCATGGCCGTTTAATTCCTGATCCCGATAGCTCGATACACGAAGAACGCTTCATTTTACTTGGGCAGAGTTCTGAGTTTAAAACCCTGATAGTGTGTCATTGCTATCGATATGAAAATGAAAGTATTCGTATAATTTCTGCGCGTAAAGCTGATAAAGGTGAGCGCAAACAATATGAGGGTTTTCATTATGCGTGAACAATATGATTTTTCAAAATCTGTACCTAATCCTTATGCTAAAAAGCTTAAGAAACAAATTACTATCCGTTTAGACGAAGATGTAATTGATTACTTTAAAGTACTATCAGATAAGAACGGTATACCGTATCAAAACCTGATTAACCTGTACTTAAAGGACTGCGCAACAGCACACAAAGAGCTGCAACTAAATTGGCAATAAAAGGCTAACAAGAAGTTTAAACGCCTAACAGTTGGCGGCGTTCGTTTCTCACTAATTTTAGCCAACTATTATGCGCCACTTAAAACGGCGTTATATGACAAATGAAGTCACATTTACAAGGAGAGTAATATGAATATTAATGTAGCAATGGTGCCTTATATCTTATTGTTGACGGCGGCTTTACCTGCATTGTTTGCCATTCGATTAGCAAAAAAACAAGAACGTTCGATGTTAACTAGTGGTGTAGTAACGTTTGCTCTAGGATTTACTTGGATTGGTGGTTGGATTTATTTAGGGATCATGAACTTCAAACAACCCAAAAAAAACAATGAAAATTAGTCATATAACAAACTGTTAAACAAGGATAAATAACAGTTGGCTTTTGTTCCTGCGTCGCTTATTTTAACCAACTATTATTTGCCCATTAAACGAACGTTATAATGTTGTTTGAAAGTGGCTTTAAAATTAATTTATTGATGTATAAAAGAGTACTTTATGAAAGAAGCTATTAACGAAATAAAGAGTGAAGTTAAAGCCAAATTGTTATTTTGGAATAATCTTAAAAGTCGAAAACTTAAAGTCGCTCTAATATTATTATTCATAGCTTTAGTTGCTTTAAAAATTTTTACAACAGTTCTAACATTTGATTGGCTAGTGAGCTTGTTTAGTTAAATTAAGTAGAATAAGAGTAGTAAAAATATAACAAGCAAATAAACAGGGACGTAACGCTTGTTCAGTTCCGCTCCGTTCAACATTATAGCCAACTATAATTTTACGCTTATTGCTGCGTTAGGCTACTTAAGGATTGCTATGAATTCAAAGTTTGATAAATTAAGTGAGTTGGGGGCAGGAGAGTTTGAGCATTTAAATGGTTCATTGATTAAACATCTAAATAGCACTTATCAACTATTAGAAAAGTGGGGAGCGTCTCAAGAGCTTTGTGATTCAGGTTTATACCATGCTGCATATGGTACGGCTGGTTTTTAAACTCAGGTTGTCTCATTATCCGAACGAAACGATATAGCAAAAATAATAGCAAAAACTGCGGAAGAAATGGTTTATTTATATTGCTCTTGTGATCGAGGCTTTGTCTTTAACAATTTTAATGGAAACTCTGCTATTAAATTTAGAGATCGATTTACGGAAACAGAATTTGAATTAACTCATGAACAAGCACAACAGTTTTGCGAACTGACAGTTGCAAATGAACTTGAGTTGGCAATCGATAATATTGAATTTTTAAAAGAGCATGGACAGGGATTACTTAACTTGTTTCTTAAAATGAAACCGTTACTAAGTAAACCTGCAAATGAAACTGTTACGAGTGTGCTAGGTTCAGTAACCATACAAGCAATTTAACCGGAAAAAATACAGTTGGCTTTTGCTCCTTCGTCGCTTATTTTAGCCAACTATCTTTTGCCCATTAATGTGGGCGTTAGCCGTCATTTACTTAACAGAAGGTATTACCCATAGTATGAAGATTGAAACCATTACACCAGACAAAATGTTTGAGCCAATTGGCCCATATAGTCATATTGCCAAAGCTGGCCCGTTCATTACTATTTCAGGAACACCCGGTGTTAATTCATTAACATCAAAGATGGCAGGAACAGACGCGTATAGTCAATCTAGGCAAATCGTCCGAAATTTCAGCTCAATGCTTAATGATGTTGGTGCATCATTAAAGGATGTTATGCATGTTAATGTGTTTCTGATCCGAGTCGAAGATTTTCAAGAAATGAACCGAGCTTATGCAGAGGAGTTTGGTTCTCATTGCCCAGCTCGTACTGTTATCTGCGTAGCTGACCTCCCAAAAAAAGGCGCGCTTATGACCATGAATTTAACAGCTTTTGTGAATAGCGACGGCTAACAAGCCTTTAAACGGAAAAATTGTGTTGGCTGTTTTCATTGCGTTTAACATTTTAGCCAACTGTAAATCTCCCCTTAGTGGGGTTATATTTTACATGGGTCAAGAAGTATATTTTATGGCTACGAACTATAAATTTGAAAGATTGAATGCTGGCAGGGATTATATTGCTGATAATTATCAAGCACCGCTCAGCTTATCCGATATAGCAAAGCACTCATATATGTCTCCTTACCATTTTTTGCGTGTTTTCAAGGATACTTATGGAGAAACGCCTAACGAATTTTTGATTCGGCTTAGAGTCGAAAAAGCTAAGAAAATGCTTATTACGGAAAATTTGAGTGTCTCAGAAGTTTGCGAGAAAGTGGGTTACATAAGTCTTGGTAGTTTTTCTTCATTGTTTTTAAAACAAGTTGGTTTGGCACCTACTTTATATCGTCGTAAGCTTTGGGCTTTGTCTACTGAAGTATGCCGTTTTCCCTCGCAGGCCATACCGGCATGTTATGCCTACCATTTTTTGGGAAAATTGGCTAATTGAGCAATATTGGAGAAATATCATTTTGATTATTTCTATAAAATAAAGATGAATTAATAACTGGGAATATAAAGATGATCACATCCATAGCGCATGCAACAATATATGTACTTAATCAGGACGAAGCTCTTGATTTTTACAAAAACAAGCTCGGTTTCGAGGTCGGTGATGACATGAAAGTGGAAGGAGGTTTTCGATGGTTAACTGTATATCCGAAATCTAAATCACAACTTCAGCTGGTATTGGCAGAGCCAAAAGAGGGACCTATGTTCACCAAAGACTCTGCCGAAAAAATACGAAGTTTAATCGAAGAAGGCGCATTTGGAGCGGGCGTTTTTGAAACTGAAAATTGCCAAAAAACGTACGAAGAGCTTGTGACTAAAGGAGTGGAGTTTATCCAGCCACCTACAAAGCAGCTTTATGGCGTCGAAGCTATGGGCATAGACAATTCTGGGAACTGGTTTAGTTTGGTTCAACGGTAAAATAAAATAGAACAGGTTGCTTAACAGGACTTAAAACAGTTTGCTTGGCTCGTACCTCGCCATTTTAGCAATCAGTTTTAAGCCCATTAGCAAGGCGTTATATTTAAATGGAGTTTCAAGTTTATGTATAAGATTCAGCGAATTTTTCTGTTTGTTTCACTAGTTGTTAGTATCTCTTCATTTGGTCAAGATGATCCCTTTAAAACAGTACAAAATTTATTTTCAGCTATGTCAGAAGTTAATCATACAAAAATGAAAAATTTAGTGACTAGTGATTTTCAATTGTTAGAAGTTGGTGAAGACTGGGATATTTAGGGTCTAATTAAAGTGGTTAATCCCTCTGAATATTCTAGAAGAAATTACTTCAATGTTATCAAAGTAAAATCTAGCGGTGATATTGCTTGGGTGAGCTACTGGAATAAGGCCTTTTTTACTAAAGGCGAATTAGTTGAGGTTGTAGTTTGGTTAGAAAGTGCTGTACTTATTAGAAGTGATAATAATTGGAAAATTCAAATGTTGCATTCTACCAAAATCAAACCTGAAAAATCACCAAAAAAAACAATACTAATAGAGTGTAAAGTTTATATATAACAATAACTTAAGTCGAGAGGGTGGTGTAGGGTCACTTCGAACACTATTTTAGTCAACTATTAATTTCCGTTTATTGCGGTGTTAGGAAAACAGAATGGAGTTTTTGTCTCATCCAACTATTATCGCAACAATATTTTTTGTTTCATCGTTGCTTATTGGTGGGATAATTCATTGGACATATATTCTCAAACTTAAAAAATACCATTCTTCATTATGGGTTTAAGCAGGTAGTCCAACGATTAAAAGTGATCGTGATCTTTTTACGATGTGGCCGACCATTAAATTCTTACTTAATAAGCAATATATAATCTCTGGCAATTTAAAAGGGAAAGAGTTTTATTCTTCGTTTCGTATGCCTGTATTAATAGGTTATTTTGCCACATGTAGTCTGTTCCCGCATTCTTCTTATTTTTGGTTGGCCTCAAGGATAAGTACGGTGTATTGTATTCCTAACAAGATAATTAATAAGAACAAAAAACAGTTGCCTGCTTTTGTACCTCAACATTTTAGCCAACACAATTTTTTGCCGCTTAAGGTGGCGTTATATGCAAAGGATAATCATGTTCAAGTTGATCGTTTTAAGCTCTATTTCTTTAATCTTTCTTTTTGCATCTACGGCTAAAAGTAGCGAGTGTGATATTTCTGGTGTTTGGGATCACTCAGCTAAACCTGCGACACTTTTTATAGATTTAAGTAAAGGCGAAATATCGGTTCATACACACGAAATCAACTCTGAATCAATTGGCTTAGTTGTTTTAAAAAACCTTAAGCTAGGTTCAAATGCTACCTCATGGAATGCAAAAATGTACAGCGGCGCAGAGGATGCATTTGTTGATGTTAAAATAACATCCAAAAGTTGTAATCAACTAACTGTTAGTTTTAACGGAGAAGAAATCTTGGGGTTATTAAGATAAATTTGCATATTACAAGCGCTTCAAACGGAAAAGTACAGTTGGCTGTTTTCACTTTGTTAACATTTTAGACAACACCACTTTTCCGCTTAAAACGGACGTTAGCCATCAATGTTAATCAATTAAGGGTATCATTTTGGACGATAGAAAATTCATCACAACTGGAGCTGATTTACCGCAGTGGTCAAATCCAATTAGTCATGCTGTAGTAGTGAATAATATGTGCTTTATAAGCGGACAACTCTCCGTAAATGTTAAAGGAGAATATGTAGCTGGTACTTTAAAAGAAGAAGCTTTGCGGGCTTTTGGTAATGTATTTGCCGCAGCAAAAGCTGCAGGGTTCGATAAATCCGAAATAGTATATGTTGATATCGCATTTTCAGATTTAACTGAAGTACAATACGTCAATGATATCTATATGGACTTATTTCCAGAAGGAAAAAGACCTGCTAGAACAATTTATGAAGCTGCAGCTCTACCTTTTGGTGGAAAAATAAAAGTAGTTGCTACAGCTGTTAAATCTATAAAAAATGGTTAACAAATTTGGTCAGAGCGACAATTATGTCGTCGCTTGAAATGCAACAACAAAATTAAGCCTGCTAACGGCGTTAGCTTTCAATGGAGTTTTGATGAATCAAAGAGTAGCGGGGGTTGATCTCGCCAGAGCTTTAGCAATATTCGGCATGATCATTGTTAACTTTAAAATTGCAATGAAAGCTGAAACTGGTAATTCGCTATTGTTAAGTTTTGCTGGGCTTTTCGAAGGTCGAGCATCGGCATTATTCGTAATTCTCGCAGGCGTTGGCATAACATTTATAACCAATAAAGCAAAGGGGTCTAATGACAGGTTATTTTTACTAAAGAGTCGTTTATCGTTGCTAAAACGAGGCGGATTATTGATTGTAATAGGCCTTGTTTACACACCAATATGGGAAGCTGATATCCTGCATTTTTACGGATTTTATTTCTTGATAGCTGCTGCAACATTTACGGTTAACGACAAAGTACTGTTATTTATATCGGCACTTATCATGATGGTATTTCCAGTTTTGTTACTGTTTTTCAACTATGAGCAGAACTGGAATTGGGTAACTCTGACCTATGAAAACTTTTGGACATTCGATGGAATGGTTAGGCATATAATATTTAACGGCTTTCACCCAGTGTTTCCTTGGGCTGCCTTTTTATTCTTTGGGATGTGGCTAGGGAGGCAGGATTTATCTCAAGCATTTATGAAAAAAAGGCTGCTTATTTGGTCACTCATCACTCTTATTATCACCGAATGTAGCTTTTATTTGATAAGAACAGCTGTCGGAGACGGTAGTGTGGTTGAAATGACTTCTGAAGAAGTGTCATTTCTGTTTTCAACATCTATTATACCTCCTTTACCTCAATATATAATCTCTGCTGGTAGCTCTGCAGTTATTACACTGGTTACTTGTCTATATTTTTCAGAGAGGTATTGTGAAAGTAATATTATTAGGTGGTTGTATCAAACAGGGAAAATGTCTTTAACCTTGTATGTTGCTCACGTCATTATTGGTATGGGCCTGCTTGAATCTATCGGGCTGTTAGAAAACCAGACAATAAACTTTTCACTACTTAGTGCATTGATATTTTGTGTTTTTGGGGTGTTCTTTAGTGTTACGTGGCTTAAATTTTATAAAACTGGACCGTTAGAATGGGTCTTTCGTAAAGTTACAAGCTAACAAAGTATTGCACAAACCGCTGAGTGCAGCGTTAGTAGTCTTTATCTCTAGCAGAATGGGATTTCCTAAAGTACTGCCGTAAAGTTTAATAAGGCGCTCAAACAAAAAAATTACAGTTGGCCGCGATCGCGCCTCGCACATTTTAAGTAACCGCATTTTTCCGCTTAGCTTAGCGTTAACATGAAAGTTAGGAGGAGTGTTTGAGTACAGGAGTTATAATTTTTGTAATTGCCATTATTGGAGTTATTTTGAAATAGCGTTTATATATTCCAAATATAATGACGTTAACAAAACTCTCGATGAGCAATGTAAAGACTTAACAGACAAAAAGGCTATTAGAGAGTTTAAGTGTAATCACTGGTTAAAGGGGGCTAAATTAACTTTTCGTATTTTTATTTATTGCTTACTGCCACTTGTTTTACTTTCCATTTATATATGATTTTTAGTAGGTTAGGCATAAAAGGTCTATATAACATGCCGTTACCAGAGCTGAAACAGCGAGCTATTCGCTTCGTTCAAGTTTAGCCCTCAATTTTTTATCCTTTATTAGGGCGTTAAGCATTTTGGAAGTTTGTCACATGAGAATTCGTAAGTATTTAGAAAAAGATTGGTCTCGTATTTGCTATATACATGATTTGGCTCGTTTAGATGAGTTACATGGTGCATCACTGGAAGATGCCTTTTTACCTCTAGAAATTGCAGCGAAGAATGAGAACCTTTTTGAATATGATTTACTTGTAGCAGAGCATAATGGAGTTGTTGCTGGATTTATTGCTTATGATGAGGAAGAAATAGCTTGGCTTTATGTTGAGCCAAGCCTATATCGCCTTGGAATAGGCAAAGCATTGGCTAATGCTGTCATTGAAGCGTCGTCTAGTGCATTCACCATTGAGGTGCTAAAGGGGAATTCAGCAGCACTACAGTTTTACCAAAACGCAGGGTTTTCGGTGGTAGACACTCATAGCGGCGTGATGCCAGGTAATGAGAAATTTGACGTGACAGTTCATGAATTGTGTAACACTACCAATGCCTAACAAGGGGGCAAGTCGTATTTGTAACAGCTTGCTCGGTTCCACTTCGTTCCACATTTTAACTAACTATTTTATTGCCTCTTAAAGAGGTATTAAATGCCAAGGAGATTAAGTGCTCAAATCGATTCATCATGCCGCTATAATTTGCTCAGATTATAAAAAGTCTAAGAACTTTTATGTTTCAATTCTTGGGCTAGAGGTTATCGCTGAGAATTATAGAAAAAAACGAGATTCATTTAAACTCGATTTGCAATTACCCAATGGTGGTCAAATAGAGCTATTTTCTTTTCCTAATTCGCCTGATAGACCAAGCTACCCTGAAGCTTTAGGTTTAAGACATTTGGCATTTAATGTAGAGTCAGTTGAATCTGTGAGAAATTATCTTTTATCTCAAGGCGTAGATGTTGAACCAATTCGAGTAGACGAATATACTCATAAAAAGTTTACCTTTTTTAGTGATCCTGATGGACTGCCACTAGAGCTATATGAGCAAGTTGGCATATAAGGCGCACAAACCAAAAAATATCAGTTGGCTATCGTTTCGTGATTATAGCCAAGCATTACCTTCACTTAGCAAGGCGTTAGCTATTTAATCTAATTTAGGGATAATTAATAAGTTATGGATAGAATTGAACCTACTTTTAGTTCGAATAACATCAAGGAAGAGTCAACCGAATCTTCTGTAGATAAAAGCGAGCTACCACCAAATGAAAACCATAAACCATTAAACCTTGCCAGTCCCAAAAGACGGTATTTGGGGCAGATTTTAGATTTATTAATTACTTGGGGGGTATTCATTGTTTGTTTATATACAACAAATAAACTTAATGTCCAACAGGATTCTGCGGGTATAATTTCTGTCGTTTTTGCGGGTATTTATCTTATTCTTTCTGATGCACTTCCCAAGGGGCAGAGCCTAGGCAAGAAACTATTAAATATCTCTGTTATTAATAAACAAACTGGAAATTATTGCACGCTGTGGCAATCTTTTTTAAGGAATATGCTTACACCTATTTTGGGTGTAATTGACGCTATTTTCATTCTTTCTAAAAAGCGCCAGCGTATTGGAGATATGATTGCGGATACTATTGTGGTTAAAACTGCTAACAAACAAATAAAAGGGGCCAACAGTGCCGGCTGTTCACTTTGCTCTATTTTAGTCTACAATTTTAAGCCTGCTTTTTGGGTATTAAGCATTAAAGCGGTTAGAGGTAACTATGAATCAAAAATTAATAAAAAATGGATTTATTCTCGCTGCGTTAATGAATTTTAGCGTTCTTATATTTTCCCGAGGATTTACCAATGTTGCTATCAATGAAGCCGATCCCGTTGTAATGTCCAATTTTGGACTTCTTATGATCATGATGTGGGGCCTTGCATATCTTGCTACATCAACGGTTAGTTTAAATATAAAATGGATCGCTGCTACTTTTGCTTTAGAGAAGCTCATTTATGGTGTTATCTGGGTTAAATGGCTTTTAGAAAATAACTTAGCAGCGGTTTATTCTACAGATATTTTTGCAGGGATTTTTTATAGTATTTATGGATTAAATGACTTTATATTTATGGCTTTTTTCACTTATGTATTTTTTGTTTGTAGTCGAGATATTAAGACCTAACAGACGATTAAACAGGAGAGTTCAAGATCAGAAAGTCACACTGCTAACCGTTTACTCGGTTTCGTACGTCACATCTTTAGACAACAATTATCAGCCGCTTAATGAGGCATTAAGGAGTAAGTATGAAAAAAGGATTGTTTCACTTCGTAATATTTATGATGTTGGTATATTTGTTTAATAAATATATACATTACTTTTACTTTAGAGACTTTCTTCCTGCTGATTTGTTCAGACGGCCATATAAAGATTTAACTTCAATTGAAGTCAATATATGGGTATTTATGCTTACCTGGGTTATACCCGGAGTCTTTGTCGGTCTTTTTATGAGAGGAACAAATTTTGTACTGCGTGTTAAGAGAAATTGGGGCGTTAATTTAGTATGTGTAGTTGTATTTATTAATATTTTTTTCGCATTTGTGAAGTACCCATTATTTTATTTAACTTCCCAGATTGAAGGGGGTGGTGCAACCTATGTTGTGTTTAGCTATATGGCGATATTTCAATCGTATTTGAAATTTCCTCTAGGGCTAGCATTACTTCTAGGTACAGTAAAAATATTTTTAACTTTACAGCCTAGTCGAATTACTCGCTAACAAACAGTTAAACAAAGACAAATTACAGTTGTTTTTATTCAATCGTTGCATGTTTTGGCCAACTATAATTGCCTCATAGTGAGGTATTCTATTTATTATCAAAATGGAGTGTCAAATTTGACGTTTACCTATCAAACCTCAAGGTTATCCGTGGTTGAAGTTGTCAGTGGTACACAGGAAACTGATATTTTAGTTTCCATCACAAAATTATTAACTCCAAAAGTAGTAGAAAGCCTTCCTCCATATTTTCGAAATATTAATTCGCTTACAGATGCTCAAGACTGGTTTAATAAAATGGCGTCAGAAAGCCGTTTGTTTATGGTGATGTATCCAAGTACAGATATGATAATTGGTTTTGTTTTTGTATTTGTCGAAAACGATGTTGATGCTCATATTGGTTATCTTCTGGGAGAGTCATACTGGGGAAAAGGTTATGCTACTGAGTTATTGAAAGGGTTAATTGATTTCATTAAGCATGAGAACAAAATACAACGATTAATTGCAGGTGTAGCCACTAACAATATCGTTTCGTCTAAATTGCTCCATAAACTTAGTTTTGTTAAATTGGCTAGTGAAAACAATGAAACAGTTTTTTATGAATATCAGTTGTCACAAGCTTAACAAATCACTCAAAAATACAAATAACAATTGATTGTGGCTTCAATGCCTCACATCTTTTCCAAGGATTATTTACTTCTATCTAGGGCATATCTGTTACTGTATAGAAACGCATGTATTGAAAATGTAATTGCAAAAAGCACCGAATGGGTTTTAAATTTACTCCTTAATCACTAAATTTTTTTAAAAGATAAAGATAGAGAGTAAGTTAATACCTTATTTCGAGAATTATTAACTTTCAATAAGTAGTAACCTAACAAGCATTTTAAACGGAAAACTAGACACGTGGACTTTTTCATCTTAGTTTTATTTATACCCGCATGTTTTGCTCTCAATATGATACCTGGGCCAAACAATTTACTTTCTATGGCGAATGCTCAACGTTATGGTTTTAACTATGCTGTTGGTGCTGGATTAGGAAGAATTATAGCATTTGTTGTCATGATATTTTTGGCTGCTACAGGGTTAGCCACAGTGTTGTACGCTTCAGAAACTATTTTTCTAACAATAAAGATCTTTGGTGCTTTCTATTTATTTTGGGTCGCTTATAAGTTATGGAATTCGAACGTTTCAGTGCTTGAAGAAAAAATACAAGACAACAGCTGTATATGTGAACTTGCCAAACAGGAGTTTTTATTAGCAGCAGGTAATCCCAAAGCTATTTTAATTTTTACTGCTTTCCTTCCTCAATTTATTGATGCCAGTCAAAACGCAGGTTACCAGTTTTTCATTTTAGGCGTAGTATTTTTATGCTTAGAGTTATTGGCCATTTCTATATATGCTATTTTTGGTGTTTATTTTAGAAATTGGTTTTCAAAACCACGTATGAAAAAATTATTTAATCGTTGTTGTGCATTTTTTATTGGCTCTGTCGGCATTAGTTTGCTTATTGAGCGCAAAATTTAACTGTAATAAATAAATCAGCAAGCGCTTAAAATCGTCTCGGATTTTTCGTTTATTAACATTTTACTAATGTATTATAAATCCATTAAATAGACCTTGGTATGAGTGCCTGCGTTAAGTTAAAATACATCAATACGGCGTTGCTTAGATGTAAATGTATGTCGATGTGTCTGGAACTAAAAAACAATGGCATGCATTGTTTTATCTACTCACAACATGCAAATACATTAATGAAAGTGGACGTTATATTTTTAATCTTACATCGATGTAAAGGTAAATTAATGAAAAGTGTATTAATAGACGGTGTTTCTTTCCTACCTAGCAAAGTAGTGTGTATTGGAAGAAATTATGTAGAGCACATTAAAGAACTTGAAAATGAAACGCCTACTGAACCGGTTGTATTTATTAAACCTAACTCATCAATCTCAAATAACGTTCATAGTGGTGAAAGCCAAGAAATTCACTATGAAGGTGAGATTTGTTTCACTATTAAAAATAACAATATTTATGGTATTGGCTTTGGCTTAGATCTTACAAAAAGAAATATTCAAGCTACCCTTAAGTCAAAAGGCTTACCATGGGAGCGAGCTAAGTCTTTTGACAAGTCAGCAGTGTTTAGTGAGTTTGTGAAATGTGGCGGTGATATACAACATTATAAAATGGAATTATTCATCAATAACCAACTTAAACAATTCGCTACTTATGGGCTGATGATATATAAGCCAGAAACTTTAGTTAAAGAAGTTCAAAGCTTTATTACCCTTGAAGATAATGACGTAATAATGTCAGGAACGCCAAAAGGGGTGGGTGTTATCAATTTAGGCGATAAATTTACGGCAAAAATATATCACCATGACATTGTAATCATTGAGAAATCATGGATTGCGCAGTAAGTGTATGGTTAGGGACTTTTGCCATAAGTAGGAGCTATTTGTTAGGTAGTAGTTCTAGGCTGTGGTAATAATCTATTTACTGTTTACTACATGACTCTTTGGCCATTTCCCTGCCTTAAATAATTTATGGGTATTTTTTAAGTCATCTAATTGTTGTGTTTTAGTTTTTGATAAATCTAAGGTAAAGATACAACCTTTTAGATCTTTTTTTATTTGTTTTTTTCCTTCTTCAAAAGTACTCAAGGCGGCAGTTCTTTTAGCCGCACCTGTACACGATTTAATACAGCTCCCTTTCGCTAAACGTCCTAAAAATTTAGTATGTATTTTACTACATGTGTTTGCTGCAGCTTGAAATTTTTGAGAAAGGTCTTGCGTATGCTTATCCGCATAGGTAAGGGGAGAGAAAAACAAAAGAATATATAGAATGACAACGTTGGTTAATAAGTACCTTATGAGTTGTTTCATACCAAAGTCCTTAATATTTGGGTATACATAGTCCCATTACAATTCATAATTCGTTTCCAAACTGTAGTTTCCAGTCAAAGGTTCACAAATTAAATAATGAGTCTTAATTAAGTAAAACTTGATACCGTTGATAGTCGAGTACTCGAGGTGTTTTCTTAAAGAAAAAGCCTAGTTTTTGTAGCTCATAAGTAAATAACTTAGCCTTTAATTGATACGTTATTATTAATAAATGCCACATATGTGCCAACAAATGCTTGTTATAGGTTAAAACAAATACCGCAAAATTGAATCATTCAACAATTATAGGTAAGTGATTCTAGACAAAATTATTCCAGTGAATATAGAGAAATAAGCATAAAAACACGAAAAAAATTAACATATCAATAAAGATGCAGGTCTGTTTTACTATTTGACTGAATAGAGTTTCTTCTAGTATGTGGTTTGTAAATGATACGGCTGTCTTTTTTAGTGAATTGCCAAAATGGGGGAAATAATAATTTAAAGAGTGGCCGATATTTGTTTAGCTAGCGTTTCAATGAGGGAAATTTCATTACTTCTAAATGGTTCGTCCTTTATATGTTGAGAGCTGAAATTCAGCGTCCCCCATACTTTTCCATTTTTATAAATAGGTGTACTAATATAGGACTCTAAAGGAATTTTATTGTAGAAAGGTAGGGGACAAAGAGGGGGAACATTGAATTGTGTCAATGTAAGCGTTTTATCATTTTCAATGACTTTATGGCAATAAGTATCACAAAGTTGAATCGCTTCTCCAGGTATAAATAAATTTTGCTCAGAAATGACGGCGACAATTTTATATAGGTTGTTTTCAATATGACTAATAATTCCTAACGTTAATGCAAAAGCGTTAAGGCCCTCGGACAGTATATTGTCATAAAACGTCTTATTATTTTGGTTAAGGAAATTAGAATGGATATTTTCAGTTAAAGAGGTATCCTCTTCTTTTATTGTAATAACGTATTCTTTATATAGTTTTGAAAAATAACCAGGGTGTTTAAAACCCACGGCAAAGGCTGTTTCTGCCAACGTTTTATGAACATCACCTTGAATAAATTGATGCGCTTTAGCTAACCTCCTTTGACGAATGAATAATGCTGCACTTATTCCCGTTGCCTTTGTCAATTTCCGCTGTAATGTTGAACGACTCATAAATAAACGTGCTGCTAAAACGTTTACATCAAAATTACTGTCACTCATATTGGCAAGTACGATATTAGTCACTTTCGACATGAAATTTATTTTAGAACTGTTAATCGAAGACGCTATTATTTGTTGTATATCTTGGTATTCTTCCACTTCTTTATATTTTTCCAATGCTAATTTTGCTTTGTTGCTTGAAGTTGAATCAATAGATATTATTAAAATAGATTTAATGCAGCTATTCTTATCTTCGATCGGTATTATGGTTGAGTGATACCATAATTCATTGCCTTTCAAATCAACGACATTTGATTCTTGTTTAACCGTTTTATTGCTTCTTACTGCTTTATTCAAATTCTTGATCATATCGTCACGAAATGACTTTGGATAAAAATAAAATGGATAGGGCTTGCCATATAGGCTATTAATATTATCAATTTGTAGCGATTTAATGCCTGCAGTACTCATATATTGCAAATTAAAGTCGAGGTCTAATATTTTGGTGCAAAGAGGGGAGTCATCTAACAAGGAAAGAGTCCCTCTTTCAGACAAATTTGAGTTAAGCTCCGATTGTATTTTTGATAGGTAAATTTTTTCTGACGAACGTATTTTAAAATTTGATTCTTCGCTATCAGAATTGTTATGCACAGTTACATATCCATATTTAGGTTCAAAAAAGTGTTACTAAAACGTTACCGAGTAAACTAAATTACGTTAGCTGAATGACGATAACTTGTAATCAAAATCGTACCAGTACTATGTACAATACTAGTCGTATTGGAAAACTATACCCAAATATCTTCTAAAAATTAAGAACAGGTTAGTGAATTATAAGGATAAAATCTCGATTGACTTTTTTGTGCTATTTATTGATTTGTTTGTGCTACTAAAGGTGAGTTTATTTCGTCAAGAATTTTGGGGCCGGAGGTGCACATCCAAATCCTGAGATATTAACAACTGCTTTTAATTCTCTATAAAAGCTGACGTTGCATACTCCAATTGTTTAATTTTAGTGATACATAAGTAAATAACTAAGTTATGAATTAACCTCTTATCGGTTATAAATAATCCATATTTTTTAGAAGTGCTTTGTCTACATAATATGAGCAGTCTAAATTCATTCCTCATAAAGTAGAATTTTTATACCGCGTCTTAGATTCACTATGATTGGAATAAAAATAGCAGCATCTACTGATTTTACTCTTCGAAAATAGTCCCGATGTAGCCATGATATTTGGTCTTTATTAAAATAATTCTTGTATTATTTCTTGGAGTGAAGTGCGCGATTAGTTATTATTTTAATTAGTAAAGGACTCTCCAACAATGTTTTTAAATGATATATATCCTGTTGTAGACTGAAAATTAAGCATTTATATTACTTTCTTGCTAGTGTGCGATTTTGAGTCTATTACTACACTTGTAGCATTAAACAACAATGGCGAGTCAATTCAAGTCGGTAGTATTTACTTAAGGAGTATTTGGAAAAATAATCTGTCCGAGTGATTTAATATCTTGATCAAAAATTAATATCCTTATGTTTCCATCAATACAGATGTCATTTTTAGGGGAAAGGAGGAGATTTGATAGATACTCAACAAACAAGACGGACATCTTCAGATGCTTCTAAAATATTCGTAGTTGCGATGTTATATTGTCTCTCTATCGCTTTAGCTGGCGAGTTGTTTGCGTTTAAACCAAGCGGTATCACTATTATATGGTTACCTTCTGGGATTGGTTTAGTGATGTTGCTAAAATGGGGTCTTCGAGCTGCCCCTTATATTTATATCGCCGATTTTGTCGGGAATTTCCCTGGTGTATTAGAAGTACTACCATTAGAACTCGCAATTTATCATACGCTTTTTACATCAATGGCTGATTTAATCGCACCTGTAATTGCTATGTTTTTATTTCATCATTATTTAAAAAATGGATTGCAAGAAGGTAAAGATACATTGATATTCTTTGTCTGCACCTGTTTAATTCCTCTTACTATTTCAAGTACGCTAATATCGATTAACTTAATTAAAAGTGGCCTTATTGAAGAAGAACAATTTTACAATATGGTACTTATGTTGTTTTTTGCCGATAGTTTAGGTGTTTTTTGGGTGTTTCATATTTACTCTGGGTGGGAACAACAAAGGACGTCTAGTCTAAATCGATCATTTATTGTATCGACATCTATTATCGTAATTTTACTTATTTTGGGCTTTAATTATTTACCTTGGATGATCTTTTTGATTGCACCTGTTTTGATTTACACTGCCTTTTGGGACGAACCATTCAATGTGTCAATATTAAGCTGTTTAACCATGATAATTATTATTATTGCAACAGCAAGCGGAGTTGGACCGCTTGGCGTCATTAATAGTATTGAGAAAAATACGGAATTAATAACATTCATCTTTGCAATTGTTGTTACGCTTTTTAGTGTCTCTTTACAGAATGCTAAATTAAAAAAATCTGTAATTAAGCAAGTTAAATTACAAAAAGAAAAGGAATTTGTACAAGCCTACGTTGCTACAAAATTACAGGACAAACTGATAGTAAAAGACAATGATTTAAAACAAGTAAAAGAAGGGAAGAGGCATGTATCTCATGATTTAAACGGCAAAAACGCGGAATTTCAAGCCGTTTCTCATGATAAATTTAAACTTCCTGATTTTGAAAAATTATCAAAAGAAAACGATTTTGTAATTAATGCTCGAAATTGCACATTAGGTAACCTCAAAGATCCTAACTTTGACGTTAAGGCATTAGCTCAATGTTTATATATGAGTCGCTCGACTTTACAAAGAAAAATAGAGAGTCAAACGCAGTTAACTGCCGCACAATTCATTCGTTATATACGTTTGGAAGTTGCTCATCACTATATTGAAAAAAATACACATCGTACACTTGCGGAAACCGCTTATGCTGTCGGATTTAAACACCCAGGTTACTTTTCAAAACTTTATCGAAAATATATAGAGCTGTTGAATCAGCAGAAATCATAATTTAATACAACGTTTATAGTCTGATATTTACGCTTTTTTAATTAAATATTGCCTAGAATTAGCACAGAGTCATCATATATTAATAAATAGTAGTCAAGTTAATGCTGTTAATTGCATCCCCCTGTTCACAGAGTAAAATTAACGATAGCAATAAGTGTTTTGATTATAGTTATTACTATGGCAAATGAGTGTTCAAACAAGATGGTATTAGCTTGAATTTATTGAGCATGATCTTCTTCAAATGCATAAGAATTTCCTAGAGTGGATTATGATGATAGAAGAAATTATTAGAAATTTAGATCATAAAACAACCAAATCACTAGCAGTAACGATTAAGGCTGTGTTATCTGATCATGTACGGTTTATTCGAGAAATAAACCGCCTTTTAATTCTCAATGACGATCATAATTCATTATTTGCAAATAAAAGTATTAGTGTACATCGCCAAAATTTTAAAAATTGGTTTAACTCCTATAAGGGCAGCATACTAGAAGAAAATATCGACTTTAAACGAGTAATGAATTTACACTTAAAACTGCAAACGATGGCAGAGGAACTTTCAAAAAATCTTCGTGAAAGCGGTAAAATAGATATTGTTGAGTATGAAGAGTTTTTAAATGAAAACGATCATTTTTTTGAATTTTTATGGCAATTAGCCACTGAGGTTATTTCTGCTCAATATCAATTTGACCCGTTAACTAAACTACTTAATAGGCGAGCTTTTTTGCCTATTTTGCAACACGAATTATCAAAGGTGAATCGACTTAAGTGTAGTTGCAGTATAGTTTTGGTTGATATTGATGACTTTAAAAAAATTAATGATAACTTTGGACATGATACAGGAGACACCATTTTAACTGAATTTGCTACTGCATTACTCAATCACTTGAGAGAAAGTGATTGTGCCTCTCGCCATGGCGGAGAAGAATTTCTAATCTGTTTACCTGATACCGACGTACACGAAGCCTATGTTGTTATTGATCGATTAAATAAGCATATTAAGTCCTTTAGATATTCATTAAATATTCAAATAACAGCTTCTTTCGGAATTTCCCTTTTAAAAAGTGATATAAAACAGTCCATAATTAATGCTGATATAGCAATGTATCAATCAAAAAATAATGGTAAAAATCAAATCAGTATATTTAGCGAAACCATGTCTTTGCGATAAATAATAATGAGATTTAAAGTAAATAATTATTAAAATATTATTAATAGTTAAATGAATGGGGATTGATGAAAACGCCTTCATAAAGTAATACAAGGACATTCAAAGTTTGATAGGTAGTAAGTATTACTTTTTTGTTTTCTGTATTTCACTCAATGGTAAAGCTGTGATTTGTTTTTGATTATCAATGATCCTTAATTCAATTACTTTAGTCACTCAAACATAATGTATTGACATATGAGTCAGGACATCTATTAATATGATTTTGTAATTTTGCTATAACAGCGAGGCGACGGAAGGAAATGTGTTGAATTTTTATATTAAAGAACACTTCTTTGTTAACTGTAAAAAGTAGATTGTTATTTCAAGCTGATATTGGAGATTTTATTCTTACATTTTAATATTAGAAATGGCCAAAATTACCTTACTACGGAAGGTGAGTAACAATAAGTTTTAAACACCAGGTCAAGTACGATAAAGATATCAATGTTCACGATTGTACTAGAAAAATTCATTTTCTATCAAAGATACGAGATCATTAAAGTTTAAGTCAACTATTGAAAGTTAAACGAACAAGAGTTGAAATAACATGTCTACTCTTGTTCGAATTATCATTAACCTGCACAAATGAACTTAAATGGCGTTAATCTACGGCTACAAAATGTAAGCCCGCATCGCCACCAACTACCATATTTAACGTTACTTGGTCGAAAGTAAAGAATCGTATTTGTGCTAATGTTGCAAAGTAAACCTGCTCTTGTTGCATGAGGTTTTCGGGTTGATCACACCACATTTCAGTACTGATGATATTTGAAATAGTGATGTCGTGATTTTCTTCGTTCAATACGAAGTCTGCACTATAGTTGTTACAACTACCCAAACCCGTTAGTCGGCCTTTTTCCAGATCAATCGATAACGTTACATTCGTATTTTTAATGATGGGTTGTGGGCCGGCAATACTATCGAACGATTCGAGAGTCCAAGTTACGTCATCTAGTGCTGACTGAGAGTCCTGAAGTTCTAGTTTTGACA
>Ga0209395_1003496_pt1 | contig 19379 bp, 15 predicted proteins | sample GOMGulsemesocosm_3_FD_184635 | JGI IMG/M metagenome (GOLD analysis project Ga0209395, IMG submission 184635) | Methane-oxidizing microbial communities from mesocosms in the Gulf of Mexico - GOM9D Gulf of Mexico (SPAdes) (version 2) | ecosystem: Environmental > Aquatic > Marine > Cold seeps... | reverse complement strand
TTCTCTCGCAGTAGCGGTTATTTTATCATAAATCTTTTCTATCAGTCTAGGTACCACTGGCATAAAATGAGGATGAACCTCTCTTATGTTTTCTCCTAATTTTTCAATACTTTCTGCAAAGTAAATTTCAAAGCCCATATATTGATAATAATACAAGGCAAATCGTTCAAAAATATGACATACGGGTAAAAAACTCATCACTCTGTTTCTACCTACAGGAATGTCCATCATATCTTTTCCGTCAAACGTATTGGAAACGAGATTAAAATGTGATAACATGACCCCTTTTGGAGTTCCGGTAGTTCCTGATGTATATATAATGGTTGCGGTTTCTTGTGGATCTATCGCATCCTTTATGGCTTCTACAGTGGGTTGTAGTGTCGTATCTGCTCCTAATTCTAATAGTTGGTCCCAGTTGGTAGTTTCGGAAATAATATCGAAAGAATAAATCTCTTTTAATAACGTATTTCCTTTGATGGAATTTACTTTTTCAAATAAAACGGCATCAGAAACGAAACAATATTCTGCCTCAGAATGATTGATGATATATTGATAATCTTCTTCTGAAATGGTAGGGTATAGAGGAACATTAATGGCTCCTATTTGAAGTATGGCCAAATCTAGTATGCTCCATTCGGGACGATTTGTCGATGTAATTACAACAATCTTATCTTCTTTTTTTATTCCTAATTGTAATAAAAAACGACTAATTGCATTGGCTTTTGTAATGTACTCTTCCGTAGAAACACCAGTCCAAACTCCATTCACCTTGTGATTGAAGCATTTTCCATGTGGATACATCTTTTGCTGGTGATAAGCGAAATCAAATAATCTTGTTATTTCTCGAGCCATTGTAAAAATTTAGATTTTGCAATCTAAATAAAAAAAGTCAGTCATCATAATTTAATTTAACTTTAATGTAACTATATGGTAACATTGATGAAAAATAAATAGTAAAAGGGGTAAAACTTTAAATATTCTTTAGTTAAATTAGGTTATTTCAGTGAATTAAAAAATATTTAGTCCATTTATACTTGACATGTTCAAGAAGTTTTTACTTAAATTAAAAGGGTGAAACTACAGGCTATTTTAGAATGAATAAAAATAAAAAAGAGCTAAAAAGCGTATTTCTTAGTTTCAATCTTACATTCTGAGTTATTATTTATTTTTTTAATCAGCGGAGAAGTGCTACTTGTAAAATTAATCGTGCTAAAATCTATTGGTAATCATGTAATTAGAGAACTTAAAGTTTGGATTTTATTTTATCTGTGATTATTCTTAAGAAAATAAAGAACTTTAGTGTTATTGTTCAATGAAGCGTCGACTTCGATGTGTAAAAAAGAATAAAATTGGAGGTATTTTACAAATAAACTGATTTTGTAAAATGACGGTTTTTTAATGAAATGATGAAAAAAAATGCTTGTTTTGTCCAATTATTGCCCGTTTTAGGTGAAATTTGTATTTTCTAATAACACCGAAATATGGCGATAGACAACATTCCTGAAATATATATAGAGGATAAAGATAAGGAAACGGACCTGTTTGTTTATGATTTTAGAATGACCAGTGATGTGGTTAAAAGTAAGGTGAATTTAAGCATGAATATGTTTAGTTTTTTACAAGTAGGGAAAAAACAAGTTCATTTTGCCGATGCTTCTGTTATGGTGAATAAAGAGCAATCACTGTTGATAAAAAAAGGGAATTGGTTGTGGACTGAATTACTAGATAATGAAAACATTTATTATTGTAAACTCCTTTTCTTTTCAGAAAATATGTTACGTCTATTTCTAGAGAAATATGAGTTAAAAAATACGAAGTCTACTGTCGTAGCTCCTTTTTTTATCATTGAAAATGATGGGTATATTTCGGATTACTTAAATACCCTTTCCAAAGTAAATCATTTTAATTCAATATCTAAAAATCGGTTGCTTACTGTAAAATTTGAAGAGATATTATTGTATTTATTGGCAAAGTACGGTGCGAATTTCGAATCGTATTTACATGCGTTAATAGCGACAAAGGTTTCCTCATTTAAAACGATGGTGGAGAGCAATGTATATTCAAATTTGAAATTGGAAGAAGTGGCTTTTTTATGTAACATGAGTTTGTCTACTTTTAAAAGACATTTTTATAAGGAGTATGGTGTGAATCCAGGTAAATGGATACAGGATAAACGCTTAGACTATGCTAAAAGTCTGATGATAAACAAGGGTTTAGCGGCCTCAGAAGTGTACTTTGAGGTTGGTTATACCAATTTATCCAACTTTAGCAATGCTTTTAAAAATAAATTTGGTTTTAGTCCACGTGAAATTTCTGGCAATTCTTAACCTTATATAAACTACTGTTTTTCAGCGGTTTGACACCTTGTCTTTTTTGTCATTTGTTTTATTGAACTTTTTTCACAACTTATTGAGCCGATTTCATAAGTTCTCAACAGTATTACTGCTGTACTTTTGCCTCGAAATTAATCATAAGATGCGTCGAAAAATGCATCCTTAAAAAAATAATTAAATGGCACAGTTTATAGTACCAAAAACCATGCACCATGGTTTAGGAAGTTTAGAAAAATTAACAGAATTAAAAGGAAGTAAAGCAGTAATCGTAATTGGAGGTGGCTCTGTAAAAAGAAACGGATCTTTAGCCCAAGTACAAGAATATTTGAGTCAAGCATCTATAGAAAGCGTTGTCTTTTCGGATGTTGAGGCAGATCCATCTATAGAAACAGTTATTGAAGGAGCAGCGTTTATGCAAACAGAAAAACCAGATGTTATTATTGGTTTAGGAGGTTGCTCTGCGATTGATGCGGCTAAAGCAATGTGGGTTTATTATGAATATCCTGACTCTAAATTAGAGGAATTAGTTGAATTATTCGCCGTAAAACCAATGCGTAACGAAGCTATTTTTGTTGCGATTCCTTCTACAAGTGGAACGGGAACTGAAATTACAGGATTGTCTGTAATTACCGATAGGGAAAAAGGGACTAAATACCCTATTGTTTCTTACGAATTGACACCAGATGTAGCAATTATAGATGCAAATCTAAGTGCAAGTATGCCAGCACATATTACGGCAAATACTGGATTGGATGCATTAAGTCATGGAGTAGAAGCGTATGTTTCAAATGTCGCTGAGAATTATAGTGATGCTTTGGCAAAAGGAGCTATTGACTTGGTGTTTAAAAATTTACAAACGGTATATAAAACACCTGATAATTTAGAAGTAAGACAAGCGATGCACAATGCTTCTTGTATGGCCGGAATGGCGTTTAACAATGTTTGGTTAGGAATTGTACATTCAATTTCACATCAAGTTGGAGGAACATTTTCTGTGCCTCATGGTTGTGGAAATGCAATTTTAATGCCCAATGTAATTCGTTTTAATTCAAAATCAACGGATAAATATGCTGATTTAGCTACCTTAGTGGGTAAGACAACTGCGGAAGAATTTGCGCAAGAAGTTTCTGATTTAAGAGCTTCTGTAGGAGTTGTAGCTTCTTTTAAAGAATACGGTATCAGTCAAAAAGACTGGGATGCAAAATTGGATGTGATGGCTGAAAATGCCATGAAAGATCCTTGTACACTTTTCAATCCAAGAAAAATTGACTTACAAGAAATGAAAGCTATTATGCAAGCATGTTATGACGGCGTAACTATTGAATTTTAATTACAAGAATTCGTTTATTAAAAAGGGGGCAATCTGAAAAGATTGTTCCCTTTTTTTTTGCTGTAAAATCATTAATTGTCATAAATAGTTGATTATTTTTAAAAATCTAATCATATTGCAGGAGTATTTTATTAAAACTACTACTAATTTTATGAAATTATCAGCGAAAGAAAAAGCAGCTACATCGGAGGTGTTTACAAATTTAAGAGTCACTAAGCCACCAACGAATAGTGTTGGTTTGGGAGCCTTAAAATCTGTATTTAAACAGGTGAAAACTTATATGAATCCTGTGGATGCCGTCAAAGTTATGAGTAAACTGAATCAGAAAGGAGGCTTCGATTGCCCTGGTTGTGCATGGCCTGATCCTGATGACGAACGTACGGTTTTAGGAGAATATTGCGAAAATGGGATGAAAGCCATCGCGGAAGAAGCACAAAATAAACTGATTGGACCAGCATTTTTTGAAAATTATAGCGTTGATGCGTTGTCTTCTTGGTCTGATTTCGAATTAGGAAAAGCAGGAAGATTGTCAGCCCCAATGTATTTACCCGCAGGAGCGAGTCATTATGAAGCTATTTCATGGGATGCTGCTTTTAGAAAAATTGGAACTGAACTAAAGTCATTATCCGATCCTAACGAAGCGGTGTTTTATACTTCGGGAAGAACAAGTAATGAAGGGGCATTTTTATATCAATTATTTGTGCGTGCTTTTGGAACTGCGAATCTTCCAGATTGTTCCAATATGTGTCATGAGGCAAGTGGAAAAGCATTGTCAGAGACGCTAGGAATAGGGAAGGGCTCGGTTACTTTGGATGATTTTTACAAAGCTGATTTAGTGATGGTAGTAGGGCAAAACCCTGGAACGAATCATCCAAGAATGCTATCGGCATTGGAGAAATGTAAAGAGAATGGAGGTGAAATTATCGCTATTAATCCCTTGCAAGAAGTGGGATTGATGAAATTTACGAATCCTCAAAGCCCTACTAAATTATTAAAAGGAGGTACCTCAATCGCTGATTTGTTTGTGCCAGTGACTATTAATGGTGATGTGGCTCTTTTTAAAGCGATTATGTTGCAGTTGCTGAAAAAGGAAGCCGCTGGTGAGGCTATTTTTGATCGTGACTTTATAGCAGAATACACTAGTGGTTACGACGCTTTTATAAAAGATTTAAAAGGATATAATTATGAGGATTGTGTCCAAAGATCTGGTGTTTCATCGGCTGTAATATCCCAAATTGTTGCAAAAGTAATCAAACACGAGCGCATTATTATTTGTTGGGCAATGGGGTTGACACAGCACGAAAACGCCGTAGATAATATTCGGGAATTAGTAAATTTATTGTTGCTAAAAGGGAGTATAGGGAAGGAAGGTGCGGGAACCTGTCCTGTACGTGGACATTCCAATGTGCAAGGAGATAGAACGATGGGGATTTGGGAAGCAGCTCCTCAGGCTTTTTTGGATAAACTGGAAGGTAAATACGGATTTAGACCAAGCGCAAATCACGGTTATACGGTGGTAGATACCATTGAAGCGATGTACCAAAAAAAGGCGTCGGTATTTATAGGTCTCGGAGGAAATTTTTTGTCAGCTGCTCCTGATACGAATTATACCGCACAGGCCTTGGATAATTGTGATTTGACGGTTCAGGTGAGTACAAAATTGAATCGATCTCATTTAGTAACGGGGAAGGAAGCACTGATTTTACCTTGTTTGGGGCGTACAGAGAAGGATTTTCAAAAATCAGGCGAGCAGATTCAGAGTGTTGAGAATTCTATGGGAATCGTGTCTTCTACAAAAGGAATTTTAACGCCTTGCTCAGAAAACTTGTTAAGTGAAGTGGCTATTGTATGTCAAATGGCTATTGCTAGTTTAAAAGATGATATGTCTATCGATTGGAAGAACTATATGGAGGATTATTCTTTGATTCGTAAGGACATACAAGAATTGATAAGTGGCTTTGAAAATTACAATCAACAATTGGCAAAACCTGCAGGGTTTTATTTACCTAACGGGGCTAGGAATAGGCAGTTTAATACCAGGAAGAAAAAGGCAATGTTCTCTATTAATAAGTTGTCCGATAAGAAGTTAAAAGAAGGAGAGTTTATGATGATGACGATCCGTAGTCACGACCAATTTAACACAACTATTTATGGTTTAGATGATAGATATCGTGGAGTTTTTAATGAGCGAAGGGTGATTTTTATGAATCCGAAGGATATGGAATTAAACGGTTTTTATAAAGAACAAGTGGTTAGTATTAGTTCAGAATATAGCGGAATCACTAGACGCGCTGATGCATTTAAGATTGTCCCTTATGATATTCCAAGGAACTGCTGTGCTACCTATTTTCCAGAAGCAAACGTATTAGTTCCTATAGATAGTTATGCACATACTGCGAAAACGCCTAGCTCTAAGAGTGTGGTAGTACGTATTAAAGGATAATGTGTCTACTTATGCGGTAAGTAAACATAAAAAAACAGCCATTCTCAACTGAAAATGGCTGTTTTTTGAATTGAAAAATGTGTGAAACTTAGAATTTCTTAAGTTTTAATTCAAAATCTTTTCCTAAATAGACACGTCTTACAGTTTCGTCTGCCGCTAATTCTTCTGGAGTACCTTCTTTCAGGATGCTACCTTCAAACATTAAATATGTTTTATCAGTAATGGCCAATGTTTCTTGTACATTATGATCCGTAATTAGAATTCCTATATTTTTATCTTTAAGTTTGGCTACAATACTTTGAATATCCTCAACAGCAATGGGATCAACTCCAGCAAAAGGTTCGTCTAACAAAATGAATTTAGGATCCGAAGCTAAGCAACGTGCAATTTCAGTTCTTCTGCGTTCCCCTCCAGAAAGTAAATCTCCACGGTTTTTACGCACATGACCTAAGCTAAATTCCTCAATGAGTTCTTCTAACTTTTCTTTTTGTTCCGCTTTGGTTCTATCGGTAAATTCTAATACAGATAATATATTATCTTCCACAGATAATTTTCTAAAAATAGAAGCTTCTTGTGCTAAATAACCAACTCCTTTTTTTGCACGAGTAAACATGGCATCACCTGTAATTTCTTTATCGTCTAAATAAATTTTACCTTCATTAGGCTGTACCATTCCCACTATCATATAAAAAGAAGTAGTTTTTCCGGCGCCATTTGGACCTAAAAGCCCTACAATTTCACCTTGTTTAACTTCTACAGAAACACCTTTTACAACATAGCGTTTTCCGTATTTTTTCTTTATATTTTCTGCACGTAATATCATATATCCTATCTTTAAAGAGCCTTTATTTTGCTTCCTGTATCTTTTTAACGACCGTAATATCGTTTCAGTACTTTAATCTATTTGTTTTCTAATAATTCCCAGTATTCATAAGCCCTGCGTAGATGAGGAATAACGATGGTTCCCCCAACAAGAGTCGCAATTGACAAACTTTCCATAACTTGTTCCTTGCTTAATCCAGCTTTTTTACATCCTTCCAAATGATATTTTATACAATCGTCACAACGCATGACAGCAGAAGCAACCAAGCCTAAGAGTTCTTTTGTTTTTACATCCAAATGCCCTTCTTTAAAAGCATTGGTATCTAAATTAAAAATACGTTTGATAACTTTGTTATCACCACTTAATATTTTATCATTCATTTTAGAACGATACTCATTAAAATCATTTACTAAGTCCGACATTTTTTTTGTTTAAGTTTTTTTCTACGATGCTTGAAATTTTTATACTAATCTCATATAAGATGAGTACTGGAATGGCAACAATTATTTGGCTAATAACGTCTGGAGGAGTAATTATAGCAGCTAATATAAGTACTAAAACCAAGGCGTGTTTTCTGTACTTTTTCAAAAAGGCAGGTGTTACCAAGCCCATTTTTGACAAGAAATAAATGACTATTGGGAGTTCAAATATTAAACCTGAAGCTAGGACAGAAGAGCGTAACAAAGAGATATAAGAACCAATCTTTATGTTTCTTTCTACTTGGTCGCTAATGGAATAGGAACCTAAAAAGTTAACAGACAAAGGTGTGACCACGTAATATCCAAAAAGGACCCCTACAAAAAACAAGAAAGAAGAGATAAAAATAAAAACTTTGGCATTTTTTCGTTCTTGTTTGTATAAACCAGGACTCATAAATTTCCAAAATTCATAAATGATATATGGGAATGCCATAATAAAACCAACGGTGATGGAAGTCCAAATATGAACAGAAAATTGTTCTGCCATAGCTAAACTTTGAAAAGTAAAGGGAATTTCTTCTATGCAAAGACCATCAGCATGTAATAATTTACTCACATTACATAAAAATCTATAGGTAAAGAATTCAGTATCCTTAGGAGCAAAAATAATGGTATTAAAGATAAAATCTTTGAGTATAAATGCTACAATAGCAACAATTAATATTGCAACAGTAGAGCGGATTAAATGCCATCTTAGTTCTTCTAAATGATCTAAAAAAGACATGTCTTTTTGTGGTTTTGTCATCTTAAAATATTCCTTCTTTAATTAAATCATGTAAATGTACAACTCCCTTATAAGTGCCATTTTCTTCCACTAATAGTGAGGTAATACTATTGGTCTCCATCATCTCAAGTGCTTGAACGGCCATTGCATCTGAAGCGATTGTCTTCGGGTTGGGACTCATGATATCTTTTGCTGTTAGATTTACGAAATCTAGCGTGTTTGTGAGCATTCTACGAATATCACCATCGGTAATAACCCCTATAATAGCATCGTTTTCTAATACGGCAGTAGTCCCTAAACGTTTTTCGGAAATTTCTATAATGACTTCTTTTACGTTTGTGTCTACACTCACTAATGGTTTTTCGTTATTTTCTAACAAGTCTTTTACGCGCAAGTATAATTTTTTTCCTAGCGCACCACCGGGGTGGTACTTAGCAAAGTCTTTACTGGTAAAATCGTTTAAGTTTAATAAACAAACTGCCAAGGCATCACCAAGAACTAATTGAGCGGTTGTACTGGAGGTTGGCGCTAAATTATTAGGACAAGCTTCTTTCTCTACATAAGCATTTAAGACCCAATCTGCATTGGTTCCTAAAAAGGACTCCTTATTTCCTGTCAGTGCAATAATTTTATTTCCATAATTTTTTATCAATGGAATGAGCACTTTAATCTCAGGAGTATTTCCACTTTTGGAGATGCAAATGACAATGTCATCTTTTTGGATATTACCCAAATCACCATGTATAGCGTCGGCTGCGTGCATAAAAATTGCAGGCGTTCCTGTTGAATTAAGTGTTGCAACAATCTTTGTTGCAATATTAGCACTTTTACCAATACCTGTAACAATTACCCGTCCATTTGAACTGTGGATAAATTTAACGGCATTTTCAAAATCTACATCAATTAAATTGACTAAATTCGCAATCGCTTTGCTTTCAATTAAAATTGTCTGCTGAGCGTCTTTAATTATTTTATTTTTGCTTTTCAAAAGTTAAAAATTTTCTGAATTAAAAAAATGTATTATCTTTAGTTGCAAATGTATCTAAAATTAGATTAATAAGAGAATGAATAGGAAGGAAATTGATTTACACAAATCACTGAAAAAGTATTTTGGATTTAACCAATTCAAGGGGCTACAGGAAGTTGTTATTCGAAGCATAATGAGCGGAGAGAACACCTTTGTGATTATGCCTACGGGTGGTGGAAAATCGCTATGTTACCAATTGCCCGCGTTGATTAATGAAGGGACGGCAATTGTAGTGTCCCCCTTAATTGCGTTGATGAAAAATCAAGTGGATGCCATCAGAGGTATATCTTCTGAATACGGTATTGCACATGTGTTAAACTCTTCTTTAAATAAAGGAGAAATTGCCCAAGTTAAAAGTGATATCGAAAATGGTATTACTAAATTACTGTATGTGGCGCCTGAATCACTTACAAAAGAGGAGTATTTAGAGTTCTTAAGAGCTCAGAAAATTTCATTTGTAGCGATAGATGAAGCGCACTGTATTTCTGAATGGGGACACGATTTTAGACCAGAATATAGGAATCTAAGGAATATTATCAAACAAATTAGCGATGTACCTATTATAGGTTTAACGGCGACGGCTACCGAAAAGGTGCAAGAAGATATCCTAAAAACCTTAGGAATGTCTGATGCCAATACGTTTAAAGCATCCTTTAATAGACCTAATTTATTTTACGATGTACGTCCTAAAACGAAGAATGTTTTCACAGATATTATTCGTTTTATCAAACAACGTGATGGTAAATCGGGAATTATTTATTGTTTAAGTCGAAAAAAGGTTGAAGAAATAGCGCAAGTATTGCAGGTGAACGGTGTAAAAGCGGTACCGTACCATGCTGGTTTAGATGGTAAAACTCGTGCCAAACATCAGGATATGTTCTTAATGGAGGATATTGATGTGGTGGTGGCTACTATTGCTTTTGGAATGGGAATAGATAAACCGGATGTTCGTTTTGTAATTCACCATGATATTCCAAAAAGTTTAGAAAGTTATTACCAAGAAACGGGTCGTGCAGGTAGAGATGATGGGGAAGGGTATTGTTTAGCTTACTATGCCTACAAAGACATAGAAAAGTTAGAGAAATTCTTGGCAGGAAAACCTGTAGCAGAACAGGAAATAGGCCATGCTTTATTACAGGATGTTGTTGGTTATTGCGAAACTTCTGTTTCTAGACGTAAATATTTATTGCATTATTTTGGAGAAGAATTTGATGAAATAAATGGCTTAGGTGCTGAAATGGACGATAATACTGCGAATCCAAAGGCGAAAACAGAGGCGAAATCTGAATTAAAATTATTGTTAGAAATAATTTTATTGACCAAAGAAAAATACAAATCAAAAGATATTGTGAGTACCACGGTAGGGAATGCCAATGCCATGCTAAAATCTCATAAAACGGATATGCAACCTTTCTTTGCTAGAGGAAAGGACAAAAGTGATAAATATTGGACGGCGCTTGTTAGACAAGCACTTGTCAATGGCTTTATTACTAAGGAAATTGAGCAGTACGGTGTTTTAAAAGTGAGTGATCAAGGGAAAAATTTCATAGAAACTCCCGTGTCTTTTATGATGACAGAGGATCATTTATATGATGACAAAGATGATGCAGGGATTATAAGTGATGTAAAAGGAAGTGGTGCTGCCGCAGATCCGGTTTTAATGAAGATGTTAAAAGAGCTTCAAAAATCGTCTGCTAAAAAACATGAAGTACCTCCTTATGCTGTATTTACAGAACCTTCTTTAGAGGATATGGCTTTAAAGTACCCTATTAATTTGCAAGAATTAACAAACATCTTTGGTGTAGGAGAAGGGAAGGCTAGAAAATTTGGAAAACCTTTTGTAGAATTAATAGCAAAATACGTAGAAGATAACGATGTGATGCGTCCGGATGATTTTGTAGTGAAAAGTACAGGAGAAAATTCTGGGTTGAAATTATTTATCATTCAAAATACAGATCGTAAAATTCCTTTGGAAGATATTGCAAAATCTAAAGGATTACAATTTGATGATTTAATAGCAGAGTTACAGCGTATTGTATATAGTGGAACAAAATTAAATATCAATTATCATTTAGACGATATTTTAGATGAAGATCAACAAGAAGAAATTTTCGATTACTTTATGGAGTCAGAAACTGATAAAATTGAAGATGCACTAGAAGAATTCGATGGGGATTTTGACCTTGAAGAACTGAGATTGATGCGAATAAAGTTTATTAGCGAAGTTGCTAATTAAAAAAAAAGCGAAGTTTAAAAGACTTCGCTTTTTTTTTGTCATTGTTTTTCCTTTTTTAATGAAAAATTAAACGTAAATCCTTTGTTTTATTTTTTTTTTGACAAAACGTATTTTTAGTAAAAAAAAGTACTTTTAGCGATACTATTATTTCCTTTTCTCAATTACATTTATCCTGTAATTTATCCCTTATTTAATATTCATTATTATGAACATGAAAAGTATTAAATCGTTAAAAGAGAGTAACTTTTTAAGAGAAAGACAATATGAGGCTATTGGGTTTTTAGTCTTATTGTTTGGTGTTTTTGGTTATATAGGCCATGAAATGGGCATTGCTAATATGCTGAATACCATCATGAATACAGCCTGGGATTTGTTAATGAACACCGTGTTCTACATTATGGGGATTACAGTGCTTTCTGGAGCGCTGGGACGTTTGTTAATTGAATTTGGAGTTGTCCGATTATTAGAAAAATTGTTAGCACCTTTAATGCGCCCTTTATTTAATTTGCCTGGGGTAGCTTCATTGGCGGGAGTCCTAACTTTTTTATCAGATAATCCTGCCATTATTAGTTTGGCTCATGATAAAAACTTTAGTAAGTATTTTAAAAAACACGAACTGATCTCTTTGACCAATTTTGGTACCGCCTTTGGAATGGGATTGATCGTAATGACGTTTATGTCTACCTTACAAATCCCAGGAAATGATGAAAATATGTTTATTCCTGCATTGATAGGATTATTTGGAGCCTTAATTGGAGCCATTATTTCTACGCGATTAATGCAGTATTTTATCAAAGGGAAAGTAAAACCTAGAAAAGATGATAATTTAGAAGGGGCTAATGAAAAAATTAGTTTTAAATCTGAAGGAGGAGCATTCATTCGTTTTTTAAACGCTATTTTGGATGGAGGTAAATCTGGAGTGGATCTTGGATTGGCGATCATTCCTGGAGTGTTAATTATCTCTACTTTTATAATGATTCTTACATTTGGACCTAAAGATGCCGCCGTTGGTTATCAAGGATTGGCCTATGAAGGAGTAACATTACTACCTCATTTAGCAGATAAAGTTTGGTGGATTTTTGAAGGACTATTTGGTTTTGAACACCCTGAATTAATCGCTTTTCCTATTACATCATTGGGAGCGGTAGGAGCTGCTTTATCATTGGTAAAAGCATTTATTTTACAAGGAATTGTGGACGGAAACGTAATCGCAGTTTTTACTGCCATGGGAATGTGCTGGAGTGGGTATTTAAGTACGCATACGGCCATGTTAGATACCTTAGGATATAGAGAATTAACTACAAAGGCCTTATTGTCTCACTCTATTGGTGGAGTAGTTGCTGGAACCTGTGCACATTATATTTATGTACTTGTTATGATGATAATTTAATCGGATTCTAATCGCAATTGTTTTTACGTTTTGTTAGCTTCGAGAGAGTTCATATTCTTATAATTGAGAAATAGAATTATGCTAAAATAACACCTAGTTATAAGCAGTATAGTCTTTAAATGGAGAGCGCTCGTTCTGAGTACTACCGATTTAATTTTGGTTGTGAATTTTATAGAAGACACTATATCGTGATCTAAATGACTTATGAGTTTGATTTGTGTGCACTGCATACGAGTCTTGCCGTTATTTTTTTTAATTGTCGCTATAGTTTTGATGTTTTTTAGTCAAACTAACATTATCATGTATGGAGTTGGGCAGGGTAATAATAGTTGTGAGTTTTGGAATAATTCCTATTATCTTGAATCTGTTGGCTTCTTTTGTGAAGTAATAATTGATTTGTCTGGGAAGTATTTAACCTGAATTTAAGGCAGAAGAGGTAAATGTGTTTAAATTAGAAATTTTTTCACCTTTTTTATAGGCAGCCCATTCGTAGCACAAGCAGCTTCTAGCGTGTGGAATATTTGAGTGTTTTTGAAGCTATAGTTGTCCTTAAAGAAATTATAAATAACAAATTGTTTGGGAGTATCTGTGATAAAAATTTTCAATAAGGTAGAGAAAGTAGATTTCTTATAGGATTGCATTAATTGGACAAACTCATTTCTACCAAAAAGAAAATCAGTTCCTCTATAGTCAATTATAATATTAAAATTAGGATATGTTTCGTTTAGTTGCTTCGTTTCTCTTAAGATTACTTTCATATCAACGATAGATATCGTACCCCTAAATTTCTTTAGAACCAATTTTTCAGTGATTAAGATTTTATAAGAAGATTTCATGCGTTACTTTTTCTTTTCGAACAGGGAACATAAACAAGTTACCCTTTTTAGTGCTATGAAATAAAAAGAATAAACAAACAGCTAACTTTTGTTAATGAACAGTAATCTATATTGCATTCTCAGAATGAAGGTATGTTAATTTTTAGAGGTCTATTTAATGTTCAGATAGATAGTGCTGAGAACTGAGTAGTTATACAACTATTTGGTAATGAGGCTTGTTGGGTTTGCTTCTAAGAAGTTTAATGCCTCTGGATTATGAATTCCTATATGATGTAAAGCAGCCAATGGACTAGAAAAAATAAACGTATTTTTGGAGCCTAATAAGTCCTTAAAGAGGTTGCAAGCCACATAAACTCGTGGGCTATTTACAATGAATAATTTGGTGCTTTTAGAATGCTTTCTCTTGTTAATCTCTTTTAAGAAAGAGGTATATTCGAGAACGCTTCCTATTAAAGAAGTATCTCTATAATCTAGGATAATACTGTAATTATAATGAAATTCTTCTATTTGGGAAGCTTGTTTTAATAATAGTCTATAATCTTTCAACATTATTCGTCCCCTCATTTTACGAAGTATGAGTTTTTCTTTTTTTAGTATTTTGAATGTATGTTCCATAGGGGCATAGGGCTTTATTCAAAAAAATCTTTTACGGGAATTAGATTAATACCATTGGCGTAGCATGCGGCTTCCATAGTATTAAAAATTTGAGTATTATTAAAACTATAGTTGTCTTTGTAGAAATTGTATATGACAAAGTGCTTTGGGTTCGTCATGATAAAAATTTTGGGTTTTGTAGGGAAATTTGTTTTGGAAAAGTGTTCCATTAATCCTTTGAAATCATTTACATTAAATTGATAGTCTGCTTTTGAAAAATCATTTAAGACATCGTAATGAGGGTATTCTTCATAAAGCTCATTTGCCATTATAAAGACAGTTTTCATATCATCAATAGTAACGGTTCCTTCAAATTTTTTGAGAACTATTTTTTCGTGATTTAATATTTTAAAATAGGATTTCATAAGGCTTTTTTCTTTGGCTTCTAGAAACATATACAAGTTAGGTTATTAACCGGAACGATACTAGAAAAATTTATAAATAATATGTTTAATTAAATGAGTAGTAATATTTTATACTGTTGGTTTAGAAGGCTTTGTTGTTGCTTTTTCTATTTGTTTCGACGTAATGTGAGATTTCTATTACTGTGTGTTAGAAGGGCTGTCTAAAAATTTTGAATATAGGTTCATGTGTACATTATAAAACTTACTAGCGGCAAGTAATGAATTAAAGACATGTGTGTTTTTAAATTTGTAAGTATGGACATACAAATCGTATATAGGATTGTTATCCACGTTTTCAAAAATAAATACTTTTGTTTGTGAGGGAAGTTCTTTTAGCGTGATTCCTTTTAAAACAATAGATAGTTCCATATTGTCAAAAACAAATTTAGAATATCTATAATCGTTTAGGACATTGTAGTTAGGAAACTCCTCGTTGAGTTGCATTGTTTTTATAAGTATTTCTTGCAGCTCTAGAATAGAGATAGATCCCCGATATTTTTTCACAATAAGGCGCTCATTGTGAAACACTTTAAATATAAAAGACATGATGGTATGTTAGCAATTTTTGGCTAAAGTACGCTATTATATTTAGTACAACGCACTTATATATAAACGGCTGGGTTTTATAAACGTAAGGTGATTTTTGATACAAAAAAAATAGCTTAACCAAATAAATGGTTAAGCTATGTTCATTTTTTTCTTTAAAAAAAGAGTAGGTTGTTTTTTGACTATAAGTGAATCACTTCGTCGTATGCATCAGCAACTGCTTCCATAACTGCTTCACTCATAGTAGGGTGAGGATGGATAGTTTTTAATACATCATGTCCAGTTGTTTCTAGTTTACGCCCTAAAACTGCTTCTGCAATCATATCTGTAACTCCAGCACCAATCATGTGACATCCTAACCATTCGCCATATTTAGCATCAAAAATTACTTTTACAAAACCTTCAGGAGTTCCTGCTGCTTTTGCTTTTCCAGATGCTGAGAATGGGAATTTCCCAACTTTTATTTCGTATCCTTTTTCTATTGCTTGTGCTTCGGTCATTCCTACACTTGCAATTTCAGGAGTCGCATAAGTACAACCTGGGATATTTCCGTAGTCGATAGCTTCGGTATCTAAACCTGCTAATTTTTCTACACAAGTAATTCCTTCTGCAGAGGCAACGTGTGCCAATGCTGGTCCAGGAACAACATCTCCAATAGCGTAATAACCTGGGATGTTTGTTTGCATATAGTCGTTTACTAAAATTTTATCTCTATCTACTACAATTCCTACATCTTCCAACCCAATGTTTTCGATGTTAGATTTGATACCTACTGCAGATAAAACAATATCAGCTTCTAATACTTCTGTTCCTTTTTTTGTTTTTACAGTGGCTTTTACACCTTTTCCTGATATATCAACAGATTCTACAGAAGAATTAAGCATTACCTTGATACCTGATTTTTTGAAAGAACGTGCAAATTGCTTTGATACGTCTATATCTTCAACGGGTACTAAGGTTGGTAAAAATTCTACAATAGTCACTTCTGTTCCCATCGTGTTATAAAAGTGAGCAAACTCAACTCCAATAGCACCAGAACCAACAATAATCATCTTTTTTGGTTGCTTTGGCAATGTCAACGCTTCGCGGTATCCAATTACTTTTTTACCATCTTGTGGTAAGCTCGGTAACTCACGAGAGCGTGCACCAGTAGCAATAATAATATTGTCTGCACTGTATTCTGTAACCTTACCTTCAGCATCAGTTACATCAACTTTTTTACCTGTTTTAATTTTTCCAAAACCGTCTATAATATCGATCTTGTTTTTCTTCATTAAGAACGCAACACCTTTGCTCATTCCATCAGCAACGTCACGGCTACGTTTTACTACAGCATCAAAATCTTTATCGATGGCTTCAGCTTTCAACCCATATTGGTCTACATGCTTTAAATAATCATAAACTTGAGCACTTTTTAATAAGGCTTTGGTTGGAATACATCCCCAGTTTAGGCAAATACCACCTAAATTTTCTTTTTCTACTACGGCAACTTTGAATCCAAGTTGAGAAGCTCTAATCGCAGTAACATAGCCACCAGGACCACTTCCGATTATAATTACGTCATATTTCATAAAAAGTATTTTATAAGTTTAAGTGAGCAAATTTACGGATTTCATTCCTAATAGCAACTACTTATTTTTACATTGAAATGTAAAGGAGCAATCTTTCTAGTCTGCGTTAATTTGCTTATCATTGTATTGCTAAACTAAATTACAAATTACCTCTTAAAAATGATTCATTTTTAACACTTCTAAATTCATTAAGAATTATGAAAAAACTACATTTTTTAATACTAGCTGTCGCTGTTACTTTAGGTGCGTGTGATGGTAAAAAAAACAACGATGTGATGGATAAATCATCCTCAGAAAATCCGATTTTATCGGAATGGAATACCCCTTTTGGCGTCCCTCCATTTGACCGTATAGAACCAGCGCATTATATGCCTGCTTTTGAAATGGCTTTTAAAGAGAATAAAGCCGAAATAGATGCCATTATCAATCAAAGCGAAGCTCCAACGTTTGAAAATACCATTTTAAAAATGGAAAGAGCAGGGAAGACGCTTAGTAAAGTGAGTCGTGTTTTTTCTGCTGTAAATGCAGCACATTCTAATAAAGAAATTAGAGATATCGCCAGTGAAATTGCGCCTATCATGGCAAAACACAGCGATTATATCAATTTAAATAGTGAGTTATTTAAAAGGGTAGATGTTGTTTATGCCGGTAGAGAAGACGCTACATTAACTGCAGAAGAAAGCAAATTACTAGAAGAAACTTATAAAGGGTTTATCCGTTCGGGAGTTAACTTACAAGGTGATGCTAATACGCGTTTACGTGAAATTAATAGCGAGATGGCTTCATTGGCGGAAAAATTCGGTAAAAATGTATTGGAAGAAACCAATAAATTTGAGCTGTTTATCGATGATAAAAAAGACCTAGGGAACCTTCCTTCTAGCTTGTCGGCTATTGCTGCCAACGAGGCAAAAACGAGAGGGCATGAAAAAGGTTGGTCTATCACTTTACAACGTCCAAGTATCAATCCGTTTTTACAAGCATCTGCCAATCCAGAATTACGTCAAAAAATGTATGATGGATATGCACTTCGTGGTAATAACGATGATGAATTTGACAATAAAAAAGTACTAGAAAAATTGGTTAGCTTGCGTGTAGAACGTGCACAGTTATTAGGATTTAAATCACATGCTGATTTTAAATTAGCCAATGCTATGGCAGAGAATCCTAAAAACGTGTATAACTTTTTGGATAAACTATGGCCAGCAGCTTTAGAAATGGCAAAGAAAGAAGCCAGCGCTTTACAGGATTATAAAAATAAAGAAATTGAAGCCTTACCGGAATATAAAGACAATCCTGTTGCTGATAAAACCTTAACAGGAGGAGACTGGAGACATTATGTAGAGAAGGTGAGAAAAGAACGTTATGCATTTAATGAAGACGAAATGCGTCCTTATTTTGAATGTGGTGCCGTTATGCAAGGTGCTTTTAAAGTAGCTACGGAATTGTATGGAATTACGTTTAAAGAACTAAACGATATGCCTAAGTGGCATAAAGACCAACAGGTTTTTGAAGTACTAGAAGCGGATGGAACTCATATTGGAATTATCTATATGGATATGTTTGCTCGTGAGAGTAAGCGCGGTGGTGCATGGATGAATAGCTTAAGATCACAGTCTAAATTAGACGGAGATGTGAGTCCTATTGTAACCAACAACTGTAATTTCCCTCCACCAACTGACGGGGAGCCTTCATTATTATCATTCTCTCAAGCTCAAACGTTGTTCCACGAGTTTGGACATGGATTGCACGGATTATTATCTGATGTTAAATTTGCTTCTTTGTCTGGAACTAATGTTCCTCGTGATTTTGTAGAGTTTCCTTCCCAAGTGATGGAGAACTGGATGAGCGATCCGGAAGTATTAAAAATATACGCAAAGCACTATAAAACGGGTGAAGTAATCCCAGATGCTTTGGTAGCGAAAATGAACAAAGCGAATCAGTTTAATGCTGGTTTTAGAACTGTAGAGTATATGGCAGCGGCTTATTTAGACATGGCTTTCCACAGTTTAAAGGATGGTGAGACTATCGATGCGAGTGCTTTTGAAAAAGCAGAAATGGAACGTATTGGATTGATTGAACAAATTATCCCTCGTTACCGTGCTACCTACTTTAACCACGTGTTCTCTGGTGGATATTCTTCGGGATATTATAGCTACTTATGGTCAGAGGTATTGGATTCAGATGGATTTGAAGCTTTTAAAGAAACTTCAATTTTTGACAAAGAAACCGCAACAAAATTACGTAAAGTATTGTCCCAAGGAGGAACAAAACCAGGTATGGAATTGTACAAAGAGTTCCGTGGTCGTGAACCTAAAATGGAACCTTTAATGCGTAAGAAAGGATTTGTTAAATAGATATTAGATATGAGAATTGAGATGGGATTCTGGATTCAGGAACCAAGACACAGGACTTAGTGCAGAGATCTGAGTTTGATGTGTAGTCTTCTTTTCTCCATATTAGAATTTATATATAAACCACTTGATTGTTATGATCAGGTGGTTTTTTTTGATTCTATACTAGAAGCATCCCCCAACAACCAGTAACCAACAACCAACAACTAAATAAGACACAGGACACAGGAAA
>Ga0209395_1003495_pt1 | contig 19385 bp, 13 predicted proteins | sample GOMGulsemesocosm_3_FD_184635 | JGI IMG/M metagenome (GOLD analysis project Ga0209395, IMG submission 184635) | Methane-oxidizing microbial communities from mesocosms in the Gulf of Mexico - GOM9D Gulf of Mexico (SPAdes) (version 2) | ecosystem: Environmental > Aquatic > Marine > Cold seeps... | reverse complement strand
TTTATCCAACCGACCTAAGGTTAACTCAACCGAAGTGTTTATTATTTTATCAATGAAAGCTTTTGACTCATCGCTTGGAGTTACCTTTGTACAAGCTTCAAGGTTGCACTCTTCAATTAGTGCAAGTCCTTTACCTGTCATATTTGCACTACCAGTAAATATCAAATCATTATCTACCTGATATATTTTCGCATGCAAATTTGAAAGAGCTTTAACCGAATACCCAGAGAGTAAGCTTTCTCTAATGGCCTCAAGATTACTAGCCCCATCAATAAAATCTTTGGGCAAAAACCTACCTACTAAAGTTATTTTAGGTAAGTTAAGTTTGGTTAACTCACTAAGCCAGCGATAAGCTGGCTTAGTGATAAAAGCTGATATGATATTAACTTTTGTTGAATCAGGAAGGCATGACTCCAACTTAATAGTTAGCTCTTTATTTGAAATTAAACTAGTCATATCTACTTAGTCGTTTGATTGATTAAATTAGAAGTCATCAAGGTCATCATCCGACGGCTCTTCAAGAAACTCACTAATAACAAGACCCCATTCACGGCGAACGGAATTTAAATAATTCAACCGTTTATCATCAGTTGTCTCATTCATGACGCGAGCAAAACCAGCAATTGTTGTTTGCATCACTTCAAGCTCATCTTCACCAAGTTTGTTAACTAATTTTTTATAAAATACGTGATTTGTATTAAATAATACTAGTGTTAGTCCTTTACTCGTTGAAACATCGAAGAAAGCTTCGGAGTCTCTTGCAACATCTTCAATTAAGAAACGATTACCAGTGAGGATTAATCGTTCAGCTTTACTTTCAGCTTCATCTTGAGTCATCCCACCTGCATTTTTAAGGTGTTCAACAACATCTTCTTTTTTTAACTCTTCTTGTATGGTTTCCGTTTTATGCCCATGTTTTTCCCTGCTTACAGACCCTTGAGTCGCTTTACCCGCAGCTCCTTCTGCAACCGTCTTTGTTTCTGCAACGCCTTTAACTCCTTTACCTATGACATTAATCGTTTCCAACGATTTTGTTAATGCTGAAACTTGTTTTTTTACAATACTGACTACTTTTAGAACTTGAAGTAAAGAGTCTGAATTTTCTTCTAAATCTCGAAGATACTCTTGCTCAGAATCAAAACCTGCCTGTGAGCTAATAGAGTTCATGTCATATGGTATTAACTTAACAGCATCTTGCTTATTATTGGTTACACCAAAAACTGCGTCTAGACTTGGTGGGAATGATATTTCAACACCTATAAATCGGCCTTTGCTTTCTCGAAGGGCTGACGTTAGAAAGGAGTCTCTTAATACTAACTCTCGGTTAGCTCTTACAATTGAAACACCAACATTTTTGCTACAGTGCTTCCCCCACTCTGTTCCGCCTAATCTGCCTACAGTATTTTTTAAAATCTTATCTGCAATGCTTTTCTTAACCATCGATGTCGTTATAGTTACATCATCTCGCTTCGGCTCACCGCTTTCATTTATAAACTCAACTGAAACAGTTTCTTCATCCATTAATTCGAAAAAAGCTTCATTCTTATAACTACCAGGCAACACAGGCAACGATGTATTCTTTTTTAAATACATAGGATCATTAGCTTTAAATACTTCAATCTTCCATGTGTCTAGCTTTTCTGAGCCAGATGGTCGATAAGTTCGGCTTTCAATCTTTATGTTGTCATTGCAAATAAAGTTACGATACATTCTTCCGACTAGATGTTCACAATGACGGTAAATAGATTGGCCTGTTTTCCAGCTTAGTCTATCTAATTTTGACCAAATAATTAAAGTACCGGACTCAGGTCTTTTATTAAAAAAAGCTTCTTCATACTTTGATGGAATAGCGCAAACTTTAGGCATTGGAACTTCTTCTAGAGTGCCTTCTTTCATGGCATCTACATCTAGATAGGTGTAATGAGGCTCTCCACCCTTTTGCCAACTCCAAACTTCTACTCTTTTACATTGTGAAATAGATGAGTTAGGCAGGCCCATGCCAAATTTTCCCATTCCAGAACTATCATTACGATGAGTGCCCCCACCGAATTGCATTGCAACTCTCAATGTTTCTGCATCCATACCATTACCGTTATCCCAAAGGGATATTTCCGAAACGGTATAATTTTTTCTTTTAGCTAGTTTTTCTTCAATAAAACCAACTTCAACTCTTGTTGCTTTTGCTTGTAGGCTGTTATCAATTAATTCGGCAAGAGCATACGCTGTATTGTTATAACCATTGTCTCTTAACGATTCTATTACTGTCGATGCACTTAAAAATCTATTGCTCATTTTGCTTCCTCATTTGTAACCCACATATCATTCCAGTATTCAAAAGCGATATTGACACTTTGAAATTCAGGAATATCATCCATAACCGTATAAATATTGCATTCATTATTGCCGCCACTTCTAAACCCTCTCATTGCTCTCCCTGCCATTTGTAGGTATTGAACTAAAGAATTCATAGGTTTTGCAATTACTGTGACATTAGTTCTAGGTGCGTCAAAGCCAGCAGTGAGCACGTTGAAGTTAACTAATACTTGTAGTTTTCCTTCTTTATATTGCTTTATCTTCGCTCTTCTACTTTCAATCGAGTCATTTTTACTGTCAATTGATGCGGCCTTAACCCCTTTATAAGCTAACGCTGTAGCGAGATTAATTCCATGTTCTACATTACAAGCAAAAACGATGATTTGTGAACTAAGTTCACACTCAGACATGACTGTGTTAATAATTATTTTATTACGTTCAACATTATTAGCTAAGGCTTTCATTGTTTCTGAGCCACCAGAGTCTTTTAACTCATAGGCTGAAATACCTGAATGATCATAATTTAATGATTTGAAGTTTGCTTTGGCTAGATAACCATTTTCGACTAGATAATCGATTGGTGATAAATATCCTGAGATTTTCATAGATATTTTATTGTTATAAAAAAAGTCTGCTAACTTCTTGTCTTCTTCAGATAAGCCTTCAGCCGAATAACTCCTGCCAGGTGTAGCTGTCAGACCAATAAGATCAGCAGTAAAATCGTCTCCAGAAATAAAGTCATTAACTACTTCACAAAATTTTGGAGCTATGGCCTTGTGAGCTTCGTCAAAAATTACCATAGTAACGGACTTTCTTAATTCTTTATAAAGTAGTTGTAACTTTCTAGTATCATTTTCTCTCAAGCTTAAGAATTTATGTAATCCACCAACAACAAAGCCTGAGTCGATTCCTCCCAAGCTTTCATTGGAATTGGAATAAAATCCGTACAGAGATGTTGCTCTATTTCCGAGTGATTTCCATGCTTTTTCAAATTCAGAGTAGGCTTGTGAGCATAACTCTTCTCTATCAGCTAACCACAATACGACATTTGATTTATTGGCTCTTAAGTGCTCAGAAGCTATATTCATAGCCGTACGGGTTTTCCCTGCTCCAGTCGGTAAGTGAACTAAAACTCTATTTCGAGATTTTGAGGCTAAAGAAGAGAGGACGTCTTGAGAGATCTCTTGCTGATAAGGATATAAAGCATAATTTGGTTCAACCCTAGAAATACTGTCCACTTCTGAATCATTACTTCTTTCGGTTTCATAAATTTCTTGTAAGCCAATTTTTTCTGAGAATTTTAATAAGTCTTCAGATGCCCAACTAATAGCCGCGCTATAATGCTTAGGTAAAACTTGATGAGGGGAAAGTTCAAACTCTGGAAATAACTCTACAAATAATTGTGGCTTTAACCGATCGATTAGTAGGGCGCGTAATTTATCATTAAAAATAAATTCAACTTGCTTAGTACACGCAACGATACCCGCAAGCTTGTTTTTATTTAACTCTGAATTTTCAGATGAAACACTAACCGCAAAATCTATTGATTCTTTGGGTAAAAAGGCGAGTAACTCATCCTCTGAAAAGTTTGATAAAATTTGTTGTAACATAGGCATCCTTTTTAAAGTACATATAAAACACGGTGTCCTTTCATGTTTATTTTCAAAATCATAAGCTTGAAACTAACAAAAGTTCACTTAAACAATACTGCATAGACTCACCAATTATTATGCAAATATATTAATTTCAGTTTATTGATATACATTAACGAATTCAATACAAAATACAACTTAAATCAAATGTTTACACTTTATTATAATGTTATTTGTTTTTTGTAATGTATACCTGTGTAAATATACAGCCACCTTGAAAATTTATCTTTATTCAATAAGCAAAAAGCTATATTATTGTCTCTGGACAATTTCTCCAGAGACAGAGCACAATGGAAGCAAAATTTACCGGACACGACACCTTTTCTTTACGATATGGTTGGTTACACAAAGCAGCTAACTATTTAAAAACAAATGATAAATTCCCTGGCTCAGATGATGAGGGGGAGATTAGAAATGCGATCATTAAGTTTGGTGTTGGTAAAAATATGGTTAAAGCCATCAAATATTGGGCTGAATTTACTCAAATAATCGATACGACTAAAAGTGCTGGGCGTGTAATCAAGCACGAAATGACTACTGAAGGTAAATATTTGTTTGGAAATAATGACTGTGAAGGGAAAGATCCCTATTTGGAGCAAATAGCTTCAATCTGGCTTCTTCATTTCTGGCTTAACTTTAATGATGATCATCTGACCGCATACCGCTATTTTTTCAATTATTCTAATGTGCAGCATTTCGAAAAAACTAAGCTAGTGGCTGATTGCGCTGAATCAGCTAAAAAATTGGTAACAAATGAAATTGGAAATGAGAGTACGCTTAAAAAAGATATCGACTGCTTTTTAAATACTTACTGTAAAAAATTTAAAAACACTGCTGCTAAGAAGAAATTAACTATAGATGAAGATCACTTCACGTCGCCGCTATCTGAATTGAATCTAATTCAAGATAATGGTGGTGGCTTTTATGTAAGTGACTTAGTTGAACGCCCTGAACTGCCTATACAGATATTTATCTATGCATTAATTCGCTTCACTAAACTAGAAACTCAAGAATCTAATGCTAATAATATTGATTTTGAATCATTGTTAACGAAACCTTCTTCTCCTGGTCGTATCTTTAGGTTATCAGAAAGTGGCTTAGGTCAGAAGCTGGATGAGGCACAGGAATTTTCTGAAGGTGAAATATCATGGAGTGATACGCTTGGTTTAAGACAAGTAATTATTCAAGCTAAATTAATTAATTCCCCGGACAGCTACTTAGATAAATTTTACGGCAATATTTAATATGACTTCTTTACCTATAAACATTAATCAGCGTTATAAAAGTTCAACTAGAATTGATAGTGAGCAGTCTGATTTTAAACCTTTTATTGATGATTTTATTCTTCATGGCACTGCTGTAAATATTCTTGATACATTAAGTAAAGATTTTGCAGGAAATGAACAAAGAGCTTACACCTTAACCGGCCCTTATGGTTCTGGTAAATCAACTCTCGCCTTATATTTATCTAACCTTTTGTCTTCAAAGAAAAAAGAACGAGATTACGCAACAAAGAAATTTAAAAAGGCCAATGGTCTACTTGATGATTTCTCTAGTCGTTTTAATGTAAAAAATGGTTGGAAAGTAGTTAAACATGTTTGCGGACTAGAGGCTCCCGCTAATTCCATTTTAGCTAGTTTATTTACCTCTTATAATATTGACTTTGATATTGATGAAATTAGAAACTTTAGTGATGAGCAATGTCTTAAAGAAATTAAGTCAACTTTAGCAATTAAAGATAAGGCTGATGGTGTATTAATTCTTCTTGATGAAATGGGGAAAGCTTTAGACTTTCAATCTCGATCAAATAAAGATTTATATTTATTTCAATCTTTAGCTGATATTGCTCAACAAGCTAAAACTTCTGTTATGTTGATTGGTTTTTTACATCAGTCATTTTCAGATTATGCAAAAAATAAAGACGTAAAATCTCAAAAAGAATGGGCAAAAGTACAAGGTAGATATAGAGACCTAAGTTTTAATCCTTCAATAGACGAATCTCTAGTTTTAGTAGGAGATTCAATTACTAAAAATGTAGAGATTACTCAATCTTTAGAAAACAAGTATAAAGATTTAGTTAACAGCGTTTCCATGTCATTCGAAAAGCAAGAGCGAAATGCTGACTCCTTGCTAAATACTTTACCTTTAGACCCAGTTGTTAGCTTATTGCTTGGCCCTGTATCAAGACGTCGATTTTCACAAAATGAACGTAGCTTATTCGGCTTTTTAGCTTCGCATGAAAAGTTAGGCTTTAGAGAGTTTCTGACTGAAACTTATTCAAATAGTGGATCTGAGCTATCTCTGTATCAACCAGAAGCCTTATGGGACTACTTGCACTTTAATCTGCATCACTTAATTATTACCTCTAGCGATAGTAAAGCGTGGCTAGAAGGTTGTGATGCTATTTATAGAGCTAGTAACAACGATAAAGGAAGTGATTTACATGTATCTATAACAAAAGTTGTTGCTTTACTGACTATTTTTGGGTTTCACCATCATTTATTTGCATATAAAAAGTTTATTCAAACTTACTTTGTTGCAAGGGGATTTTCGCAAACTGAAGTTGAACAGGCTATAGCTGATCTAGAAAAATGGACTGTCGTAATTTTTAGGCAAAGATACGATGCCTTATTTATTTTTCAAGGCAGTGATATTGATATTAACAACTTGGTATTAGAGCGAATTGAATCTGTTAGCCAAGGGGTTGATTGGACAAGTGTTTGTGATATTACTCAAAATATTTTAGCTACAACCCATTATCACAAGAATGGGACTATGAGGTGGGCAAACACCTTATTAGTTAATAAGCTGGATTCAACATTAATAGACTCTTTAAAAAGTGAACCATTAACTGGTAATGCTTTCTTGCGTTTTTTATTACCCGCTAGCCCAAGTATTTCAGAAGAGCTTGATAAGTTAGCTAATGAAGTACCCTATGCTGTAATAGGCAACGTTTCTTCATTAGATAGTTTAAAGTCAGTAGCGATTGAGTTTATAGCTTTAACGCAAATAGAAAATGAAGATGGCAAAATAAAACATGATCTCATTGCTAAAGCTGAATTAGAAAGCAGAATAAACTTTGCTCAACAGAGCATCGAAAAAGAATTGAATTCAGCATTTAGTAAAGCAAAATGGTCATATGCAGGAACAGATTTGCCTAAAGCTCCACTTTCTGTAGTCGCTTCAAAAATTGCCGATCAAATATTTCATTCATCGCCAGCAGTTATAAATGAATTGGTGAATAGATCAAAGCCCTCAGGTAGTGCTAACAGCGCTATTCGTAAGTTAATGAATGCAATGTTAGAGCATGGAGATAAGGAAGACTTGGGCTTTGATAGTAGCTCTTTTCCTCCAGAGAAAGGTATATATTTATCTTGTATAAAAAGTAAAGGCTGGCATTGTCATTCAGATGAAGGTTTTGTGTTTCCTGGACAATGGAGTCAAGAAGCAATAAAAGCTGACCCTAAAATGCACGCATTGTGGAAAGATGGTGTTGATTTTATAAAATCTAGCAATGAAATGATCACCCTTGATGCGCTGTATAATAGATGGATGAGGCCCCCCTTCGGGCTTACTTCGGGCTTATGTCGCTTGTATGGATTAGCATTACTTAAGTCTTTAGAAGGTCACGTAGCCTTCTATGATCTAGACTCAACAAAGCAATTTATATTTATCCCAGAGTTAGATGAAGAGTTAGTAACTAAGATCTACAAGCACCCAACTGAAGCAGGAGTTCGGTATTTTGAGATCTCAGAAATCCAAACTCATTTATTAGATACATTAGCAAAAGCAACAATTGGTGAAAGTAAAACTGACGATGCTGTTTTAAGTATTGCAAAGCATATAGTCAAAATTGTTCACACGCTGCCTACTTGGGTCAAAAAAACCAGTGGTGAGAGTTTTATAAAAGGTAAAGCTGCTAACGGATTAACAAAAGCAGCTAGAGCTTTTCGAAACCGGGTAATTGCAGCTAATGATCCCTATAAATTAATCCTAGAAGATTTACCTAATATTTTCGAACTAGATAAGAACGAAAGTGATTTAGATGAAAAGCTAGGACACTGTTTGAAGACCGCCATTGAAGACCTTTCTGCTCAACACGATATGCTTTTATCAGGTTTTAAACAAATTATATTAAGTGGTTTATCGGCTGATTTTGACAATAATTTAAAAGCTCGTTGTAAGTTAATTGTCGAAATGGCTCAAAGACCAAATGTTAAAGAGCTTGCTTCTAGACTTATTAAATTTATAGATGGAAAAGGGACTTTTGAGCTAGTGATAAACCTTGCTACAGGAGTACCTGAACGGAATTGGACCGATAAACACCTAAGAAGTGGTTTAGATGAATTACATAACTTATGTACTCAATTTTTGAGAATTGAATCCTTTGGTAAAATTGATACAAACAATGTTACTCAAACACTTTCATTCATGACAAAAGACAAAAATGGAAACCATAGATCATTTGAAGGGTTTACTAAATTTGGATTGGAAGATGATACGGACGTAAAATCTGCAATTAACACTGTCAAATCATCAATAGCTGAAATGCCGAGAGAGAAACAATTAGCGGCCTTAACTAATTTACTTTCTTCATTGATGGAACAATCAGAGGCGGAAGTTAGTAATGAGTAAAAAAATCAAACATGTTTTAGGGCTGTCAGGCGGAAAAGATAGCAGTGCTTTAGCCTTATATGTAAAAGAGACTCAGCCTGATCTTGAAATAGAGTACTTCTTTACTGATACAGGCTATGAGTTACCAGAAACGAACGAATTTATAGATCAACTGGAAGAGAAGCTAGGTTATATACATAGATTAAATGCACGTTCACTAAATAATATTGAGGGAAGAGGAGAAAAAGATTTCTCGAACCTCCTTAAAGAGCATGGAAACTATTTGCCGTCACAACGTGATCGTTGGTGTACAGTGCAAATGAAACTAAAACCATTTGAAAGGTGGGTTGATGGCTTTATTAATGATGGTTATGAGGTATATAACTATGTTGGAATTCGTGCTGATGAGCCTGAACGTTCAGGCTTTATGGTTATTGAAAAGCCAATCACATCAATATTCCCATTTCGAGAAGGCGGTATAGTAAGAAGTGATATAGAAAACATACTTCAACGAAATGGCTTAGAGTTACCAGCTTATTATCAATGGCGGTCACGCTCTGGTTGTACATTCTGCTTCTATCAAAGAAAAATAGAATGGCTAAAATTAATGGAAAAACATCCCAAATTATATGAAGAAGCTAAATTATTCGAGAAAGGGGATGAAACCAATACCACAGTAGGCGAAAAATTCTATTGGATGGGACAAGGTGAGCCTTTAAGTACTTTAGAAGACCCTGTTGTACAACAGAGAATAAGAGACAACCATGAAAAGCAAGTTGCCCGTTTTAACAAGAAAAAGCGTAGGAATGCTTTACTTGGAGATATTGAAGGTACTTGTGAATTTGGTGAGCTTGATGATATTTATGATGAAGCAGAAGGCGGTGGAGCCTGTGTAACTTGCTATAAGTAATGTATTTTCAAGTTATAAATTAAGCGACGATTAAGTCGCTTTTTTTATGGCTGCTACTAACTCATCAAGATCAGATAACTTTAAGTCTAACGGAAAGCTTAAGCGTAATGTTCTTTCTGCCTTTTCTCTAGTTAAACCTAATGCAGTTAAAACATGAGAAGCCTCTATTTCCTTTGAGGAACAAGCTGAACCTTGAGCAAGGCAATAATCATTTTCATATTCCCTAATTAATAAAGAAGTATCTGTAGATGGTAATGTAAGAGAAATACAGCTAGGGAGAGTATCAACTTTTCCATTTGTTTCATATGGTACGTTATATTCAGATAACACCTTCTCTAGATAATGCTTGGCATTTTTTAATGTATATTCTTTGTAATAATCAGGAAATACCTCAACTGCTTTACCGAATCCCGCTATAAGTGGTGCAGCAACAGTACCGCCTCGTATACCATCCTCTTGACCAGCTCCATGTATCACGGGCATTAGATGCCTTTTACGTAAGTCACGAATATAGATTGCGCCTATACCTTTTGGCCCGCCAATTTTGTGAGCTGAAAAGGACATTATATCAACATTTAAATCGTCTACATCAATATCAACTTTATTGAAGCTTTGAGCGGCATCACTATGAAATAGAATTTCTGCATCAAAACATACTCTACCGATCTCAGCAATTGGGTTAATGGTGCCTAACTCATTATTTACATGCATTACTGAAACCAAAGCAGTATCAGGCCTGATTGCATTAGACACTGCATCAGCCTCAATTATTCCATTTTTATTTGGTTTTACGTAGGTAATTTCGTAATCAATGGATTTCAAGTAATCACATATAGCAAATACACATTTATGTTCAATCTGCGTGGTGACAATATGCTTTTTATCTTCTGGTATCTCTTTACCTAGAAGAAGACTTTTAAAAGCTATGTTATTAGATTCTGTAGCACCACTAGTAAAAATAATCTCACTAGGATATGCGCCTATTTGATCTGCTAATTGTTCTCGAACTTTATTAATTTCATTAGATACTTGCTCACCTAACAAATGGCTAGAAGCTGAATTAGCATAAAATGCTTCAAAAGCATCTGATAGGGCTATTTTTACTTCAGGAAGGATCGGGTAAGAAGCTGCTGTATCTAAATAAATCATTCGAATAATGTCACTATAAGATTGCAATATGATGAAATTATTATTCTAACATCAAAGCTTCTATAAAGGCATTTTCCTAAAACTACATCTAATCGTGCAGAAGTGAATTACACTTTATGTCCATGCTTCAGCTTAAAGACTGTAAATATATCTCAATTAATAGGGGCCCAAAATTAGCGAGTAAATAGTAAATAGTAAATATAGTCCATACTTTAAGAGGAAAAATAACAGGAGTAGTTTTAATGTTACTACCAATCGTTCTAATGCTAATTTGTATACTTGGTTTTTTAGCGCAGTCCACTGGGTTGTGTATGGTTAGAGGAGTCAACGAATGGAGAGCAGGCAATAAAGAATTCCTTTTAGCCATTCTCTTTAGTGGAATTCTAGCTTGGGTTGCTTCTTTATTTGCTCATTACACAGATATACCGCTTAAATTTAGAACTTATCAAATAAGTGCTTGGTTTATTTTCGGAGGGTTGCTTTTTGGAGTAGGCACAGCCTTTAATCAAGGTTGTGGCGTGTCTACTTTAGGAAAGTTAGCTCGTGGTGATTCTAATATGATCGCTACAATTGTGGGCTGGTTAGTCGGGTGGACAATACTAGCCCATTGGCAACCTAAGATAGATGTAATGAAGAACCCTTTACCAGACAATATAACTTATTTAGTATTAATCATTGGTTCCCTAGCTCTCATTGTTTGGGCTTTCCTTGGTAGTAAGCAACGACAAACTCTTTGGTTTAGTATGATGGGGATTGGGTTACTTGCTGGGTTTATTTTTCTTTATGAGCCGAAATGGCCGCCAAGTGGATTACTAAACCAACTAAGCAGTGCTTTGACTAGTGGTAGTGAAAAAAACTGGCCTGAAATTGAGCAATACTTGCTATTTATCGCATTACTTTTAGGTATGTTTTTAGCTGCCTGGAGAACAAATAAGTTTTTGTTTGTTCCTTTAAATTTAAAACGTTGGGTTGAGCACCTCTTTGCGGGAACTCTTATGGGGATAGGTGCTTCGTTAGCCGTTGGCGGTAATGACTCTCAGTTATTGTTAGCCCTTCCAGCTTTTTCGCCAGCAGGTTTTGGAGCTGTATTAGGCATGTTAGCTGGTATTTGGGGGGGGGGATTTGTTAGAGAAACAATCATCATTAAAGCCTGACTTTAGAAGCAAGATTAAATGTTTTAAAATGGTCATTTAAAAACGTTTAATCTTGTAGTTTATTTTGTTGGCTTACGATAGTCTTGATGAATAAAAAATGTTTTTATAGCTCCATCCTCTTCTAGCTTTGCATATCCCTCTTTAACTGCAATTCCAGAATAATCTTCATATTCTGACTTAAACGACCATAATGTTGATGGGCTATTATTCACCTTAAATTCTTCCCATTTATTATTTAAGTGACCAAAAGGTACTTTTAATACAGCGCTTAAAGGGTCATATATGATTTCTTTATTTTCTACCTCTGACACTGACATGGCTTCAATTAAGTCCTCTTCTTTTATAACAAAGGCTTCAGGCTTAAAAGGTGAGTTGAAGTACGAATTTAAATGGGTATAAACTAAAAATGGCCAAATGAATGAGCCAACAATTAAACCTAGAAAGAAACTAATGACTTTCTTGTCAAAACTTGCTGAATCATCTTGCTCGAAAAAGTAGCTATATGTCAGATAGCCCAAGCAATACAGCAACCCTATTGATAAGTAGAAACTAAGGTAAATCATAATGAATCACTCGGCATGTTATCTTTAATAGTTATGCTTTCGACAACACCTTGCTTTATTTGAATAAGAATATCTCTTTCATATTGGCTACCAAAGCCCATATGTTGATATTGAATTTGCTCACCATCAGGGATTCTCAGTTCACCTGTATACCAATGGGCAAAAACTCGGTCGGAAAATCCAGGGAAGATATCTTGTAGAGACGTTGGGTTATCATCATCGAAATCTGCCTTGACCTCTATTAAATATAGCCTTTCTTGCTTTATCTCCCAGCTACCCAAGTACCCTCGCCAAAGCGCCGTACAATTCATTTGAAAAGGTGATGGTGTACCAGATAGTGAAAAAAATCACCCAAAGGGCATGATAATAGCGACTTATTTTCGCCATCATAAATAATTGACTCTGATATTTGGGCAGTCATAAAGTTCCTTTTAATCGAAATATCAATAAGATTAATGCTTTATCAGCCATAGGTACAACAGCTAAATAAACAATCACATTAATACAAAGAATTGAGACATTCGACTATTATTTCTAAATACTAAACTAATAGCGATAATCTTATGAAACCCAAAAAGCTTTATTGCCTTAGCATCAACCCACTGTACGCTGACACTAAAAAACATACTGTTTATTCTAATCTATACCCTTTACCAGCTCTCTGCTTATGTGACTTTAATGAGCTTATAACAAGTCACATCTCTAAATTATCCCAACTTATAATAGAAATGGAATTGTCAGAAGTCAGTGCAAAAACAACAAACATTACTTGGTTTTTTGAGCAAACTAATAGCTATCATATTAATATTCCCAGCTATATCCACGTGTCAGAAACATCAGTATATTTTTCTGGTTACCTTCCCCCATACAAGCAAACCTATTTTGTTACCTCAAAGGTTCCTGTAAATGAAATACTAGACAATGCAAAGATGTTTAGGCCAATAGATATGGCAAGGCTGTCGTTGCCATTGGCAAAAGGTATGATCAAAGAACTAGGTTTTAGATATCAAGCATATGAAAAAACGAATGACCGCTTTTACGTACTTGATGATGTATTAACAGCATTAGTTAAGTTAGATGGTGAGACTGCTGAAGCACTGGAAAGTGATACCTCAAGTTACTTGTTAGCACTTTCGAGTGAAATCTCTAGTTTGAACAAACAAAGTGAGTCAATTGAGCTAGAGATGGAGTTACTAGCAAAAAAATTACTTTATAGAGTATTCGGCCTAACAGTCGGTGATTGGATCTCTACCGACTCCACATGGCGTCCTGATAAGAGAGTACAACTTAAAATTGAACGTATCGATTACTACAATGAATCAATAACATTATCTGGTCCTATCATTACTCAAAAAGGCGATATTGGAAAAAGAACAGAGTCAGTTCAAATTAGATTGGTTACTAAAAATGAACCTTAGCAAACTTATCCAAGCACTCAATAAAGCTAAAAAGCTAAGAAGAGCTTTACCATTTCATCATCAGAAGATTCATGGTCTTGATATACCTGATGGGGAATACCCTAAGATATTACCTATTGTTAAGGCCATTTTTAAGTCCCTTAAGTCTCATGGGTTTGATATTAGAATCAGTTATTGGGGGGAAATAATGGTTATAGAACCTCACAGAAAAATAAACGTTATTTTATCTTTAGGGTATTTTGAAGATGAAACCAAGCTTGCGGTTTTTAGGAAGCAATTGGCAGCCAACAATTACCTTGAAATAACTCATAATCAACTTGTTTTTAATAGGCCACAGCTTAAGTTTAGGGCCGCAAGGAGAGGCACTAAGTGGAGAGTTTTTTATCTTGATGAGGTCAACATCCTTGATGAGTTTGCCTTATATATCACTAGTCAAATTATTGATAGGACAGCTTCACTCACCTCACATTCATGTTTCAATTTCTATCAGAACTTTAACAAGGTAACAATAGAAGATGTGATGGCAATAATTCGATATGGTGCTGCTTTATATGGAAGTAGCACCTCACTATATTCATTGGTGAGAGATGAAAATATATCCTGTTATCCAGAAAGCGTCATTATTGAAAGCCATCAAATTCAACTCTTTAGTTTCAATAAAAAATCTTATCCCTACGTGCTAAATAAAAAAGCACTTAACCTTTTAACATTGTTACCAATAGAGTTTATTGATAACAAAGTAAAAATCGGCCGAAGATAAAAATCAAATGACTTATTAGTAGCTAGGTTCATCAAAGACTCTAGAACTAGGTCTATTGATTAATGAACGATCCGTGAAGGTGACAGGTGGAGAGCTTTAATGTGCTCAGGTCTAAAACCATTACGCAATAACTCAAATTCATTACAATTTAAAATTCAGCGATAGTAAATTAAGAGTGCATATCATGAAATAAATTGTCAAAACCTTAATATAAATTGTACCGAGTAATGATGAATTATTTGCTCAACTCGGTATTATTTATTAAATCGGTCTTTATTATAAAAATTTTTATATTTTTTAAATAAAATTCATTTTCTCTAACCTCTTGCTTTATATCGAAATCAAAATGAATGTTTGTTATTTCCTTGGTTATGTTACCTAACTTGTTGATGTTTAGTGTTAATTCCGATTTTCTTCTGGATGTTTTGTTGGTTTTTCATGCTAGAATTAGTTAAATGAAGTAGTGTCAGGATGACACTTAGGTAACTGAAAAGGAATTCAGATATGAATAGTAATGAGCTAGTTGGTCGTCGTACAGAGGAGCAGCTTCAATTGAGTTTAAATATAACCCAAGACCTTGAAGAAAATGAGTTAGAACAATATCAGGCAGGTGTAACTGTTCAATCCTTTTCATCTCAAGGGCAGATGTGGAGAGTTTTTTCTCGCACTACAGGCCGAGTCCATCATTACTTTTCAAAGCTAGAGTATTGTACCCATGTACTACTGGATTTGAATCCCAATGTTATTGATATTAAAGATCAATACTCCCATGATTTAGTCAAATCTTTAGAGCAGTCGCACAAACTTGGTATTAATCATCCGCCTCAAAATGTAAAGGAAAAGCAGCCATTAACTACAGATCTCGTAGTTGAGTATTCAGGTGTTAATGGTGCTCCTAATTACACTGTTGGGATATACGTAAAGTACGTAAAAGACTTTGCTAAATATCGAACGGTAGAGAAGCTTCAATTAGAAAGGGAGTCACTTGCTCAAGTTGGTATTACATTATTAATAGTCTCTGAGGAAGCTATTGATAAAACCATCATGAAAAGTGTCGATTGGATGCTAACAGTTCACACCTCTCAAATGGAAGGTGAATTAACTTTTGAGTATGCAGAAGAGCTATATCATTTACTACAGGCCTGCGAGGAAGAAAAATTAACATTGGCACTTAATCATCTAGACCACCTAAAAGGGTCTCCAATGGGTTACTACCTCAAAGAATTCAAATGCCTTTTGCAATATGGCCTCTTATCTTTTGATTTAACTAAGGATGTACTTTATTTGGAATCTCAAGATATTGAACTTACTCAGGGGATGACCTCATGTTTGATTTAATGGTGCTTAACGGTGTTTATTCTCGAGAGGAAGGTTTTTTTCGTTATTTAACTGATGCGGATGAAGGTTATGTAATGATAGATATTGATGATAATCAAGCAATGCCTAAGTTAGTTACATTTGAACAAATCGATAAGGAAGTGCGCAAGGGGTCCATTACTGAGGTTGAAGACTGCTGGCTTTCTTCAGTGAATCGCCACTTCCCAAGTGAGCATAAACATAGCGTCATGCGCGATAAAAATTTTGAGTCAATAAAGAGTCTTGTTACACACCCTGATTTTTATCAAGTCGCTATTAGGGGAGCAATCACACAAATCTTAGTTGAAAAAGGCACTGCTGCGAAGAGTACTTTATATCGTTATGCTAGGCGTTACTGGCAGAGAGGGCAGCATAAAAATGCTTTGTTACCCGATTATGCCAAGTGTGGTGGCAAAGGAAAGAAAAAAACTAGGGGAGATAAACCTTTAGGTAGGCCAAACGAAACTCCAGGATTAAATGGTGTGGAAATGTCTCCTGCACTAGAAAGTTTAATGCACTCAGCTGTTATGGACACACTTCTATCTGATAGGTATAGAATTGATTTAAAAGCTAAAAAGAAAAACCTTTTTGATCATGAGAAAGCTTATGTAGAGCTGTTATTAAGATACTGCAAAGGCAACACACATCATTTAGATGATAGAAAACCAAGTAAGGCATTGTTTAAGTGGTATTACTATGAAAAATTTACGCTAGAACAGCGTGCTCAAGCTAAAAATGGCAAGAAGTACTTTAGTGCCAATAATCGCGCTTTAACATCAACAGTTAGGGCTAATTTAGTTGGTCCAGGGCAATCTATCATTATTGATTCAACACCGTTGGAAATTGGTGCTGCGAATGAAGGTAGATTTCCTCTTGGTAGGCCTACCTTATATGCAGCAACAGACGAGTTTTCCAGTGCAATTGTTGGTTTCTTATTAGTATTAACACCTCCGTCTTATTTTAATGCTGTTAATTGTATGACTGTTGCCGTTTGCCCTAAAGAAGAATTTTGTCGAAGTCTTGGTATGGAGAAATATGCAGAACAGTGGATTATGGAAGGCCTTCCGCAAGCATTTTTCTATGACTTAGGTTCTGATTTCAAAACGAAACATATAGAGCAATTCGTTTCTGTTTTTCATCGTTCGATCAAAAATAGTGGCGCTGGGCAGCCAGAAAAACGAGCTGTTGGTGAAAAGGTCTTTGATAGAATTCATGCGCAAATTAATCATAAGGCACCAGGTGTTGTATCAGAGTATTTACCTAAAAAAGCCGGTGGTAAAAATAGTCAGGCTGAATACACATTATGCTTAGGTGAGATAAATAAGCTGTTACTTAAAGCGGTTATAACACTAAATAACAAGCCAATAGAGGGATGGGATAGTGATGCCGATTTTCCAAGTGAACTAGCTAAAACGCCTAACAATATATGGAAATGGGGAATAGCAAATAGGACTGGTCTATTACAGCCTGTAAGCAGAAAGCACTTCTGGTTTTCAATGTTAAAAAGAGAAGAAGCAACGGTTAACAAAAATGTATTGAAAATAGATCAAGTTCAGTTTGTTTGCCCTAATTTATCGGGGATTAGAGTTAAGAAGTATCATTTACGTCAAAAGGTATTTGTTGTTAGAGATATGAATGATGCATCAGCAATTTACTTGGTACCAAGTGAAGGGAGGTCAGATTACATTCGTTGTGAGTTAAGTCCTTATCACCGAAGGTATAAAGGAATACCCTGGGCAGATGTATTAGTTGATTTGAAAATAGCTAAGGATGCTCATAAAAATGCAATGCATAATTACCACAAGACTTCAGTTGATGATTTATCAGCAAGCAAAGAAATGGTAACTCAAGCGAAGCTTGATAAAACAGACAAGATCGGTTGTTTATCCAAACCAGAAAAACTGAGGTACCTTGGAGACAAATCAGAGCAGCGTAATGAAAGCTCTAAGATTTACCTAAAAATTAAGCCTAATGAGCGACCAACAGAGCAAGAGATACATGAACCAGTTGATGTTGGTTCAGTTGCTACATCAAAAACACAATTTTTCATGGATGATGAGGATTAAAATATGGATAGCTACCGTCAAACGTTGTTAACACCAGAGATACCCCCAAGAGCATGGGATGCTGAGTATATTGATTCAGCATCGCCTTTCCATAGCCAAAACCACTTCATTGATGCGTTAAGGCCAGCATTAACTGCTGTAGGTCTTAAAAATGGTTTAAAGAAAGGCAATTGCAAGCTGCCAGATGCGAGTGCGAGTGATGGTATTAGAAAGCAGGCTATAAGAGCATTAGTTAATGACTACTTTATCCCTGTTCAAGAAGTACAAGACTTATACGATAAAATCGACAGTGCAATTAAAGACGGCTACAAAGATAGAGGCTGTAGTGGCCAAAGTTATCAAAAGCAATTACTAAATCTATCATGTGCTATGAAAGATGATAAATCCGCTTGGCTGGATAATACCCAACGGGTTACTAGGGTAAATAGTTTCTTTATTTACGGTGCTACGGGCTCAGGAAAGTCAGTAACAATACAGCGTTGTTTAAGGTTTTATCCTCAAGTTATTTGGCATCAAAAAATAGGTCAGTGTCAAATAGTTCACCTAACGGTCGATTTGTCTGGGGTTCAAACGCCATTAGAGTACTGTGCATTATTTTTAAGATCTTTGGAAGAGGCGCTAGGCCCTGAAAAGTACGCTCATGAAGTGGAAGTTTCTAGAAATGTCAGCGCCGCATTGTTAAAGATTGAGTCGTTGGTGCTTACATATAACGTGGGCATTCTAGTTGTGGACTCTCTCGAAAGCTTAAATGATTGGGAAGAGTTAAATAAGGTGCGATTACTTAAACATTTTCGTTCTTTAGGGAAACAGCTCCCAATCCTCTATTCTGGAACTTCTGATGTACTTGAGTCGATTGCATTGGAGATGCCTTGGATGCTAAGCGCTCTATCATTTGGCAGTATTCATTGGGACCCATTAAAGCAATTTGATAACACGAGTGAAGAAGCCCAATTACGGTGGTCTTTATTCACTTTGCGTCTATGGAATCAGCAATGTTTGAAAAAAAACAGGAGTGAGATTACCGAGGAAATAAAAGTAGTTTGGTATGACGCCTGCCAAGGGGGAGTGGAGCTTGCGATAAGTTTTTTTAGTCTATGCCAAATAGAGGCTATTAGTAGTGGTGAAGAAGTTATTACTACTGAGTTAATGCGAAGGGTCCGACATAAGGAATTTAAGCCTATCGAGCATGCCTTAACGGCATATAAAAATAATGATATTGGATTTTTATCGATTATCAAAGGTGCTGATGTTTCTTTTATAAAAGGCACTTTCAAAAAGCCTAGACAAAATAAACAGCTCACTAAGGTTAAAAAAGTGCAGTCTAGGGAAAATCAAATGAGTCCGGACTTTAAGAAGATCCCAAAGAAGGATTGGTGCAAGTTGCCTTGTGATGATTTGCGATATAAGTTTATTTCGTGTGAAGAAGAAAA
>Ga0209395_1003494_pt1 | contig 19387 bp, 15 predicted proteins | sample GOMGulsemesocosm_3_FD_184635 | JGI IMG/M metagenome (GOLD analysis project Ga0209395, IMG submission 184635) | Methane-oxidizing microbial communities from mesocosms in the Gulf of Mexico - GOM9D Gulf of Mexico (SPAdes) (version 2) | ecosystem: Environmental > Aquatic > Marine > Cold seeps... | reverse complement strand
TCTATCTACCCAAAGTAGGGTTTCAATTAACTGATTTATCGACTCAATTGAGCGCGACATGCGGCGCATTAATTGATTATTAAATGGATTAGCACCGGCATTGTTTTGTTGTAGCATCTCCAAATTGCTGCTAATAACAGTAATAGGTGTGCGTAATTCATGACTGGCATGGCGTAAAAATAATTGCTCCCTCGCCAAAGATTGTTGTGCGCTATGCAAACTTTGGCTAAATCATTGAGCTCGCGGTAGTTGAAATGATTAGCGGGCAACGCTGAGATGTTCTGGTCTTTAATGTCTAATTCCGCGGTCCATTCCAGTAATGTTTTGATAGGGCGAGAAAATTTGTTGAATAATAGAATGAGCATCAAAGAAAACAATAAAATAGTCATAGCGACGATGGCGAAACTGATAAAGACAGGTCGTGGGAAATTTTTCGGCAAGAAGTTTTTTTCAACTTGCCAGGCACCGTGTAGGTAAAGTGACTTACCATCAGCTAAAGGTTTGCTGATATAAAAGTAAGGCAAAAAAGGGAAGCTGTTGGCGGGCTGTGAATAGACAATATTACTATCACTCCAGCCGTTATTGATTTTCAGTTGTAAATCCACCGGCAGGTCGTTGAAATCATCTGAAGACTGAATGTTGAATAATTCAGGCAGAGGTATCCCTGGCGCTGCTATATAAGCTTCAGCGTATTGCTGGGCTATGTTGGGGATAATTCGCTCTAAAATAATTTGCCTCATTAAAGTGAGACGATAGTACTCGGTTACACCCAAAAATGTCAGGGTAAGCACCGTTACTATGCCGATTAAGTAGTAGTAAAGCCGTCTTTTAAGACTAGGTGTATTCATTCGCTGCGCAGGCAATAGCCATGACCTTTAATAGTGTGTAGCAACGGGGGGATTCCCTGGGTATCAACAAGTTTTCGTAATCGGTGTAAGTGTACTTTTAAGCTATTACTATCGGGGACATCTTCCCCCCACACTTGCTGTTCCAGCAGGCGTTTTGAGAGCACATTTGGGCTGGCACGCATCAGTGCTTCCAGTAACTTCCAGTTTGTCGGAGAGAGCTCCACATTTTTAGTACCTCGAAGCGCCTGTTTAGCGTCTAGGTTCATCACTAAATCAGCCACTTCTAAGTGTCGAGCTAGTCCACTGCGGCGCTTGCTTAAGGCTCCGACTCTAGCCACAAACTCTGAATTTTGAAAAGGTTTGATGAGATAGTCATCGGCACCCGCTGCAAAACCATCGAGTTTATCTTGTAGTGTTTCTCTGGCTGTGAGCATCAGTATTGGAGTATCAATGCCCTGTTGGCGCAGTAGTTCGCAGAGTTTTAAGCCATCCATGTCTGGTAGCATTAGATCTAAGATTATTAGATTAAAAGGGTGTAGCTTAATCAGTTGCATAGCACGATGAGCAGACATTGCATGATCGCACTGGTACTGATTGAGCTGTAGCAAATCAAGTAGAGTGGCGGCTAAATCTAGGTTGTCTTCAATAACTAATATTTGCATGGTTAATAACGGATAGCTTTCAAGGTCGTGTTTAATGATGGGGCTGCATCATAAGACATAAGCTCAACAAAATGTGGTTTAATTTAAAACAGCAAGCTACTTTTTTTAAGAACTTGCTGGCAGCGAGAGATAAGCATTAAGCGCTTAAATTCAACAGCGTCCCGTTGCTGCTTTCATTATCTTGCTCGTCATCGTATTGGCTTAGCATGTCCATTAGAGTATTAAAGGAGTCGAATTCTTCCTCTTCACCACCACTGCTCATTTGTGACATCGCAGCAGGCATCATACTCGACATTTTTTCCTTCATCGCCGTTTGGATAGTCTCACCTAATTTATCGTAGTCAATAGTGCCATCCTCTGCAAAAGCTGCATTGACACTATCTCCAAAGCGTTCTTGTAGCTTGCTTTGGACCTCTGCAGAGCTAACTTCACCGCTTTCTACTTTGGTCTGTAACTTCTGTTGCATCTGTTCCTGCATTTTATCCATGTTGCTTGGACTAAAAGCTGAAAAAGAGGCGCTCGCTATACCAATTTCCATATCCTTCTCCTCATTATTGAGTTTGTAAGATTGTTTACTCGTTATCATCTTAATGGTTAGTAGGTTACAAAGCGGTTAAAGGGTAAGAGTAAGCGAAAACAAAGTGATACAAAGATTAAACTGCGCAACTTTGATCAGGACGACTTCATCTAATAAGTGCATGATAGGCGTAGAGATCAAAGTATAGCTTCTGCACTCGATAATACTGCATTGAAATCGAATCAATATGCTGATTTACAATAGTAAATTCCGCTAATTCGGCGGTTTTTCTAGCCTTATTTTCGCACGCTACGTTATGCAGAGTTCTCATATCGATAATAGATAGAGGAAAAAAGGTTGGCTAATAACAGTGCAGAGCGAATTTCGCGAGCTTGTGAGTATATCAACCACAACCTCGATGAAGAATTGGTACTCGATAATATTTGCGAGGTTGCAGCGCTTTCAAAGTACCATTTTCATCGCATGTTTTCGGCGCAAATAGGCATGAGTTTAGCGAAGTTTGTCTTGTTGGCGCGGCTCAAAAGAGCATCATTCAGGCTCGCATTTCAAAGTGAAAAACGCATCATTGATATAGCGTTTGAGGCAGGTTTTGAAAGTTCAGAAGCTTTTTCAAGAGCTTATAAACGTACCTTTTTGCAATCGCCTTCAGATTTCAGAGCGCAGCCCAATTGGCAGCACTGGAAGAGTTGTTTTGAATATCGTCTGAGTCCTATAAGAGAGATAAATATGCAAGTGAAAATTGTAGATTTTGCAGCGACCAAAGTGGCACTGCTTGAGCACTTAGGTCCCGCAGATAAAGTATTAGAGACTGCCGGGAAATTTATTAATTGGCGAAAAGAGACGGGGCTTTCACCGGTTAAGACCAGTAAAACCTTTGGCATTGGCTATAGCGATCCAAAAACCACCGAGCCTGAAAAATTCAGATGGGATGTTTGCGGCTCTATTACAGGGGATGTGCCAGAGAATAGCTACGGAGTGAAGCTAGGGGAGATTCCTGCCGGGCGATGTGCGGTTATCAGGCACATAGGTAGCCATGCTCAATTAGACCAAAGTATTTATTACTTTTGTCAGCAGTGGTTACCGAACAGTGATGAAGAAGTGCGTGATTACCCTTGTTTTTTTCACTATATAAATCTGATGTTTGAAGTTGATGAATGTGATCTGATTACTGATATATATTTTCCGTTGAAGGGTAGGGTGGGAGTTAGGGAAGAGTTATGAGCTGTGAGCTAAAAGCTGTGAGCTAAAAAATTCTTTTGGAATTGCGGAGCCGAGTAATAGCGAAGGGATTTTTCTTCTGGTAAAGCTACAAGTATATGAGTATGAAGTGAGGCTGAGATTGGTGTCTTTCGATATTTTGAGTTGCACTCAAAAATCTATCGACCCATATTTTCAGCTGAGACTGAATAATGGTTAGCCTATCGGTATTTTGACCTCTGGTCAAAAATCTATCGGCTCATATTTTCAGCTGAGACTGAAAAATGATTGGCCTATCGATATTTTGACCTCTGGTCAAAAATCTATCTGCTCATATTTTCAGCTGAGACTGAAAAATGATTGGTGCCCGGGGCCGGACTTGAACCGGCAGCTATTTATGACAACACGCGATCGGGAGATTTTAAGTCCACATCTGCGCCCACCAATTCATTCTTTTGGAATTGAAGAGACGAGTATATCGAAGAAATTATTCTGTGGGTGAATTTTTAAAGAGTTGGGGTGTTTTCTGATTAGCTAGAGTTATTGTGTTGCTTGAGAAGTGTTGCTGGATTTGATGCCTTTCGATATTTTGACTTCTGGTCAAAAATCTATCGGCTCATATTTTCAGCTGAGACTGAAAAATGATTGGTGCCCGGGGCCGGACTTGAACCGGCACAATCTTGCGATCGGGAGATTTTAAGTCTCCTGTGTCTACCAATTCCACCACCCGGGCAATCAGGGGTATTTTTTATAGTAGGTCTTGGTCGCCTACTTCGCTTAATTGAAACCTTACAGCTTCAAGCGAGCGGCTATTGTAGGGTTTCGCTAAAATTAGTCAATAGGCTAAATGCAATTTATGTAATAAATATTAATGACATCGTAAATAGGAAGAAATTGCGGGCTCTCTAACTGTGGATAATCACTGTAAAGCTTGCCAGATAAAGTGAAATCTGACATGAAATATTGTGCAAAGTGATGCAATCTTATCGGTAGGTTTGCTATCATTGGCTATTGTATAAAATAACAGTACTTTGGAGAGGAATATGGCGCGCGGCGTAAATAAAGTAATTTTAATAGGTAATGTCGGTGGCGATCCAGAAGTTCGTTACATGCCAAATGGTAGTGCAGTCACTACTATTACTCTTGCCACTAGCGAAAGCTGGAAAGATAAACAAACTGGCCAAAATCAAGAGCGTACAGAGTGGCATCGCGTGGTGTTTTTCAACCGCTTAGGTGAAATTGCCGGTGAATATTTACGCAAGGGCAGCAAAGTATATGTAGAAGGCGCATTGCGTACGAATAAGTGGCAGGATCAGGAAGGCAAAGATCGCTACAGAACAGAGATTATTGGTAACGAGATGCAAATGCTAGACTCTCGTGGTGGTAGTGAAGGCGGTTACCAGCAAGGTGGTCAGCAACAGGGAGGCCAGCAACAAGGTGGTCAACAACAAGGCGGTGGTTTCCAGCAGGGCGGTCAACAGCAGCAAGGTGGTTATCAGCAGCAGGCACCGCAACAGCAAGCTCCTCAGCAGAATTATCAACAGGCACCTCAACAGCAAGCGCCACAGCAAAACCGTGCGCCAGCGCCGCAACAACAAGCTCCTCAGCAGCAGCCACAACAGGCTCCAGCAGCAGCGCCGAATTTCGATGATTTTGATGATGACATCCCGTTCTAGCGGATCAGTCATTGGAATAAAAAAAGCCGCGTGATTATGCGGCTTTTTTGTGAGTGCTATTTGGGTATTAAAACTCTGGAAATTGATCGTCTAGTTTGGTTTTGTATTTAAAATAAAATACGCTACGCTGGTTGTTTGCGTTGGTTTTTGGGGAGAAGCAATCTAACCAACGAGCCTCTGTGGTCTTCATGCGACCGCTAAAGTACTTACATGGATATATAACATGGGTTGCCTAAATCATTCGTTATTCCAGCATAATAACCAACAGTTGAACACTATTCACACGAGTACATAAATCCAGTTTTAAGCTAACTTGCGGACTTCACGAATTTGCCAGGTCGTCCCGCTAGATCCGACTGCTTTTGATTCAACCATCTGCACATAAAACTCCCAGCGTCCCTGTTTGCGCACACCAACAACATTTGCCGTCACTGCTTGCGAGTGTTTCCCAACCCCACGTATCGTCTCTTTTGTCATTGTAGATTGCCCACCGCCGAAGTGTGCTTCAGCGATAGCATTCATGTCGGCCTCATCTAGTGTATTTGCACCCACTTTAAGATTGTAGTGGCTGAAATCAGCCGAACCATCGTCGTTCACCTTGGCAACCACTGTGCAGCCAGTCAATTGCGCGGTAAGCATGATATTGGGGCCACCCGTTGCAGGTAAACTGGCGGTTTTTGCAGTATTTCCAGCATAGCCAGACCAAACTGCAGCAAAAACTGGGGATCCCTGCGGTATATTCAAAGCCCCTGGTTTTGACAGGCGCAGTTCGAAATTATCGCCATCTACCTTGCGGCCCAGTGTCGAAGTTTTGCGTCGCACCTTAGTCGCTGAATCTAACATCGCCGCTTGTATGTTGGCCTGGTCTTTAGGGGCACCGCCGCGCCACCAAACAACATTGCTTTTCAAAAAGGCTGCTGGATCATTGATAAAAGCATTCACATTAGCTTGAGTCGCCACTATTCATCTCCTTATAAATTGTATTCCTTAAACTTAAAAAATCACAATAATCTGAGAGGTTGCTCTGATGAATTAGCCTACGCCTAACTCTCTTCCAGCAAAGGGGTTTATTATTTAGCGAGCCTTTGCTTTGACTCTTATATTTCGCTGGGGCGTGCGTAATTTGTGCAGAGGTTTCTTAGCTCTCACAGAATATTGTACTGCGATCAAGTTTCAAAACAACCACCTTACAGTCGCCAATATTATGCCTGTCTCATAGAATACTGTTTTTTATAGAAAAAACTTTCGAGTACAGGAAATTTTTATCACCCTATTTAACAAGCCGGCCATTAATACATTATTGCTAGATAATTCAAGTGTATTTGGCCTGATATTTTGCTCATGATGTGGCCTCAATCATAACTATTTTACTACCACTTCCAGAATAACTACTGTTGATAACTAATCGAGTGTTGTGTAAAAGTTTGGGGCAACTATCTGAGAAATTCGCTAAATTGACTAACGTTGCGATGGAAAGCCTCAAGGTATAGGGCGAAATTAACGCTTAGCTGTAAAGCGTGTTTTAGAGCAGAGAATCGCTGAATTGTTCAGGGATTATCAGTGAAATACAAAGCTTACCTTGATTGTTGTTCTGTCCTTTGTTGTTTATAACTTTAATTGAGTATCTCATTGATTTTATTCTCTTGTTTTGGGCATTTCTGCCGATACTTAGCTGTTCAAAATTGAATGCCGTTTACAAGCGTATGTAACGCACTTTATCTGGAGATGATTTATATGAAATCGATTCGCGCCAAAATTTTTGCTCTGGTCTTGTTGCCATTGATTTTAGTAGTCCTTGTTCTGACAACAATATCAGTCAATGGTATTGTCAGCTTAGGGGAAACAGAGATAGCGCTCTTTAAAGAGCAGTTAATTTCATCGAAAAAAGATGAATTAAAAAACTATATCCAGATCGCCACTAAATCAGTCAAACACCTTTCTGGGAAAAGTGAGAATGATCATGAGCGGATGCGCGAAATCATCAGAAATCAAACATTTGCAAGAAGTGGCTACTTCTTTGTTTACCATAAAGATGGAACCAATATTGTTCATGGCAGTAACACCACTTTAGAGGGTAGAAATTTAGCCAATGTAAAAGATACTCGAGGAACTTATCTCGTCAAAGAGATGATTGATGCAGCAATTAGAGGCGGAGGTTTTGTGGAGTATTATTGGGAAAATCCTGCGACTCAGAAAGAGGGCTTAAAGCTTTCGTATACTGGGTTGTTAGACCAGTGGGATTACATGATTGGTATTGGGGTATATATAGATGATATTGATAGTACCGTCGCAAATATGCAGGCTAAAACAGATCAAAAAATTGAAAGTGTTTTTTTCGATGCGTTAATTGCATCTGCACTGATTATTCTTTGCTGTATTGTGATTGTTTGTGTAGTGGCGCCTAAAATTACCAAACCTCTGTTGTTTGTCGCGGAGTCTTTAGAGCAAATTGCAGCTGGCGATGGGGATTTGACTCAGCGTATCGATGTTAACAGTAAAGATGAAGCGGGTCGTGTTGCACTAGCTTTCAATCAATTTGTTGAAATGATACAAGGGTTAGTTTTTGAGATTAGAGAGTCTAGTAGTCAATTGAGCGAGGGCATGTCACAGCTAGAGAAACTAAGAGAAAAGAGTACTCAAAGGCTGAATGTTCAAACGTCATATAGAAATAAGATCGTCGATGGGATCGATACACTATTAAATTCGGCGACCAACATCTCAGATAGTAGTGCACAAGCGACAGAGCAAGCAAAGGGCGCGACTTTGGAGGCGGAGCAGGGTATCGAGGGACTGCATAAAAACAATACCCAGATTAAACAACTGGCTGATGATATCCAGAAAGCATCGAGTGTTATCTCTGAGCTTGAGCACGAAGTAGCAGGTATTGGTACCGTGCTAAACGTTATTCAAGATATCGCAGAACAGACAAACTTATTGGCGTTGAATGCCGCGATTGAAGCTGCCCGTGCTGGAGACCAAGGTCGAGGTTTTGCAGTTGTTGCAGACGAAGTGAGAGCGCTGGCGGCTAGAACCAGAAATAGTACTGAAGAAATACACGATATGATTCAACGCTTAGAAGGTCGTTCTCAGAGTGCTGTTACAGTGATGAATGAAAGCCAAAAGCGTAGTTTTGACACGGCTAAACATGCCGATACAGTGATTGAACGCCTCGCTCATTTAAACACTATGATAGATAACATTAATGCCATTAATTCGAGCATTGAAGAGACCTCCGGCGATCAAAGTGAAATGACTTCTCAGATGAGCGAGGGGATTGCACATATCTCCAAACTGGGTGATGAATCTATGGAGGATGATAAAGAATCAATTAATCATGCTCAGCATGTGGTCTCTCAAACCAAGCATTTATTTGAGCTAGTCAGTAAATTCAAAGTATAGGCGTATTAGGGCGTTCAGCACAAACAGGAGGGCGCCGTTTATCATGGTGTCTGTCACAGGTAATAACACTGTCTGATTTATTGGTAAATGATAGCTATAAAAATTCCTGTCCCATAGTATTAAAGCGATACCCTGCCAAGACAAACAACCGGTAGGGTTAGCGACTCACACTAGCCGCTAATACTTGTGCTCCTAAAATCAAATGCCGGATGGCGGTGTCCTCGGCGAAGTCATGGCTGATGCCGTCAATGGAAGGTATAAATAACATGGCCACGGGCATGACACTCGACAAGTTGGAAGCGTCGTGTAATGCTCCTGAAGGCATATGACGCCAGCGATCAGTTGCTAACTGTGCAGTGGCAGAGCTTATTTGATCCATTAATTGCGGGTCTATGACTGTCGCTGGCACAGAGGAAAAACTGTGATGCTCTAAACCTAGTTCTAGCTCAGTGCTGATTCGAGTGGCGCAGTTGTGGATAACTTTACGCATTGCAGTGAGTCGCTTGTCACTTGCATCGCGCCACTGTAAATTGAAATCGACACGTCCGGGAATAATCGAGGCTGCATTGGGGTGCAACTGTACGTGGCCTATGGTCCATACCGTGCTATCAATTACTATGTCAGCTAGTGCCAAGTTTAGTTCTGTGGTAAAGCGCACTAGCCCTTGAAAAGCATCGCGGCGAAGCTGCATCGGTGTTGTGCCTGCATGGTTTTGCTGGCCGAAAAAACTAAATTTCTCGTTATTAATACCCACGATACTGTCGACTACCCCAATATCTTGATTGGCTTGGTCCAAAACAATTCCTTGCTCGATATGAGCTTCGATAAACCCTGAAAAGAGCTTGGGGTCAATAAATTCGCTCTGACAGATATCAGCCATTGACAGTCTTGCCTGGGAAAAACTGGTGCCTGTTATGTCCGTTAGTTTATCGGCATCACTTAGAGTTAGAGCACCAGAGAATAGCTTGCTGCCAGTTAACGTGGAAAATCTGCCTTCTTCATCCTGAAATGAAACCATCGCAATAGGTGGGCCACCGCACTCAAGCGAAGCTCTAGCAATTTCGAGTGCGGTTATCACGCCGTAGGCACCATCTAGCCACCCGCCTTGAGGTTGGCTGTCAGAGTGGGACCCTAATAAGAGCGCTTTTTCACTACTTGGGGGCAAGCCAAAAACGTTGCCTGCTGGGTCGACCTTAGCAGTCAAACCCGCTGCTTTAATTCGTTTAATTAACCAGTGTCGAGCACTAATATCAGCGGCAGAAAATGCCGGTCGGATGACGCCGGTGCCGGAACACCCAAAAGAGCGTAAGCTATGTAAATCTTCTAGTAACCGATCGGAATTGATGATGATCTTAGTCATTTTATGTCCTTGTTTATTATTATATTGGTGAGCTTTATTACAGTGAGTGAAGCTTCGAGGAAGTAGATCAGATATTACCCAAAAAGTGGGCGGTTAGTCACGGTTTAATAGATTGAGAAAAAGGTCACCTTGAGTATGCCGCTATAGGCTTAAACTCGGTCGCGGCAGATGTACTTGAAAAGAGCCTGTTTGCCGTTGAGAATGTGTTTAAATCCATTGATTATAAACGCTAAAACTCTCTGGTAGCTATGTCATCGATAAATGCCGAACTTCCTTTAGAAAAATATGAAAGCATTCAAAGAACTTTGAGGCTGCGAAGATAGAAAACCCCCACCCCATATTAGTGGCAGGGGCTATCCTGTTGAGATTGACTGTGCTAAATAGTAGGAGCTAAATTTTTGATGCCGGGCTAAAGCTCTAAACCTAGCGATTAAACGCTCTGAATGAGCGTCTAGCGAATGAGTTATATGTGAAATAGTGGCCAAGCAATTTTCAAACATGCAATGAAAACGCTAAACCTCTTTTTAGGGGAAGTAGTAAAGGGGCCATCATTTCCTGTCATTCGTGCCTTGCTACGACGCGATTTCTCGGTGTCTTAAAAGGCAGTCCAACTGCTGAGGCTAGGATAATAGAATAATGATCAGAGGTATTATATGTCGCAACAAGTATTGATAGATGGGCCGGTTAGCTGGCGAGATATCGCAAAAGTGGCCGAGGGTGCTGCTATCAACCTGAGTGAATCACGTTGGGCCGGGATCAAGGAGAGCCGCGCTGCGGTTATGTCGATGGTCGACAGCGGCCAGCGAGCTTACGGAGTGAATACGGGTCTGGGCGATTTGTGTAATCATCTGTTGGATGCGGATCAGCTCGGCCAGATGTCACGCGGTACTATTCTCAACCACGCCTGTGGAGTCGGGCCGCTGCTCGAGAAACGTCAAGTGCGGGCTATTATGGCCGCCGCGATAGTGAATTTTAGTCAAGGTTATTCAGGACTCTCTTTAGACGTTGTCGAGGCGCTATTGGCGATGCTCAACCGCGACATAACCCCGCAAGTTCCAAGTTTGGGCTCGGTGGGTTATCTCAGCCACATGGCGCACATTGCACTACCTTTACTGGGAGTTGCAGAGGTTGAGTTTAATGGGGAGGTGATGCCTGCCTGCGATGCGATGCGATTGGCGGCTATCGAACTGCCTGAATTAGGTGCCAAAGACGGCCTGAGTTTGGTCAACGGTACCCCTTGCATGACAGGTTTAGCCTGTTTGGTTGCAGCTGATGCCAAACAGTTACTGGGCTGGGCGGATATCGCTGGGGCGCTGAGTTTTGAAGCTCTGGGTGGTCAGCTAGCGGCGTTTGGCGAAGCAAATTTGGCGCTCAAAGGGTCGGTGGAGGTCGTGAAGGTCGGGCATAGACTTCGATGCTTGCTAGCCGATAGTCCCTGGCTAGTCAGTCAGCAGAGCCTGCGCACTCAGGATGCCTTGAGCCTGCGTTCGATACCGCAGATCCACGGTGCCTGTCGGCAACAGTGGCGGCATTTTTGCGCGGTGCTGGACGATGAGTTAAGTGGTGCGAGTGATAACCCGCTTATCATCAAAGATCAACAAAATTTTCGGGTAGTTTCCCAGGCCAACCCTCACGGACAAGGCTTAGCGTTGGCCTGCGATGCTCTGGCCCCGGCACTGGCGGAGCTGGGCTCAGTGGCGGAGCGACGCAGTTACCGGTTGCTTAATCCACAGGTCAGCGGCCTGCCAGGTTATTTGACTGATCAGGGCGGAATCAGCTCGGGGTTAATGATCGCACAATATACCAGCGCCTCTTTATGCGCCGACAACCGCCGTTTGGCGCAGCCGGTATCGGTGGATAACTTTGTCACATCAGGGTTACAGGAAGACCATTTGAGCTTTGGCACTAGTGCTGCGTTAAGGTTGTTTCCGATGCTGGACAATGTGCGACGAGTGCTAGCCGTAGAGCTGTTTTGTGGTACTCAGGCATTGGATTTCCTGGACTCTGACGGGCAGCGCTTTTCGCCAGCAGGGGCGGCTATATGGGGGATGATTCGTCAGCGGGTGCCACACTATACTTGCCAGCGTTGGATTGCCCCGGATATTGCGCTAGTCGAAGCGCTATTACGTGATCCTCGAATACGCGCTGACATTGAACAAGTGGCGGGGCTGGCCAATTAGCATGATTCAAGCAGGCCTGCTCATCCATCAAATAATTAATATTTACTTAGGAATCTCTTTAAATGTCCACCGCTAATAGCCTAGTGGTACTCGATTTTGAGACCACCGGATTATCACCCAATATGGGAGATAGAGCCATAGAAATCGCCGGGGTACGCCTCGAAAACGGTCGGGTGAGTGATCACTTTCAGGCATTAATGAACCCCGGGCAGCGAGTCAGTGGCTTTATCGAAGACTATACGGGTATTACCAATAAGATGCTGGTTGATGCGCCTACTTGTGAAACCGTGATGGGAGAGTTTGCCGACTTTATCGGCGACGCTAATCTAGTGGCGCATAATGCGTCTTTCGATAAGCGCTTTCTGGATGCCGAACTGGCTCGGATTGGTCGCAGTTATCGCGGTGAATTCATCTGCTCGATGCTGGTGGCACGGCGCATCTACCAAGATGCCCCCAACCATCAGTTGGGTACCTTGATCAAACATGCCAAGATTCCTGCCGATGGGGTGTTTCACCGAGCGCTGTATGACTCTCAGATGACGGCCAAGCTCTGGCAGGCGATGCTGGAGAGTATCGAGTCTCGCTACGGCATTGATGATATTTCCTTTGCGCTGCTAAAAAAGATCGCCCGTACCCCGAAAAAGGCATTGCAGGGAATGTTGGAGAAGTACTAAATCTAGGAGTCTGATCGAGAATGTAGTAGTGCATTAAGTCTTACTTGCCGCTACTTTTATTTCCCGGCAGACCTGAGCGGTTTGGTGGGGTAATAAATGTGATATGCGCACCATGTGATCGAAGTGTTTTGAGAGGCCGCTAACCTGTTCGCTGCCTGTAACCACTAAGTAACTGCCACCTAGGTAAACAACCGCCCGCTTATTTCCAAAGACGGTTAATGGCGCAGAGTAGTGTTTTAGCCGGTCGTAAAAATACACCCTCAAGTTTGGGTAGTGGCTGTCGATTAGGTCGGCCATGTAGTCCAATTGTTCAGCTCGCAAGTGCTGTGGGATATCTGCCCAGATGCCATAGCCTTGTGCTAGTTCTTGTAATACTTGCACTGGCATGCAAATTTCTAGGTCATTGCCGCGCTTTTTTACATCGTTCAGTAGTTCTTCGCCGAAACTGTAGCGCGAGGAGGCCCGCAAGGGTTCTTCTAGTTCGCGGTTGACCAGTTCCGGCAAGCTGAGCATATCGGGCAGGTAGGCGGGAATGTAGCGGGTTTTTCCGCCGCTGATTTCTTCGCGCCACTGGGTCAAGGGGGAGCGTTGGGCACTGTCGTCGACCAACTCGATGGCGCTGCTACTGGCGACCTGTTGGCTGCCATGTTCGGCGCCGACCGCGCCTAATAACCAGTCTATCGAGACTCCTTGAGCGCTGGCGATGCGCATCAGCGCTTCGGCTCTGGGCAGGCGCAAGTTGCCTGGATCGAGAAATTGACTCATGGCAGAGCGGTCCAGCTGGCATTGACGGGCGAATTCACTGGGGTTTAAGCCCGACTGCTGTTGCAATTGCAGCAGGCGCTCTCGAAATACCGGGGCAATGTCACGTTTATCCATAGGTCTTATTGAATCCTCGGTTTATATTACATTCATTCTAATGATGCGAATGCACAATTTTGTAGTATTTATATGATTAAAGCTTATAAAAATTGTATAAGCAAAATTTAGGTGTAAATATAGTATAAGAATTACAAATACACCAATAGCATGCTTGCAGCTGTGGGCTTACTCTGAGGAACTAACTAGGAGGAGTACATGAGCTCGAAGTCCAAATTGCGTATTGAATGGCCAACCTTGGCGCTGATTATTAGCTGTTATTTAATTTGGCTACTGGTGCTGTATAGCCAGGTCAGTGTTGTGCTGTTGTGGATGGCGCTGCCGTTGTTATTGGCCTTGCATTCATCTTTACAACACGAAGTACTGCACGGTCATCCTACTCGATGCTCTGCCTTTAATGAAGCGCTAGTGTTTATACCTCTGGGGGTGTTTTTCCCCTACCAGAGGTTTCGAGATTTACACTTAATCCATCACCGCGATGAACAGCTCACTGATCCTTACGCGGATCCAGAAAGTCACTACCAAGATCCACAGGGTTGGCAGCAACTGCCCACTGCAATGCGCGATATATATAGCTTTAATAACAGCTTAGTAGGGCGCATGTTGGTGGGTCCGGCGCTGTCCATATGGCGTGGCTATAAAGCCGATACCCGAGCTATGTTGGACGGTGATTGGGCGATAGTCCGCGCTTATGTGCTGCACTTTGTCGGCCTAGTCCCCATGTTTTGGCTATTGTCTGTTTGGCAAATTAACCTGGTAGCTTATCTACTAGTTGCCTATTTGGCATTGTCGATTTTGAAAATTCGCACTTTCTTGGAGCACCGCGCACATTTTAGTGTGGCCGCACGCACCGTGGTAGTCGAAGATCGGGGGCTGCTGGCGCTGTTGTTTTTAAATAATAATTTCCATGCTGTTCACCATCGCCACCCAGGGGTAGCCTGGTACCGGTTGCCAGGTTTGTATTATGCAAATCGGGTGGACTTTCTAAAGGCTAATCAAGGATACCGTTACGCCAGTTACTGGGAAATATTCAGCGAGTTTTTGTGGCAGGCCAAAGAACCAGTCCAACACCCGCAGATGACTCAGTTAGCGAATGAGGAAGTTCCTTTAGGCGGGGAAGCTCGATTATGATCGCCCAGTTACCGATGTACGATTGGCCGGAGCTGCGAGCACAGCATGACAAATTATGGCTGCGACTAAGAGAGTCCTTGGGTGATTGCTTACCAATGGGATACCCGATACCTGAACGTTTAAGCCGAAGCGATGATCCGTTTAAACAGTGGCTTAGCCCTGAATTGCTGCTCGGACAAACCTGCGGCTTGCCATTTGCACAAGGCTTACACAAACGAGTTAACTTGCTGGGTAGCCCCTGCTACCAGTTGGATTGTGAACCGGGGGACTATTACAGTGTATTGTTGCTGGCGCCCGGTTTAAGTGTTGCAGACTATCGCGGGTTGTTGGCAATGGGTGCCCATATGGAGCCAGCTAAAATGGGCCTGCATGGAGTGGTCAATGCTCGGGATTCTCAGTCAGGCTACTCTGCGTTGTTACAGAGTTTGCCGGCCGGTGCTCTAGCTAGTTTAAGCCTGTCCGGTAGTCACCGCCGTTCCATTCAATTACTGGCGCAAGGTCTGGGTGAGATAACCTGCATCGATGCCGTTAGTTGGGCCTTGGCTAAGCGTTATGAACCTGCCGCCCAACAATTACAAGTATTGGGAGTGAGTCAGCCCACTCCATGCCTACCTTGGATCAGCGCTCAGGCGCAGCAACGCCCAGCGATAACCAACGCCGTGCAGCAAACGCTGCAGAGCTTGGAGCCTGATGTTAAAGAAAGCTTATTGTTAGTAGGGTTTAAGATTCGCCAAGCGCAGCAATACTTGTATCTGGCACCGCGACTGCGTCAGGGTGAGCAAAAACATAGCGCTAGTGACTTGTTTACAGATGTAGTAATTAGCCTTTAGCGGTTATTAAGCAGTGGAGGTCATTGAACTCTCTTATTATAGATAGGCAACTTACTTAGGGAGTGACTATGTTTAAAGTCAACGCCATCAAGCGTTTTTGTCTTCCCATGGTGTTCCGTTTCTTTGCATAGTATTGAGGATGACAATCATCTTGCGCATGCAAGCACCTATAGCAACTTATGAGCGCTTACCTGCTAACTTTAATCGGTCGTAGTAAGCCTTAAGAGTGCTGTTATGTAAGTAACGTGTTTATGACAGTATCGTACTTCAATCACCTAATTATCATGGATAAATTTCTTTAAAATGGCCGCTATTTCACCATTTTTTTGCATTTTTTTGAGAATTAAATCTACTTGATAATGGAAGTCTTTAACAAATGGGAAACGTTTCTTATTGAGGGAAGAGTAGCCAATGTAGGCATTGTTTTTGGAGATGATTTCACCAAAAACTAATCGTTGATCAAGGTTTTTGTATGCTTTTTGGCTACGTAACTTATTTAACACCCAGGTGATTGTCAGTTTTGAATTAACGTAACAATCAATACGTTTAAGTAGTAGCATTCGCAAAGCAATTTCACTGTCAGCGGTTTCGATAAGAGAGATTTCTTGGCGCTCTACCATTTTAAAAAAAGCGGGGCCTGGTGTTAAAAATCCGCGATTAGATCCCACAGTAAGGCCGGAGTAATCTGCAGGCCAATTGGGCCTCGCTATTTTCAGAATCTCTGCGCGGCATATGGGGATAACAATTTCTTGGTAGATAGGCACAGAATAGTAGTTTAAATACGGTCGTTGTTGCGAATAGTAAGGTGGAAATATAGCAAATTCACTGCCTGATTCTAATTTTAATAAGCCCCTCTTCCAGGGGATCATTTCGATAATTACCTGATAACTATCTAGTTTCTTGAATGCAGAAGTTAAAATGTCAACATATAAACCTTTGGCAGTATCACCTTGTACATATGAATAGGGCGCGTAATTACGATCCCCCACAACAGTGACTTGGGTAGGTGGTTGCGCAAATGCTGAGGAAAAGCCATTAGCGATTATCACAGTTGTGAATAGTACCCAAAATTTCATGTCCACATTTTAGTCCTAAGATGGTCTTGCAGCTAACAGTACAGATGACAGACAGCATCAATCGCGGTGTTTTGTTGTGCTGACATTGGTAATAACCCACTGTTAATTAGGCAGTACCTAATTGATCCCCAGTAAATGGTTGCCCCGTTGCAACTTATCCTTAAACAAGAAAACATAACCAAGTGACCCTGCGATTTAGTAAGCCTGAAGCGTTTTCGATGCATAGGTGAAATTAATATTTTTTAATATATTAATTAATAACAACAACTTGTGCAGCAAGTTAAAGGATCAAAAGCACAGCGTAGGATGATATTAGTATAGTCTATAAACCGTTACCCATGCAGCATGATTTTTAGACAGTAATATGCGTATCGCTATTTTGCTAATAGGTCGTATAGCGAGCCTACTGTTCGATGGTAGCTGTTAAAGTGAAAGAATACAGCCATCGTAGCACGATGGCTTGCAGCGGTTAGCGGTAGAATCGACTTCTTATGCGCCAATCGGTTGAGCTTATCGTCGCAATAAAGAATGGATCAGTGTTGTGTCTGACATTCAACTAGCGAATGATATTATCAATTAGATCATCATCAGCGATGTTGGGGATAGTGACTTTCAAATTAGGCTCTATCGCCATTGCCCGTTTTATGGCGCAAATAGCCCCGTCATTTCTGGCCCAGCTTCTTCTTGATATGCCATTGTTGACGTCCCAGTGCAGCATCGATTTTAAGCGTCTATCACAATCATCAGAACCGTCCAGCACCATACCGAAGCCACCGTTGATCACCTCGCCCCAGCCAACGCCACCACCGTTGTGGATGCTGACCCAAGTAGCACCTCTAAAGGCATCGCCAATGACGTTTTGAATCGCCATATCTGCAGTGTATTTAGAGCCGTCATAGATATTCGAGGTTTCTCTGTAAGGCGAATCTGTACCTGAGACATCGTGATGATCGCGACCTAAAATAACCGGTGCACTAATGCTTCCATCCCTGACCGCATGATTAAACGCCTCAGCGATTAACATCCGCCCCTGCGCATCTGCGTAGAGAATGCGAGCTTGGGAGCCCACCACCATTTTGTTGGCTTTTGCCTCTTTGATCCACAGTAGGTTGTCTTCAATTTGCTCGGTTATTTCCGCTGGTGCGTCTTGCAGCATTTTCTCCAGTATTTGTGCGGCTATCTGATCGGTAGTATCTAAATCTTGTGGGTCAGATGAAGAGCAAACCCATCTAAAGGGCCCAAAGCCATAATCAAAACACATAGGACCCATAATATCTTGCACATAGGAAGGGTACTTAAAGTTCTGCTCGTCTTTCATTATGTCAGCCCCCGCTCTACTGGCTTCGAGCAAAAATGCGTTACCATAATCAAAGAAATACATGCCTTTAGCGGTGAGGGTATTAATTGCCTTAACATGCCTGATTAAACTACTTTGCACTGCTTTTTTGAACGCCTCTGGCTGATTTGCCATCATCTGATTGGCAGCTTCAAAGCTGCATCCGACAGGGTAGTAACCTCCTGCCCAAGGGTTATGTAAAGATGTCTGATCAGAGCCTAGATCGATAGTAATATCTTCAATGGTAAAACGCTCCCAAAGATCGACAATATTGCCGATATAGGCGAGAGAAACTGGCACATTCTCTGTTATTGCCCGCTTAATTCTGACAATTGTATCATCGATGTTTTCGTATACTTCGTCCACCCAGCCTTGTTGATGCCTCTTATAGGCAGCTTTGGGGTTAATTTCGGCAATAATGCCAATAGCTTTGGCAATCACCGCCGCCTTTGGTTGTGCACCACTCATACCGCCTAGGCCAGATGTGACAAATATCGGCAGTTTGGATGGGTCTCGATCATGTTTCATTCTCGCGGCATTGAGTAGCGTAATAGTGGTGCCGTGGACTATTCCCTGAGGGCCAATATACATAAAAGATCCCGCAGTCATCTGGCCATACTGCGTCACACCTAGGGCACTGAATTTTTCCAAATCATCCGGCTTTGAGTAATTGGGGACCATCATACCGTTACTGACGACCACTCTGGGGGCATCTTTATGCGATGGATATAAACCCATCGGGTGACCTGAGTACAACACTAGTGTTTGCTCATCAGTCATCTGTGCTAAGTACTGCATGGTTAAGCGATATTGAGCCCAATTTGAGAAAACTGAACCATTGCCCCCATAAGTGACCAGCTCTTGCGGATGCTGTGCTATTGAATCGTCTAAGTTATTGTTTAGCATCAGCATAATAGCAGCGGCTTGCACCGACTGATGGGGGAAGTCGTAAATAGATTTTGCGGATATTGGGTAGCTTGGCATCAATCTATACATATAGATTCTGCCATAATCTTCAAGCTCTTGATAAAATTCTTGCGCTAAAATGGCATGGTGCTGACGCTCAAAGTATCTCAGCGCATTTTTTATGGCTAACTTTTTTTCGGTTTTACTGAGAATATCTTTGCGATTCGGAGCATGGCTTAAGCTTTCATCTCTGCTTCTCTTAGGAGGTAAATCCTGTGGGATGCCTGCTAAGATTGCCGCTTTAAAATTAAGATTACTCATTAGATACCTCTGATGTTTTGTTCAAATATAGAATGTGTTATTGCTCTGCTGTTAATAAGGATTCGATCAGCTGTTTTAGCAACGCGCTGACTTGCCCTTTTTTATCGCTATCTAACTGGTATGCTGCAGAGTCATCTGTCAGGTAAGTGGCCTGTGACAATTCAAGTTGTATGGCGTGGATATTTTCATCGGGCTGACCAAAAGCGCGGGTAATGTAACCGCCTTTAAAGCGACCATTACACACTTGGCTATAATCGGTGCTGGCCACCACCTCGGCTAACTTAGTTAACAAGGTGGGCGAGCAGGAAGCTCCGGCATTGTTGCCAAAGTTAAAGTCTGCCAATGTGCCGCTAAATAACATCGGTACACGCGCT
>Ga0209395_1003488_pt1 | contig 19406 bp, 9 predicted proteins | sample GOMGulsemesocosm_3_FD_184635 | JGI IMG/M metagenome (GOLD analysis project Ga0209395, IMG submission 184635) | Methane-oxidizing microbial communities from mesocosms in the Gulf of Mexico - GOM9D Gulf of Mexico (SPAdes) (version 2) | ecosystem: Environmental > Aquatic > Marine > Cold seeps... | reverse complement strand
TAGCTCTTTATGTTTGGCTAAGCGATTTAACCAAAGCTGTTTAGAAAACCCCGTAGATTGATGAAGCCTCTCAATAAGTATATCGCTAATTTCAAGTTCAGCCTCTCTGAATTGATTAAATTCATTCGTGGTTAAGTGCAGCATCTCTTGTGCACGAATATCTGATACTTGATGGGTTCTTTGCCATTTAATAAATAGGTTAGAAAACTGAAATTTTAAAGTATTAACCTTACTGTTTGATGTACCTGTAGTTGTTTGTAGAGTATAGAAAAAAGCACTTCTCCCTTGGCCGATACGAAGTGCTTTAGCATTGGCTTTAAGGTATAAGTGACCTTCATCAATCAACTCTAAGGCACAGTTTTTAATCTCAGGTAGGTAGTTTTCTATTGGCGCACAATTTATATTGTTCATGCCGCCATTACTTGCAATATACAGCTGATTTTCATCTTGGGTATCAATGCCAACTAATATCCAATCTGGATGATTAGGTCGTAATAATCGCTTTTTAAATTGTTCAATGTTAAGCATGCTTACCTCAATTCACTTAGCCCTAAAGCGATGGATTCTTGTTTAAACTGCCCAAATATATTGACCACTTTTTCATATGAGCTTGTCAAAAAGTGTTCATCATCTGTTTCACTTACTTCATCGCCGATTTCATGATCCATCACATTAATAAAATTACTGAATTTTAGATCTAATGTTGATGTGCTTTTTCTTGTATTGTCGAACGTAAGAAGACCAACATCCTTATCATTAATATCCTCTTGAGTAACAGTTTTCATCTTTTCCAACTTAACCACATCAGCTTCAAAGGGTACATCTTGATTAACTCTATAAGCATATTCCAACAGCTTAGGTTCAGCAGGCATATACATAACAGCCTCTTGATTTTTTGAACCTGTCATTCTCAATATTCGACCTAAAATTTGCCGAAAGTGCATTTCTGTTTTGATATTGGTCAGGTGGCAACAAATCTGTAATCGAGGGATATTAGTTCCCTCACTTATCATCCCCACTGAAATTATCCATTTAGATTGTGCATATCTAAATTGTTGAATCATGCTCGTTGGCTCACTTTCCCTGTAGGTAACAACAACAGTTTCTTCGTTAAAGTTGGTTTTCATTAACGTTGATATTTTTCGTGCATGCTCAACGGATGAAGCAACAATTAACCCTGCCGCGTCTGTGTTTTTTACTCGAATTGAACTTAGCTTTTTTTGTGCAGAAGAAATTACGTATTTAATTACCGCTTCATTCTCAATGATCTCCTGATAAGGAACGACTGACTCCATTAATAAAGATTTAAAGCTACTGAATGTTTTTGTCTCAACATCATCTACAACCGAAATATTATTATTATCAATAGCTATTATCTGCGGCACACGACAAACATCGTCTGTAATAGCCTCAGAAAGCCCATAAACATAATCACACGATATTTTGTTGCTAGGGTGCATATAGTTTGAAAGAACAATAGGAGCTGCGTCTGAGCGCCAAGGCGTTCCCGTTAACGCTAATGTAAATTTAGCTTTATCTTGAATGTTCAGTATTATCTGTTCACCCCATGCATTGGCATTCTCAATATTAGACCCCGCACAATGATGAATCTCATCGAATATCACAAAAACTCGATACCGTTCAAATAACTGCCAAAAATTAACATCTAAATACTGTAAGTTTTGATACGTTAAAGATCTCCCTCTAGCGCCTATTAGTCCATCAAACCGCTCTTGAGTTTGTAATTGCAAGCTTTCACTAAAATCTTGAGAAACAATTGAAGAAGGTGAAAAGCAAATGATTAAATCGACCATGTTATTTTTTAACAACTGATCAGCCAATTCAGATGCCATCATGGTTTTACCTGCTCCGGGTGTTGCTAAGGCTAAAAAATGGCTATTGCCATTCAGGTATTGTTTTAAAGCTAAATTAATACAGTCAGCTTGCCATTGTCTTAGTTTCATATTTTCTCTAGTGTTTCATCTTGCTTAAGTAAGCCTTCAATAGCCCTGATCTTCCCTAGTATTCTAGTATTGTTATCTCTAGCTTTATTGTATTGCGGCTGTAATTCATCAACTAACTCAGGAAACTCTGAATAAAGCTCTTTATAAGCTTCAGACTCACCAATATTTAATAGTAGTTCAGCTTTATAGTGATTCAATTTACCAAGCAACTTCACTTGCTTGTCACCTTGTTTTTCAGATGAATTTGTTACGTCAAACTGAGCCAGTATTGTTATTGCATTAACATCAAAAGCGTCTGTTTTATTGAATCGGGTAAATCCCTTTTTATTCGATACTAGTTTCTTCAACCAACCTTTTTTTACCAGCTTTAAAAGTTCTGCATATATTTTTCGACGAATAGTTGATGATTCTAAGGATGGATCATTTTTTAATGCTAAATAAGCCAATCTAACATCACTGGTTGTGAAGTGGTTAAAGTTAGCAACAACAATAATTTGAGCAACAAAAGGGTCTAATTTCAAAGTAAATCCTATTTAACCTTAAATACTGAAAAGGGTATTATAGGGCGTGGTTCTTTACCACTCAACATGAAAATCTAATCATTTTGCCTAAAGGAAAATTCTGGTGAGTGATTTAGTTATAGAGTTTGGTCAATTGTTAAGGTTAAAACGTAAGGCTGAAGGGTATTCTCAGGAAAGCTTTGCTGCGTATGTTGGTATCGAAAGAGGTAATTACGGCAAGATGGAAAGAGGTACAGTAAATATTAAATTAGAAACGTTATACAAGTTAGCTAATGCACTAAATTGTGAATTTGAAGAGATAATGCCTTCAAGATTAAAGCATAAAATTGATATAGATTAACGAACAAATTTATCACATTGATACTCTAATATTGCATTTCTGCACGTTTTAATGAATATCAGAAAAGAAGACTTAGTAAAACTAATCGATAAAGCACTCAACAAGTTAAAGTATTTCATAAAGGAAAGGATTACGGATGTTAAGAGTAAAGCATGGAGCAATTATATATACAGGATATGAGTACCAAACAATGTTTGGCGTATTGCTACTAGCCCAGTGGTTAAATTCTCCTACTGAATATGAAAGAATAAGTTTTGAAGCAGACAAGGATAACAATGACGCACCACAAGGTATTGATGATGTTATATGTGAACGAACAGATGGAAGGGTTGATTATTACCAAGTTAAATTTACCCCCTCTGCATACAAAGATGAGAATGCTTTAAGTTGGGATTGGCTCTTAAAGCGAAGTGGAAAAACGGAGCGATCCCGTTCTCTCTTAAAAAAATTATATGATGCAATTGAAAAAGTACCGTCGGGAAAGCGCGGCTTAGTCACTCTAATAACTAATAAACTCCCAAATCAAGAAGTCGAGTCATGTATAACGGGTGATTATTTTGATTACTCAAAAATACAACTGAAAAATCAAAAAGCTATATTACAGCAATTAGGGACAGAGACAGAAGCAATAAAACTTTTTTCTATTTTAAAAATAAAACACAGCTATCAAGAATATGAATCCCTCGATAGAACTTTAAAAATGGAATTGGGAAGACACTCGAATGATGCAGGTATAAATCGACTTAGGTTAGAAGCAAGAACTTGGGCAATGTTTGAGGATTTTCCTTCGCAATATGGTTGGATTTACTTACACAATTTACGTGAAATCTTATCAAAACAACGGCCTCGTCCAATTCCACAATCCTTTCTTGTTCCTGATAACTACTGCTTACCTGACGATAGCTTTCATGAACGTATGCTCCAAATTATCTCTAGTGCTGATGAAGGTGTATTTACAATATCAGGAAGCCCTGGTAGAGGTAAAAGCACTTATTTAAGTTACTTGTGTAATGATTTAGAACAAAAAAATTACCCACTTATCAGGCATCATTATTTTTTTTCCAATAATGACCAAACTCTAGACAGGTTAAGTCCAAGAGTAGTAATGGACTCCTTATTACTACAAATTAAAAAAAACCTAAAAGACATTGATATAAAAGGTTTTGAATATAAAAATTTCAATAAGGTATTAACCACATGTGGGCAACGTTATAAATTAGATAATATCCCTTTCATTATAGTTATCGATGGTCTTGACCATGTTTGGAGAGATAATAATGAAAATAAGAAACCTTTGGATGAATTATTTAGACTTTTATTGCCTTTACCTGAAAATGTTGTGTTGTTGATCGGTACACAACCAGTAAGCGATGAAATGTTGCCACAAACTTTATTGGATCATTGTCCGAAAGAGAAATGGCTTTGGTTGCCAGCAATGAGCGGTAATGCGATTTATAAGTACATAAAACATCAATATATGTCAGGTAGGTTGTATTTAAACTGTCATGAGAACATGAAAGAAGCCGAAGTTAAAGAAGCTGCTAATGAGCTAATGACTATAACTTCTGGATATCCATTACATGTCATCTACTCCATTGAAGAGCTTATCAAAGGTGGTAATCCATTGTCATCGTGGCAGGTAAAACAGTTACCAACGTTGGAAAGTGAAAGCATTGAATCTTATTATAATAAGTTATGGAGAAGATTAAGCCACAAGCAAAGGGATGTACTTCACCTTTGTAGTAGTTTTTCATTTTTCTGGCCTCGCAAAGCTTTTATTCAAATATTAGATGAAGCTACGGCAAAAGAACCAAGTTTTCATGCGGTAACGCACTTACTTTATGAGACAGAATCAGGATTCAAGCCGTTTCATGAAAGCCTTGTTGTATTTATTAGAAAAATTAAGACGCACAAAGAAAGAGTCACTGAACTTTCACCAAGAGTAGTTCTTTGGCTAAAAGAGTCAGCTCCAGCATGTTTACATCATGCTTGGTATTGGTCTAGTCTAGCCAAAATTGAGGACACATCCCCTCTTAGGCAAGGTTTGACACGAAATTGGGTACTTGAACGATTAAGTGAAGGCTTTGAAACCGAACCTTGTATAAGGATGTTAGCTGAAGCTGAAGGGTATTCGTTTTCGGAGCAGAATTTTTCGGAGGCATATACTCAAAGAGCCTTGAAAACAAGATTATTAAATGGTCCTCAATTCCAAGCTTGGGATTATCCTACATTAGAGTATCTTTCGCTATTAGATGGATCGCAAGATTTAATTGAGCAGAACATTTCGTCATCACAAAATTACCCCCCCATAAAACTGGCAATTTTAGCAATTGTACTTTGGTACCGGGGAGAAGCTGATATTGCGAAATCTTTAGCGGTTAGTGCAATAGAAAAACACCACTCTAAAAGCAAATTACATAATCGCCATAATGACCAAGAAATAAATAAAGAAATTCAAGTGATTATCAAGGCTGGTGTTTTAACCGGTTCATTGAACTATGAAGTTTTGTTTGAAGATGGAAAAATGAATGATTGGTCAAATGAATATGTAAATACCTTTATTCATTCTGCATGCATAAATACTGATCTAGATATACTAACAAAAGCGCACAGCTCTTTAACTAGTAATTTACATAGATCCTCAATAGAAGCTTCGACTATACGTTTGAGCCTTGTTGAGGGAGCTGATATTACGAAATGGGATGAATTTGAACAATTTGTCTTTAATCCATTGAGCCACTGTTTAAAAATACTCAAAGAAGGTATTTTAAGTGACGTACTTATAACGCCACCAGAGAGTATACCCACCACTACGATTGATATAGGGGCTATTAGCCATCATAAATGGTTTTTCTTTTGCCTTATTACTAGACTTACCGCACAGGGAGATTTTTGTTGGATCCCCGTAACTTCTAGCAAGGAGCGTGTAGATGTATCGGAAGATATGATGCTAATTTCAAATCTATCGTGCGATGTCGCAGAATTAATTATTAATTCTGAAAATAATACAATCACATTTTCTGACACAATTTATTTATTCCCTGATGTAAATGAGGAGCAGATAGTTAACTATGAAGAAAGAAGAGCAAAAATATGGCTAAAACGAGATTGGCTGGAGATAGCCGCTGATTGTCATTTATTAACTACAAGTTCAGCTATATCTTTAGACGAATTAGATTTAGTTATTACAAATGATAACTTTCTTACTTCGTGGCTACGTCTTTGGTATATAAAGCATGAGATTCCGTTACTTTCTAATGATGCTGCAAGGCAGGTAATTGAGTTAGAATATGAACAACAAAATAAAATGCTTGAAGAAACTATTGAAAGATCAAACGGAAATCTTGAACTGTCCTTAATAGCTTTGAGGCATGATCTAGACGACTTGTTCAAAAAGCATATACGCTTAACTTGGGATTATGTTATTGGTTACGGGCATCATAAAGATATTGGAATATTTGATGTTATGTCGTCAATTGAGCATGTATCTAAAAAATCACCTCATGATGCATTGATACTCTTAAACCGTATATCTCCTATTGTTTTTAATGTTTCAGATTTTACTGATGGTGATGAGACTAGGCATGCACTATCAACGATGAATAGCTTGTTAGCAAAACTTTCCCCTCAAACTTTAGTTTCAAAATATAATCAAGAAGTAAAAGTCGCAGAGTGGTATTTAGCCAATAATTCACTAGAATCACTTCTCCATGAGTCTGATTTCTACTCTGAAGCATTACAGCGTTTATGCTTAACTGGTTTAGCAAATGACTGCCGTATTGAAGTAAATAAAACAGCTAGTTTAGGTAACGAGAACGCGTTAAAGACACAAGAAGAAATTAATAAGCAATTCGGTTACGTAACCGAATCAGAAGATATTACTAAGAAAAGTACTTCAAATAATGACGAAAAAATAGATTTATTACCAGATGATTACCCACCAGAAAATTTAAATGAACTTATAAATGCACTTAAAGGAAAGTATTCAACGGGAAGTTTTTGGCTTGAATGGTTTGCTTATTGGAAGGTTCAAGGCAAAGAGCAAGATTTATTTAAAGTTCTCATCCCATATTTAGAAAAAAATGGTAATAGCTTATCTGGTATTAAGGAACTTTATGAACCGCTATATGATTCTGTGAGGAAATATAAAGGAAAGAAAGAAGCCTTTAACTATTTAGTCAAAGCACATTGCACATTAAATGGTTGGTCTAGTTGGTATGAGTCTGATAAAACAAAGAGAAAAAGGTTATATATCGTAGCTCATGAATATCCCGAAAGAGTAAATGAGTTCATCGCAAAAACAACAATAGGAAGCCCGCTGCGCAGGAATAGTGAAGAGCTAATTATTCCAAGTGATGATTTAGTATTTTTACTTGTTGAATGCGGAAGGGAAAAAGAAGCTATTGATTTGACTAATTCGATGCTTTACAGCCTTGAAGAAGAAACAAGGAACCTTAATCTTAGCAGCCCCCTTTGGAATTGGGAGCAAAATACATCGATAAATGAAATTTATACAAATGCTCTTGTAACTCGTTTAAGTTGGCCAGTCCCATCAACAAAATTAATTGTAAGTCAGCATCTATCCGAAATGCTAGCAGGGAATGACAAAATCGTTGAAGAAGCATTACTTGCTGAATTAGCTAAAAGGAAATTGGAATCAGAATGTATTGAAGTTTTATGTGTATTTTTAATGGCTTTTGACTTAGGCCACGTAATTAAAAATAAGATTGGTGAATATATAAATGCTCGTTCTGTATTATCAGATATGATCATTAAAGAAATTCAGCCCTTGGAAAAATGTTATGGAAGTTATGCTTCCAGTTTTAGTCCGTGGGCTTGTATACCTGCTGGTAATCATCAGTTCGATAGGATGCAAGGAACTGAAGTACCTTTACAATATAAAAGCGCCCTAGAACGAGAAGAAAAAAGAACTGGGCTTCCATTTACTTCAATCTTTAGATCAGAATGGAGTAACACTTTTGACTATGATGATTCCTCAAGTGGTTCAATCAGTTATTTCTTTGGTTCAGAAAGAGACAGTGCAACCGGTCAGTTTTACACTAAGAATAGTCATAGGGGACGTTCTGCATTTTTACGAACACTTCAAGTCGCTCACTTATATTGGGATATGCCAGTTAATTATGCTGAAACATTAGCAACCCTTGCTTTGCCACTTGAACCTGCATTTTCTCGGCTTAAAGCTAAGAAGCCCTCATGGCTACCTGATTGGGAATATAGTGATGTTAATGAAGGAAATACTAATAACTTTATTAATTTATTAACCACAAATATTACTTCATCGTGCTCTGATAAGGTTCTAGGAGCTTTGTCTTTTCCTGTTAAAATTTCTCAAAATAAGTGGCTTGATATAACAATAGAAAGAAGTCTCTGCTTAGTTGAATCACCTAATAAATTTCCAACCAATGATCATTCAATGGGGTACTCCATAGGAGAAAAATTAAAACGAGAGTTAAAGTATTTTGGTAATACTAAAGAATTAAATTCCTGCATAAAAATAAAGCCTCTTTTGGGCTCTACATTTCCTTTTACACGTTATGGTGCATGGCACACAGATTTTGAAAGTAGAGGTGTTTTTGTACCTTTAATAGCTAGTGATAAGCAGTATGTAGAGGCCAGTTATCAGGGGGGGAATTTGAAGTTTGTTTATGAGGATGAATTGATAGGAGAGTTTGGTCATTGGTATGTTGAGTGGATCCCTATTCACCCTAAGCCATTAAAGTCACTCTGTGGAACATACACTTTACTTGATAAAAATAACCTCTCAGTTTGGTTAGATAACTCAGAAAAAGAAAAACCGCACGCTTTTATTTGCAAAGTAAAGGTAGTAACCAGAGAAGATACTTACAGTGATTTTGATATGACTGAATTTAAATATATTGTTGAAACGCAATAGGAAGTAGCAACTAAAAGGACGTTAAAGTGGCAAAGCCTAAGAAAAAGAGATCAAATAAAACAAAGTTAAAGCAATCAATTTCTAGTTTTCGGAGAAAGGAAGGCTCTAGAAATAAAAGTTCCTATGAAAGGTCGGTATTGGCTTTAAAAAGATTATTTTCACAATATGGCTGTGAAGACGTTCTTCTGTCTATTATTACATCAGAGCTGTGGTTACCTAATGTAGCAAGCGGTGTAAAACATCAATTATGTTTGGGTGTCATTTCATCGATGACTCCTGATGAATTTACAGATAAACATCAAATAGATAACTACTCAAAGTTAGTTTCTTTTCTTAAAACTACCCATAGCTTGTTGCCAAACTTTCCTATGCTAGAAGATTTCACGCCCCAAGCAGACTGGGGAGAAATCCATGTTATTTATAATCAGAAGAATTGGCCTGTTTTTTTTGGTGGAAGTGTCGAACGAATTACTGATTTTATAAAGGCATTTGAAATAAGATATGCAAGTAATACTGATGCAATAATGTCAATGGAATTGGCAATAATGGCTCAAGCCAAAATAATATCTTCAGTTAATAGGGAGATTGCAGGCAACACCAGTAATATCTCAGCCGGAGCAGTTTCACTTCCATCAGAAACTTTTTGGATTAAAATTAAATCGGCTATTAAAGGCTTCAATCATGAGCAACGATTAAATAAACATACGGCCATTAATAGCATAGAACTTGGTTCCTTTATATTACCTGAATCAGAGAGTGCTTTTGGTAATCTAATAATGGAAGGAGAGTTCCAAAAACACTTATTTATCAAATATGATGACCAATTGTACCCGGCATCAATAAGAAACTTTACTAGTACAGTTATGGATTATTGGAGTGATAAGGAAGATGTTGAAGACAGTAAATATGCTTCCACAAGAGCGCTATCCAGTTTTATCGATGTAAATGTTAATACTAATGTGCCAGGCCCAACTATTATCAAGGATAAATCTTTCACGCCAGATTTACTATACCCAAGTTTAATAATATCAGAGGACATACTTTTCATTCCAATCCCTGTGTATAGCGAAGAGCTTGATGGGATCACTGCTTTAGTTAATGAGTTTAAAAAATCTGTAACCGACCTCGAACAAATAGATCTCTTTAATTTGAACTTTAATCACGTAATCAGATTAAGCAGCGAGTTTAGCTTCGAACAAAAAAATATCAAAATACTGATTGTTTTGATGGATGTATCTACTGGCCCTTCATTTATAGATGCCCCACCTGAACCTGCATATTTAACGTCGTTGGCAGATTTTGTAACGTTAATTTCATCTATTGATAAAGATGACTCTCTTGAAGAAATATTTAATTTTAGAAATGGTGGAACGGAATTCGGTCCTATGGCTGGACTAATTGATCAATTAGCAGCTTATAAAGATTCTCACTCTGTTTTGGTTGAGGGTGCTAATACTCCAAACCTTATAATGATTGACCCTCATTATGGCTGTGAATGGAGGTATAAAAAGCTATTGAAATTTTGGTTGGCAGCCCCTAAGCACTTTTCTAAACTACAATTTTCGTGGAAAATGGGATCTAGCTATGACGGCATCAGTAATATTATTTCGACGTCACCATTAATAAACTCTTGGTTTACAGCAATTAAAGAATGTGAAGTTCACTTTAGTTATGTTTATAGGCCTGATCAACTAACTCATAATAATGAACGTATTCTATCTCTAGCTGTTGAATGCTTTACTGATGCTTTTCAACAAAGAGTAGATATTATTTCTGGTTTGCCTCTCTTTTCGCGTAAAGCTATATTTTTTAATTGTGATGCAGATCTTGATTCCCTAGTAGATGATCAAGTTGAAATTACAGAAGAAGATAATTTTAACCAACCAATCGCAACTAAATTGTCAGCCTCTGAGAGGGAGAGTGACAATACTATTAATATAAATATTACGCTAAATTTAAAGGTAATTAGTAAGGCCCTAACTAACGCAGTTGATGCTTCCTTTCAAGCACGTAGCGTAAGTGAGTTTATTTCTAAAATTAGTAAGAGCATAAGAGTTAAGTTTCCGAAAGAAGTATTAAAAGAGATAGATGATACCTCATCGAAAGCACCAAGAATGTTGATTGACATTGTACAACAGACTATTTCTGTACCTGAAATAGCATCTTATAAAAAAACTCAGCCTAAGCATTATAAGTTAGCGAGAAAAGAGCTGGCTTTTATTATGAGAAAATTAGGAGTAGAGCCTGGTACATATGAACTTACAGAAGCGAAAACAATAATAGATGAAGCTAGAAATGTTTTTAAAGATTCGTTACATAGTCATCTGAGTGAATTTGATAGATCTCTGTTCTTGAAATGTTGCGTTGAACAACATGACTCTTTATCAAGCGAACATCGCACCAATCAAGCAAGAATTCAGCAAAGCTTAAAGCATGAAGTTAGTTTTGATAGAGCTAATCAATACTCGAATGCTTCTGAAGAGTTTATAAAATCTTCAAGAAATTACAGGTATATGATCGAATGTTTTGTCAGCTTAGAAAGTTTTGGTACTGATAGCGTTTCGCCTGAGGATATTTTAGTTATTGCAGGTAAAGTGGATTGGCTGATGGTGCTGTATAGTGCAAGTGATGTTTTGCACAATGATATTGATGTAGGTGGAATCCGTATTGATGATGACTATATTCCCGAAGTTTTTTATTCAACTAAAAGACAAAAACTTGAAGATCAATTTAAGCGGCATGATGCGAATGTAAGTCTTGGAGAAAATGTAAATAACTCTGACAAGTTAAAAGTAAACTCTCAAGATTTTCTTACAGACGTTCATAATGCCTTCGAAGCTGAATTCGGTTTTACATTTTCACTAATGTTAGAAGTATTGGAAGGTTTGTATAAGTGGACCACTATCTGTACAGAAAAAAAACCTGACTTTTATTATATAAGTAATAAATACTATGTAGTAGAAACAATAGCTAAAGCTTTAAAAGAAACTAATACGGAAGCGGTTCTCAGCGCTTTAGAGTTTTTAACTATAAACCCTATGCAAATCAGAATACTTACAGGAAAAGATGTTGTCGAATCAGATGTGCCTGTTTGGGAGCACAATAAAAGAGCTCATAGATACACTATAAGACCAATAATCCCCTTAGACAACGGAGATATTCTGTGGGGAGCTGATGCGGCAAGTAAGGCGCATACGATTTGGTCAAATAGTATTTTAGATGGCTATTTACCTGCAGACTTGAATTCAAAAATACTTGATAGTTCGATTAGGAATATTAAAAAAAGCTTAGAGAAGCAATTAGAGGTCGTGGCTGTAGATATTGTTTCACGATATGCTTACCATTTTATTCATGGCATCGATTTTAAAAGACGGTTTCAAAAGTATGGATTTGAAGATGTTGGAGATTATGATGTCCTTGCTTACTGGCCTGACAAAAACCTTTGGTTAACTATAGAGTGTAAGTACATGCAGCCGCCATTTTGCATTAAAGATTCTCGACGGGTTAGGGATCGAATGTTTGAACCTTCTAAAGGGAAAAGCCACCTTTGTAAAATTAAAAAACGGAGGGATTTTTTGAATATCAATTATGAACTCATGCGAACCTTATTGAAATGGCCAGATCCTAACCTCTCATATGAAATGAAGGTTAAAGAGCTTTATGTCAGTAGATATAGTTACTGGTGGATGTTTGCACCTCCATACCCTGTACCAACAGAATTTGTGCAAATTGACTTGCTGGAAAATTGGGTTGCTTCTAATTGTGTTCAAACCGAAAATATGGAAGTGCAAAACCAATTATATCGAGAGAGTTAACCTACAAACAAGTTGAGTTTATCGAATTCGTTTTAGATAAATACATAGAAGACGGCGTACAAGAATTAGCCGTCAAAAAAATGCACAGTTTGGTTGAGCTTAAATACAATACCATAAGTGATGCCGCAGCAGAGTTTGGCTCACCCGCAGCGATACGAGACACGTTTATCGGGTTTCAGAAGTATTTGTATGAGTAATTATTGGCTTCTTCGGGATGTCAGAAAATAATCTAGAGAATAAATGTAATGGAAGATCAAAAATTTGAATTAGTATTTACTGACGAAGATATAGGCGCTAAAGATAACCAGATTGTATTACTTGCTCCATGGAGAACATGGAAGGATTTAGGATATGAATTTTCTTGCCGCTGTAAGGTGAAAAATCCCGAAACAGGTCAAACAGTTTATTTTGAAAACTTTATCGGTTTTTTACCTCCCAAAGACCCTGATGAGTATGAATCAAAATTCTTCAAAAATCATTCTGACTCTTTTCAAAATATGATGGAACTAATTCAATATTATACAGAAAAAAACTGTATGGAAAGGTTACGATTTTTCATCATGTTACCAAGTATGGGGGAGTATAGAAAAGTAGTTGAAGGTCTTGGTATTTCACTTCTGGCTAAAGTGTTAAAAGCCACAAATGATCTGGTTTATAACAAAGATGAGCAACCAAGTTGGTTTGATGAAGCAGTTAAATCTGAAGTGTTTAAATTAGGTTTTATGCGTGATTCAGAGCCTTTTTATGCTTTCAATAATGCTGGTCACTTATTAGGAGGGCTTGATTCAGAGGTGTTTGATGGTATTTCAAAGAATTTGACTTTGAAATACTCACTTGATGGCTTTGAGAATAACCACGTTATCAATCTTAAATATGCTTCATCTGGTTATATACCTAAAAGAATAAATGTATTGATTGGAAAAAATGGAGTAGGAAAAAGCCAAGCTTTAAATGCTTTTTGTCGAGCTGCTCTCAGGTATGACGATAAATCAATATCATTGTCAGATAATAAAACCAATGGACGGCCAATGATTAATCGATTGTTGGCTATTGCTACCCCAGGTGAAATTCAAATTACTTTTCCAGGAGAAAGGCGAAAAACTCAAAAATTATATTATCGCCGTTTATCTTTAACTCGAAATGGTAGAGCTAAACCTACTGAATCGATTGCAGATCAACTTGTTCAATTGGCGCGGGAGGATGAGAAAATAGGCTCTTATTCTCGTTGGCATCTTTTTAATATGGCTATATCAAAAGTTGCTCCCTTAGAAAATATTGTAATTAAACTTTTAGATGATAGTTATGTTTCATTAAATGAGTTGAATGACACTGATAGGAGCAATTACAATATAGAGCTTTGGGCTAATATAGATACAAGGCAGGAGCCTAAAATTTGCCTTTTTTCCACACCACATCCTATGAGTAGCGGACAACTTACATTTTTTAAGTTTGCTTTGTTGTGTTGCCTATATATCGAAAATGGGTCGTTTGTTTTATTAGATGAACCTGAAACACATATGCATCCAAATATGATTTCTGATTTCATTGAATTACTAGATACTTTGTTAGAGGAAACTGGCTCTCAGAGTTTAATTGCAACTCATTCGGCTTACTTTGTAAGGGAGGTCAGTAGAGAACAGGTCCATATTTTATCAAAAGTTAAAGATGTGGAACCACAAGATGAAAACTATCAATTGATCGCAATTAACCATCCAAGGCTAAGAACTTTTGGTGCAGATGTAGAGTCGATATCACAATTTGTATTTAATGAGGATATAGAAAATAGACTGACTGATAAAATATATAAAAGGATAAAAAATCGCACGTTTGAATCTGTTGAAAAAGAATTGTCGGGGGAGTTATCCCTAGCAGCACTTATGGAACTTCAATCTAGGTTAGAGGTTAATAATAGTGAAGAAGATTAATGCTATTAGAATTAATGATGAAGATCATTTAGACACTCTTGCTGACAACACTAGGTTAAACCATACATCTTATCCTGAGCTTAGAGTTGAAAAGCAGGTATTAATCCAAGCGTACAGGGATTATGTTGCACACAATGGCAATCCTTGGTTTATTCAGCAACCTAACCTTAGTGGTAAGTTAAAATCAGGCTTGTTGAGTCACTATAATTCACCACCAGACAGTATTGATTTTCTAGATAAAATAACTAAATCGTCTCCTGACGTGTGCCCCATGTGCGGAGGATTTAAGCCTTTTACTAGAGATCATATTCTACCCAAAGCTGAACATCAGGCGTGGGCAATTTTTTCAAAAAATCTTGTGCCTGCATGCGATTGTAACATAAAGCGCGGTTCCGCTTTAAAGGGAGACCCTGCAACAGGTGCAAGGATATTACATCCATACTTTGATAATATTTTACTACAAAGACTTCTTAGTTGTGAAATTACTCACAGTAATAATTATTCTAGATTTAGTTTGAAAATTATCTACGTAGATCCAAGTCACCCTGATATAGCATCCATTAAATATCACACTCGACACATAGTTATTAAATCAGGTGTAGAAGATTGGCTAAAAGGGCAGCTAAGTAAATTAAAGGAAAGGCCTTCCAATGTAATACACACCTTACCTAGGAAGAAAGCATTATCGGAAGATAGAGTTAGAGAGGCTATAGAGGATTGTTTAGAACGAACCGATGAATTGACGGGTACACCTAATAACTGGCTCTCCATATTTTGCCACGGGTTACTTAACTCTGCTGGAATTAGTTCCTGGGTTACAAATAGGCATAATCAAACGCTAGTATAGTTTGATTATGCCCATCACAATTTTATTTTAAAGATCACTAAAGCAATATTTAAAGATCAATCAGGGAGTTTAAATTGATACATATATCAAGAATTAAAATTGAAAATTTCAGAAATTTTCACAATTTCGAAATCAATACCAACAGGAACATGGTTATTGTAGGAGAAAACAAAGTAGGTAAAAGCAATTTACTATTTGCGCTTAGGCTAATTCTAGATCCCTCATTGTCTGAGCTAGATCGCCTTCTTGATATTGATGATTTTTGGGATGGCTTAGAGGGGAGGAAAGTAGGTAGTACGATAAAAATTTCTTTAGATATTGCAAATATTAATAGTTCAACATCAACGTTAGCCGTTTTAGCTGATGGGCTGATAGATGTTCAAACTCATACCGCCAAAATTACTTATGAATTCAAACCTCGAGATGGAGTGACTCCCAATTCTATTAACGATTATGAATACATAATCTACCTTGGTAATAATACGGCGAATTTTATTCCTCGTAGCTTTAGGCGCTGCATACAGATGGAGTTGTTTCATGCATTAAGGGATTGTGAAAGAGAGTTAAAAAATAGCAATCGTTCACCAATGAGAGCTTTTTTAGATGAAGTTAGTGAAAACTTAACAGAGCAGCAGAAAACTTCGATTTTATCGGGGTTCCAACAAACTCAAACCGCACTTGATAGCATACAAAGTATTGATAATATTGCTACCAATATTAATACTATGCTTGAGACTATTGTTGGTACAAATCATGTTTCACTGGTTGATTTAAAACTAGCACCGCAGGATATAAATAAGCTGGTAAGATCATTACAGTTGCTAATAGATTCTGGAGTAAGAACAATAAGTCAGGCTAGTACAGGTAGTGCAAATATACTTTTTTTAACTCTCAAATTACTCAAATTACAACACTCGATACAGCAAGGAGATCAAGAGTTTACTTTTTTAGCGATAGAGGAACCAGAGGCTCACCTGCACCCGCATGTTCAGAGGTTATTGTTTGATTATTTCTATGAATCAGAAGCAAACCTGAATACTTTATTAACAACACACTCTCCTCATATAGCAAGCTCGGCTCCATTGTCATCATTAATTGTGTTGAAAGAACATAAAGACGGTAATAGTTCTTCAACTTATGGTTATTCTTTAGCTAGCTCCCATTTAGATGAGAATGATATAGAAGATATGAGTAGGTATTTAACGGTAACTAGAGGTGAGATTCTATTCTCTAGGGGAGTGATATTGGTCGAGGGTGATTCTGAAGAATTCCTTATTCCTGAATTAGCAAAGAAACTAGGATATGAGTTTGACAAAAAAGGGATCTCAATTTGTTCAGTTGCAGGGACTAATTTTGCTCCCTATGTTAAATTTTTAAGGAGTATTGGAACACCCTTCACAATCATCACAGATCGCGACCCTTTGAATCTTCCAGTACCGATAGGAATAACACGAATTGATGAGTTACTAGGTTTGATGATTCCTGCTTATATATCTGGAGTAAACCCCGAAGCAACTATAATTATAGCCGGCCAAGCTCAGGGGATATTTACCAATACACAAACACTTGAAACCGAATTGATTAACTCCCCTGTATTAAAAATTATTATTTGCGATATTTTACTAGAAGAGCATGGTGACCGGTTACATGTAGGCCCAATAATTAATTGCTGGAAATTAAACCAAGTACCTGTAGATATGCCTTCATTATTAAGGTATATAAAAGAAATTGGGAAAGGTCGTTTTGCAAAAAGGCTCAGTAATCGTCTACCGACTGGAACCTGTCCAGCATATATAATATCGTCATTTAATTACATCAATAGTTTGACATAACGTGGCAAACTTTTATCAAAAGGAAGCGGAAGAGTTAAATGATCTAGGCCAAAAGGCAGCTTTTAACTCCGCTGGTAATTGTGCTGTCCTCGCAGGCCCAGGTAGTGGTAAAACTAAAACATTAGTTTTAAAAGTGGCCAAAATTCTCGATGAAAACATTAATGAATATGAGAAAGTAGCATGTATTACATATAGTCGACAGTGCTGTAAGGAATTACAACAGCGACTAAAAAATATAGGATTGTCATCAAATGAAAATTTGTATGTAGGAACAGTACATAGTTTTTGTTTGAGTCAAATTATTTCACCACTAGCTCATCTTGTTGATATGGAATTACCCGCTACATATTCTATTGCTACTGAGAAGCAGAGGAATGATTGTTTTAATTTGGCAAAGGAGCATATAGGAGATAGTGCTAAATATTGTAGTACTGCTGCTATGACAAATTATAGAATGTCCTATCTTGAGAGAGATGAAGTCTTTAATAGTAGCGATATTTTATATGCTAATTTAGTAACTAATTATGAACAATTTTTACGAAATAATAATTTAGTCGATTTTGATGATCTTATTTTAATTTCTCGAAAATTAATAACTGAGAATGAATGGGTAAGAGATATTCTCAAAGCTAAATTTCCTGTCATTGTTATAGACGAGTATCAAGATTTAGGTAAACCCCTGCATGAAATCGTATTATTATTAGTTGATCATGGAATAAGGATAATTGCAGTAGGAGATGTTGATCAATCCATTTATGGGTTTACAGGGGCACAGCCTGAACTGCTTGTAAATTTAAGCGAACGGAGTGATTTTGAGAAAGTAGAGATGAAGCTTAATTATCGTTCAGCTAAAAATATAGTTAACCTTTCTGATGGTTTTGTTGGAGTTAAGAAAGGCGTTTCTGCACATAACCAAGATAGAATTGCGACGATTGATTATCATTTATGTCCAAATGGGTTAGATGAACAAGTTGATGAAGCGCTAAAAAAGGCTCTATACAGTGTAACTTTGTTAGCAAATAGGACTCTGAGTGATATAGCTATATTATATCCAGATGCCAAAACAGGTGATATTGTTGCTCAAAAAGCATCTGAATTAGGTCTGTTTTATAACCGAATTGACAATAATGCACCTTATAGAAAAAACCCTTTGACAACTTTTATTGAAGATTGTGCTTCATGGATTACGCATGACTGGCAAAAAGAACATAAAAGTATTTATCTTAATGAAATAATAAAAACTTTTACTAATCTAATCCATAATTATACTGAGGATGTAGATTTATCTATTTTAAATCTAGTAAAGTTTTTATGGACCTCTAAAAATATATTACATCTAATTACCACTGAAAGCTTTGTTAGTGAATTAATTAACAGTCACTTTTCCGTACTTAATAAAAACCATGAAATGGTGGATGATTTTTCTGAAGTATTAAAAATGCAAAATTCATTAAATAATGATGGTGTTTTACACAATGTAAGCCTTTATATGCTCGGAGATAATAGAGCTAAATCTCACAAACTAAACCTAATAACATACCATTCAAGTAAAGGGTGCGAATATGATGTTGTCATCGCTATAGGTCTAGATAATGGAGTATTTCCAAAGTTAACTTATGACTTTACAGCATATCAATGGTGTTACCCTGCAGATAAAGAATTACAAGAAAAGAGGCGGTTATTTTTTGTTGCCTTAACAAGGGCTAAATACGACGTACACTTTTTTAAATCAGAATATTTTTTCACAAGTAAAGGGGCTAAAAAATGCTACGGACAAAGTATATTTTTGGATGAATTAGATAAGAGGCTTATTTTACAAGGAGCTAATTAGTTATATTTGAACTCCCACTCGTCCCAATTTAATGTTGAAATAGAAATATAGGAAGTTAATATGCCCGAACTACCAGAAGGTTTATAGTTGTAGGGTAGAACCACAATTTGGTGGCATTGATGGCTGATATTTTCCAATGTACACCTGTTGACCCACTTTTGATGCATTGATAAAGAAAAAGATGAACGGGTATACTTTTGTTTTTTGATAAGCTATATAATTAGCGATGTTGACCTACTGTCGCTATACATAAGTTGACAACATTTAGCCAATAATCGGTTGTTAGGAATAGTTGTGATCTTTTTCCTTTAAATGGGCAAGTTCATGAACAACAATCATCTCTAGAAAAGCTTCAGGCCCTTTCTTAAACATCGCACCAATACGGATCTCATTCTTACTTTTAAGTTTGCTACCTTG